>Ga0207897_100406_pt1 | contig 14570 bp, 17 predicted proteins | sample LinPmetageLP42_FD_184054 | JGI IMG/M metagenome (GOLD analysis project Ga0207897, IMG submission 184054) | Marine viral communities from the Pacific Ocean - LP-42 (SPAdes) | ecosystem: Environmental > Aquatic > Marine > Oceanic | place: Pacific Ocean | collected 2010-08-27
TGGGTGTAAATATAACACTTGAACGTTTTATTGGTAGTAATAATGTATCGACTATCGATTCTAGCAAATAATACTTATCAATGTATATTATTTAATAACTAATAGTTTGGGATAGGCTTTAGAAGTTTTTCTTGACAATAACTCGTAAACCATCGAATATAATAGCAGTTGATTGGTCAGTGAGCGGCTTTTACGATGTTGCCGTGGCACTTGAGAAAGAAAACGACGAGTTACTTATCGGTAGCTTATGCAGTTTTATTTCCTTTGTGATAATGATATAGCAAGCGTAGTGGCAAAACGACCACTATTGATAGCGATACATTGTCTCCGGACTTATCTGTCTACAATGACTAAGATAAACTTATTATTTGAAATGTGCTAAATGTGTTTTTAGCAGTTGTATCAAAAGCGATATAGTACGCCGTTGAGAGATTTCCCCAAAGCCTATTGTAAGTTGTAAAGATCTTATAATTTAGCATTGGCTATGAAGTTTTTTTGCTTGTATATATTGATGCATCTGTACAAATAAAGTCACACGAATAAAGTCACAATAGGTACTTGCTAGTATCGAACCTCAATAATAAGCACCTTCTTTTATAGATGCACTCGCATCTTGTCACTGTATATCGATAAACATCCATCACAAAGCTGACCTAAAATACACTGCTATGTTTGATTAGTATTGTCCTATCAGACAGTTTTAATTAAACCTATTGGGCAGATATTCTTGATATGGACAAGAATTAGCGATCATTCAATAAGTAAAAATAACGACGGTAAGTAGTTATTTTTGCTCATAGAATCCCGCAAATTCTCGCCGCAAAAAAAGGTGATGACAGTGACGCAAACCACGCAAAGTCCGAACATGACGGGACATACCCAAACGGGTAATGCCGCCAAAAATTTTGAACAAAAGCAACAACGTCTTGCAGAAGGTAGTGCACAGCCTGTGATGCTATCGGGCGCTGAAATGCTAGTGCAAGCACTGACTGACGAAGGTGTCGAATACATCTTTGGCTATCCAGGTGGCGCGGTCTTACACATTTATGATGCGCTGTTTCAGCAAGAAAATATTGAGCACATCTTAGTACGTCACGAGCAAGCAGCGGGCCACATGGCCGATGCTTATTCGCGAGTCACTGGCAACACGGGTGTTGTATTAGCAACATCAGGCCCTGGTGCGACCAATACCGTGACAGCTATTGCTACTGCCTTTATGGATTCTGTACCAATGGTTGTAATCGCAGGTCAGGTGCCAAGCAGCCTAATCGGTGAAGATGCTTTCCAAGAAACAGATATGGTAGGTGTATCACGTCCTATCGTTAAGCATAGCTTCCAAGTACGTCATGCTAGCGAAATTCCAATGATTGTAAAAAAGGCATTTTATATTGCCCAGACTGGTCGCCCAGGCCCTGTTGTCATTGATGTGCCAAAAGACATGACTGCGCCTAGCGAAAAGTTCGCTTACGAATATCCAGAAGAAGTATTTATACGTTCGTATCAGCCTTCACTCAAAGGTCACAGCGGTCAAATCAAAAAAGCCATTGAAACGCTATTAGCAGCGCAGCGTCCTGTTGTATATGCAGGCGGCGGTGTGATTTGGAGCAATGCGCACGAAGAGTTAACAGATCTTGCACATCGTCTGAATTTACCAGTGACTAATACTTTGATGGGTCTTGGTACATTCCCTGGCTCTGATCGTCAGTTCTTAGGTATGCTTGGCATGCACGGTACTTACGAAGCCAATATGAGCATGCATCATGCTGATGTGATTTTAGCCGTCGGCGCGCGTTTCGATGATCGTGTGACCAACAACGTTAAAAAATTCTGCCCTAACGCAACCATTATTCATATCGATATCGATCCTGCGTCAATTTCAAAAACGATTCTTGCGCACATTCCTATCGTAGGCGATGTGAAGTCGGTCTTAACGGACATGCTAGAGATCGTTGGTCAAGACAAGCAGTTAGAGCAGCACGCATTGCTCGATTGGTGGTCACAAATTAATGAGTGGCGTAAGCGTCATGGTTTACGTTATGACACCAGCACAGATAATGGGATTAAGCCACAAAGTGTCGTACAAGCTTTAGATAAAGTGACTAACAGTAACGCTATTATCACAAGTGACGTTGGTCAGCATCAGATGTTTGCGGCACTTTACTATACTTACAATGAGCCACGTCAATGGCTGAATTCAGGTGGTCTTGGTACCATGGGTGTTGGTCTGCCGTATGCAATGGCTGCCAAACTTGCCAATCCTGAGCGTGATGTGGTTTGTATTACTGGCGAAGGCTCTATTCAGATGAATATCCAAGAGCTATCGACCTGCTTGCAATATAACTTACCAGTTAAAATTCTCAACATTAACAATGCGCAGCTTGGTATGGTGAAGCAGTGGCAAGATATGCTGTATGAAGGTCGTCATGCCCAGTCTTATATGAACTCCTTACCAGATTTTGTCAAATTGGCTGAAAGCTATGGTCATGTCGGTATCAAAATTACTGACCCTGCGACCATGGAGGCACAATTGGCTGAAGCAATGGCTATGAAAGACAAACTGGTATTTATCGATGTTTACGTCGATCGTAATGAGCATGTATATCCAATGCAAATCGCTGGACAGGCCATGCGTGATATGTGGTTAACAAAAGGGGAGCGTACCTAATGCAACAACAACATCTGATTTCGGTATTGATGGAAAACGAAGCGGGTTCGTTGTCGCGGTTAGTCGGCTTGTTCTCACAACGTGGCTACAATATCGAAACTTTGAACGTCGCACCTACTGATGACCCAAGTATCTCACGTCTAACGGTTACGACCATTACTTCACCAGAAAGAATTGAGCAAATCACCAAACAATTGCATAAATTGATTGAAGTGGTTAAAGTGCTTAATCTGACAGAGAACGTACACGTTGAGCGTGAATTGATGCTCATTAAAGTCCGTGCAACAGGCGGTGTTCGTGAAGAGATTAAACGTAGCGCAGATATTTTCCGTGCACAAATCGTTGATGTAAATTCGAACTTATATACGATTCAAATCGTGGGCGACAAAGCCAAACTTGATGGTTTTATCGATGTGATTGGCCGTGAGCGCATTATGGAAGTGGTTCGCTCAGGTGTGATTGGTATTGCCCGCGGTGAAAAAACCCTAAGCATTTAATTGTTTATCAAAACCAGTTTAAACCAATATTTATTTATCTAATCAACAAAGCGCTTATCTTAGTTATTATATTGACTACAGCATAAGCGCTTACTATCCATGGCAAGCCATGATTGAGAACAAGGACTCTATTTATGAACGTTTATTATGACAAAGATTGTGACCTATCTATTATCCAAGGTAAAAAAGTTGCCATTATCGGTTACGGTTCACAAGGCCATGCACACGCGCTCAACCTACAAGATTCAGACGTCGATGTAACTGTTGGTCTACGTGCAAACTCAAGCTCATGGAAAAAAGCTGAAAATGCTGGCCTAAAAGTTGCTGAAGTAGAAGAAGCGGTAAAAGCTGCTGACGTTATCATGATTTTGACGCCTGATGAGTTCCAAAAAGAGCTTTATAATGATGTAATCGAGCCAAACATCAAAGAAGGCGCTACACTAGCTTTTGCTCACGGTTTTGCAATCCATTACAACCAAGTTGTCCCACGTGGCGATCTTGATGTCATCATGGTTGCACCAAAAGCACCAGGTCATACTGTACGTTCAGAGTTCGCTAAAGGCGGCGGTATCCCTGATCTTATCGCTATCTATCAAGACGCTTCTGGTCAAGCCAAACAGTTAGCATTATCGTATGCTGCAGGCGTTGGTGGTGGTCGTTCAGGCATCATCGAAACAACGTTCAAAGATGAGACTGAAACGGATCTATTCGGTGAGCAAGCGGTTCTTTGTGGTGGCGCAGTAGAGCTAGTTAAAATGGGCTTTGAGACACTAACAGAAGCGGGCTATGCACCAGAAATGGCTTATTTCGAATGTCTACATGAGCTAAAGCTTATCGTTGACTTGATGTATGAAGGCGGCATCGCTGACATGAACTACTCAATCAGTAACAACGCTGAATACGGCGAATATGTTACTGGCCCTGAAGTTATCAATGAGCAGTCACGTGAAGCTATGCGTAATGCACTAAAACGCATCCAGTCTGGTGAATACGCGAAGATGTTCATCTCTGAAGGCGCAACCAACTATCCATCAATGACTGCGCGTCGTCGTAACAACGCTGATCATCAAATCGAAATCACTGGTGCTAAGCTACGTGGCATGATGCCGTGGATTGGTGGTAACAAAATCATCGATAAAGACAAAAACTAAGTTTTATACAAATGAAAATCTTATTCAGATAAAAATCTGATTTAGATGAAGTAGCCCGTGTTATCACTTGATAGCATGGGTTTTTTTATGCAAAGTATTTGATAGATACTTTTCGCTTTGACTTGAATATGGGCTATCAGTTGAAAACCAGTAATTGCTGCCCAATATAAGCAGGCACCTTAACATTGGCCAAAGCGCCTTTGCGATTAACATCCGTCATTGTTCTTACCCGTTTCTAAGTATTCGAAGCGGGCGGATGCTTCATTCTCACTTTCTATAGATAATAGGTTGTATGCTGTGCAAATATCTTATGCAGACTGGCTAACGCCGCAATTCGTATATATTACTCTTAGCGCTGTGGTAGCAGTTTTAATTTGGATAGAAGGGGAAATGCTCAAACAGACCGATGGTAAACTGCCTCAATCTAAATTCTTCAAAGTCAGTTCATTGTTAGATACTCTATGGTTCTTCATATCAGTGGTGATTTTATACGTTATTGATTTGACCCCATTAGCTATCGCAGTGCCTGCTGCATATGGCATATACACGACCTTTGGCTGGATATATGGTACCAAGCTACTGAAGCGTAAAGGTATCCCTGACTCTCCTAAAGACTTGGTCATTCCAGCCAAGTATATTGCCTATAGTCAGTCATTTTCATTGGTGTTTTTTGCGTTATGTTTGCTTGTATTGAGTTCAGCATGGCTACCAACATCACCATTGCAGTGATTGATATTCCAACCTACTATCATCTATGTCGACTTATTTAATTAGTGGTTTACTAATGAAGTTGTAGTACATCTATAAATAAAAACTATTTTATATCAATAAGATATAGAACTGATTACTATCGATGTTAGCTTGCAACAATGGTTAGTATTTATTTACAAAAATCAGCAATTTAGACTGTTCCTACCATAGAAAACTGTTATAATCAGACTGTACTCAAAATATTTGAGGCAAAAAATTCAAATTTTCTTTAAGAACATTTAGCATTTTTGGCCGCCGCATTTAGCAAAAAATATTAGGGTATATATCAATTAATCGGTGATGACACAAGTCTCGCCAACAGTTAAAGAGTCAGGAAAATTTATGTCAGATAAAGTTGAAGGCACTGTAAAGTGGTTTAATGAAGCTAAAGGTTTTGGTTTTATCGCTCAAGACAACGGCGGACAAGACGTATTCGCTCACTACAGCGCTATCCAAGGTAACGGTTTCAAAACTCTAGCCGAAGGCCAAAAAGTGTCTTTCATCTTAGGTGATGGCAAAAAAGGCCCACAAGCTGAGCAAATCGAAGCTATCTAATCTCATTTATTATTAGGTTAACTGCTTGTCAGTAAACTTAATGACAATAAGATTATCAATATGCATTGATTACTTTGTTTGTTAAAACAATAAAAATACTGTATCGACTTTAAAAAGAAGCAACCTCTTATCAGGTTGCTTTTTTTATTCTTAAGTTATTGATTTTATTAGTTGTTTATAAATGGTGCTAAGATTTGGTAGCCGTTTTGGTAGCCAGTAGCTTTATTTTTTGGTTATTGGTAGCCATAGGGTAGGGTAATTATTTAGCTGTTACCTGTCAGGTTTGCGAGCGTTCTTAACATTAACTATTATTTGTACTGGCTGTGGTTCGTTATCATGTTCGCTGTCCACCTTATCTAGCCCTAGTAGCTTTGCTTTGCTCATCGTAGCAGCAACCATAGCAGATGCTTGGCCATTCTCTTTGGCAGTCAATCTAGCATCGTTTAACTCTGTCATCAGGTCGTCAATCGTTATCTTACTCATGGCTTAATCTCTTTGTTGTTTCATCGCTTGCCAATTCATTCATTAAGTCACTCATTGACTGCACAGCATCGGCATTAACATCTCTAATCACTGGCTTATCTAATCCTAATAATTTGGCTTGGCTAATGGTTGCCATGATTAAGGCGTTTGGGTTTCTATCCTCAATTGCTATCTGTTTTGCAAGCTGCAGATCTTGGATCAAGTCGGTAATGTCAGGTAGTCGCATTTCTTAGCCTCAATGAGTGCAATTTAATTTATCAAGCGTTGATTGCCATACCTTAGCTGTTAGCTGCTCATGCTCGTTCACCAGTCTGTTATACGTGCTGTGGTGCATGCCTTTGGGTCGTTCACCAATACCGTGGGCAATCCCTGCTTGCCAGCCTAAACGCTGTCTAATCGTATGTAAGCGACTGAATAAGCGGTCTATTGGTTGCTGTAACTGCGAGCCATAATTTGCGCCTATGCAATGACGGCATACATACACGCCAGCGCAATATAAAACACTGACACGCTGCGAGCATTTAGGGCATAGCCACCAGTAACGATAGCCGCCATAGTGACAAGCTGATTTTGATAGTTGAATAGAGTATTGATAGGGCTTGCTGCGGTGGGTGTAGCTGACTTCGATATATTTAGCGTTACCCTGTTTAAGCTGCTCACGATAACGTGAGATTGGTAGTTTTAAGTAGTCGTTTAGACTGTGAGTAGTGGCAATGGCCGGCATGATGTTTCACTTGTTATCTAAATCATTAGTAAATTTCATCTTTATTATAACATCGTGAATTATATTAACCTCAACATTCATAAACATCAGGCACAAAAAAGGCAGACGTTCATGCCTGCCAATATAGTTTATACCTACAAAAAGTCGCTAAAGTTGCTAAAGTTCGTCTTATCCCTTTGTTTATAAGGTGTTTGGCTTAGCTTGCCACCTGCTAAGGGTCGCTAAAGTTGCTATAGTTCCGCTAAAGTTCGTCTGTATTGGCTAAGGTTAGCTAAAGATTAGCAAGTCTAGCAATGCTTAGCAGCGGCTCAGCTAAAGTAAAGCCCTTGACTAGCAAGGGCTATAGGTAAGTTTAGCAAGTTTAGCAGCTTTTTAGGATTAGCTAATCAGCTTAGGATTAACATACACTAAACGCCTGCGGCCCTCACTCTCTAACCTGATATGTCCCATGCTCTCTAAATCATCGAGTAAGAAGTTTAGCTTTTTACCTCTTAAAGCATTGGGTGCATGCTGTGTCACAAAAGACTTATTTAATACCGCTGGGTTGTAAGCTTTGGCCTTGTCTATTAGCCATACGCTTAGCTTTTCAAGGTCGCTTTGTTCACCTGTTGGCGTTGCATCTTGATAGCGCAAGCGTTCGGCCGTTGAGTAGCTAACCAACATAAAAGCCCGTTTAATGTCATCGGTGGTAATGGTCTTACGCTTATCAAAGAATGCTATCAGTGTGGCTATACGGCTGGCATTTTCTGCCATACGTGAGGCATACGCTTTTAGATACTCTAACGGCATGCTCTTAGCTTGTTGATCCTCTATTGCCTGCATGTGCTCATAGAATACTTGTTCTGTCTGTTTGTCCTGCCAGCTCATCTTAAAGCGTTTGGGTGCTCCTTTGTCATCGGTGGGCGCGTTACTGTCCACTGGGTCTAGTAGGTCGCTGCATCTGCTCCAATAAGCCAGTAGGTCACTATCAAGGTGTGGGCTTTGCTGTCTGCGCTCTATATCGTCCCATGTTCTATAACCTTGCAAACTGTTAGGGCATGCAATCAAGGCCCTTGCTAAAAAGCCTTGCTGGTTCATCATGTCATCGGTTAAGGCCGGTTCTAATATAATACGTTGAGCCATTAGCATTAACGTCATACGCACGTTATAGGCTTTGGTGCGTGGGTTGGCATAAGCATTCTTTTGTGATCGTGTCCGGTTCACTTCGCCGCCGCTGTAAAGGTCAGTAATGGCTGCCAGTGCATTGCCTGCAGTATCACCTTTCATTGTATGACCATTAAAGAATTGGGCCGCGTCATCAGTGGACCATGATGCATCTGTAATTTCACCATTCACAAACTTATCGAGTATCGGCTCAATAGTGGCTTCTTTGAATAGCCGTTCAGGGTTATGGGGTGCTGGCTCATTGGCTAAGTACTCTTTGAGTTCTGCACCTTTTAAGCTGGCAATTTGCGCTTTGTGTTCCTGTTCCCGTGTTATATATTGCTCATACTGTTTCTGCTCATACTCTTTGATTTTATAGTGGCTTAAGTCCATCGCTTGCGTTTTGCCGCTGCCACTTTCACCCTCAGTAATTAAGATCAGGCTTGCCGGCATGTGCTTATAGCCAAACGGTGCATCAACGTGGGCCTGTCCCATGTGGGCTAGTGCTCCTAAGATACATTGACCGGCCATAGCATCAGGTACTTGCTGATAGTAAGCTATTTTCTTAATAACCCTTTGTAGTAGTCCGTCCCATGCTTCTATTGGGTAGCGTGTCGGTTTGCTGGGGTCACTTGATAGCGGCTCAGGTGTGGGCCATGCTGTGCTTTTTAGGTCAATAACTTTTGTATCATCAAGGGTTAATATATCTGCATAACTTAGCTTGGTATATTCTAAATGCTCTAATACTGTTCTGTCACTGGTCGCTATAACTTTTACGTTATGACCTGCCAGCGGCTTACTTACCTCGTCTGCCTTATCTAATGTCGTAAAGATAGTAACGAGCCTATCTTGTGATAAGTGTTTAACGGTTTCATTAAAAAGCCATTCATTAGGACTGATAGCCACTGTTACGTGGTCATCTTTTAAGCATTCGGCTAACGCCATGCCATTATCAAGGTTGTTTACTGTGATGAGCTCGCTATCATTGCTCAATGGGCCAATAAGGTAAGCAGACGGCTGGCTAGTATCAGTTATGATCGGTTTGGTATGGTTATCAGCATTCAAACATAGCAAGCTTACCGCCTCATAATCTTTGTTATGCAAAACTAGCCCTATAGTGCCTACTGTGTCTAGCTTTTCGCCTACATATTCGCCTTTAACTGGTGTCACTTTGTCATCAATAACAAGCAAGCTTCTAGGGTTTAATAATGGGTAGTTTTGAGCTAAGATATTAAAGTCTTTTAGCGTTTCAATAGTTGCTAGTGGATAGTCACCTAAGATGCCAGATAAGCTCACCTTGCCGTGGGCTTTTTCTTTGCTGTCTGTTTGTGCTGTGTTCATTGGTCACCCTCCATGCTTTCATCATCATATGATCGCTGTATCTTGTCCGCTGCCCGTTTGATTTGGTGGTAGCGTTGCATCTCTTTATCGCGCCTTTTCTGCTCTTTGCCCTGCTTTGATTTAGCATAGGCAAGTTGAGCATCTAAAAAGGTTTGGGGGTTATCGCTGCTCATAAGTCACCCCTTGTTCTTTTGCTTGCTGGCAAGTAGGTATGAATAACAACACAAACAAGCAAATCATTGCTGACATAGAAATAATGAAAGCGCGGTCATTAGCTTTGCGTTTCTGTAGCTCTCTATGCTGCCCGTGGTCGGCTTTTAGATTGCTTTTGTTATCGTTGCTCATTTCTTACGTCCTCCACGTTGAAAGCGATTTCTGCTATGCGTTTGGATAGCTCTTTTAGTGAGTCCACTTGTCGGCTGCCTGTTGGTATTGCACAGCGTAAAGCTAGTAGTTGGTTTTCTACTTCTACTATCTCTATCAGGCTATTAACGGCGGTTACATTGGCATGTAAAGTAATGATAAGTTGATCTATAAATTCATCAGTTATCATCAGCATGCCTTTGTCTTTTAGCCTGTCCATGACTTCATTTATAAAAGTGTCATCACTCATAGTCATTCACCTTGATTTCAGGCAGTAAGATAAGCCCGTCCATCTGCTCGCTTAGAATGGTTGCTAGTTCACTTTTAGCGAGTAAGGAAGACTTCACAGCGACTATTACACCTTTGCTTGTGTCATCATCGGTGCTGATCGCACTAAGCGCCATTGCTAGGCTCTCAGCATCGTTTGATAGGTCTTGTATGCGGTCATTAATGACAGACAGATAATAACTATCTACTGCCACTAGGCGCGGTTCTAATGTGTCGTTTGATCGGCTCACTTAGTTCACCTCGCTGTTAGATAGGTCGCTTTCAAGTAATGTCTGCTCATCAAGCCAATAGACCGAAAAACGCTTGTCATTGTGCGTGACTATCTCGCTTTGAATGGTTAGCCCTGCGGTTCTTAAGTCATGTATGCGCTGGGCTAGGCATGTGATTTGATAAAGGCGGTATGCGTCCCATGTGGTGATCGTTGCCCCTGTCATCAGGTGCGCTCTAACAATCTCTATCTGTGTCTTAGGTGCTTGCTCATTAGTTACGGGGGCGGTAGCGGTGGCTGTAGTAGTCATGATTAAACCCCCTCGCTAACTGATTGCTGATTTTCAATAAAGCGCAAAATATCGCTATTCCTAAACATAGGAATACCGTTTATATTAATTGGCTTAGGGAATTTATCAGCTTTCCACCAGCGTCTTAGTGTTTGGTGGTGAAGTCCGATTAGGTCGGCTGTGGGCTGAATGCGTGAATAGCCTTGAGGGTTTAATGGGGTAGGCTGTTCGGCTTGGGTGGGTTGGTTACTGCTAGATAGATTAGACATTTTCACTTACTCCTAGTTAACGTCTGTTAAGGTGTAAGTGAATGGTATAGGTCTGTTTTACTTTGCGGTTTTAACTAAAAAAATCCTCGTTTTATTTAAAATGATATGAGTAAATAAAATCAATCATCTGTAGCTTGCTTGATTGCAAGGTCGAGCCAATGACCTATTTTTTGCTGCCCTACTTTCATACCATTAGCTTTTATTTGGTCATGAATAATACAGTTATTACTACTTAGGTCATCATACTGATAAGGTAGGCTATTTCTATCTAACTCCGCAATATCAAGTAAAGCTAATATTATTTTAGCTGCTAGGTTTTGCGATCTTGTGCTTAAATTTTTATCGTCATCGGTTGGCGTGTCTGCGTGTTTTTTAAGTGCATCAAGTTCAGTATTAGCTTGCGCTAGTTCGCTTTCTAACTTTTTTATGGTTTGCTCATGGTCTGTTTGGTTGTTCTCATTAAACAGCTTATCAATCTCATTTTTAGGTATATATAAATCACTAGCAGTTATATTTTGCTCATTGTCATCAAGAATATCGTATAGATAGAAAGTATGAGTAACATCAGGATTTTTTCTACCATCTTGAAAGCTGTAAAGGTTAAATCTACCTTGTGTAGTTGTAAACTTATCATCAAGTAGCACTTCTCTAGCTAAAGCTGGGTGAATTATGAAGTAAGCAGATGTATAAATAGTCTTTGAAGTACAGTTCTTTAATTTACCTGTTACTTCGTCTATATCGTTATCGCAAACAGTTTCTTTTATATGCCCTGTATGATGAAAAACTAAGTTGATTTTTCCTTGAATAATTAAGTCGTAAATATCCTTATGAAGTTTGTAGTGATCTCTACTTACTGAAAGGTCATAACTCCAACCTAAAGAATTTAGATAGTCTGCTACGTCCTCTATAGACAAAAAGTCTTTAGGTAACATCATTACATTCACACCTTTACACACCTTTATAAAATAAGGTGCAAGGCGCTGGCTGCTTTAAGGTGTGTGAATAGCTGCCGTTCGGGTAATTAGTCCTAGCCTTGCAATTCGGTCTAATGGTTATTAACCATGTTTTTGTTGATCGGCTTTCTTAAAATCTGCATGGATAACATTGTCAAACTTGCCGGCCTTTATATCGTCTAGGTGGTTAGCCCATTTGGTCATCATGCGCGTTCTATCATCTATTGCCGTCATGCGGTTATATGCTTTGCCGTACTTATTCAGCATTGCGTGGCCTAGTGCTAGTTCGGTTATCAATTCATCATAGCCTAGTCGTTCCATTAGCATGGTTTTTGCGCTGGCTCTAAAGCCGTGGGGACTGTGAATATGCTTGTAGCCTTTACCGTCATTCATTAACTCACTGTTTAATACTTTGTTTACTTCCTGCATGTGGTGGTAGGGTGCTGCCTTGCGTCTAGGGTTATGAAATACATAGTCACTATCACCTGTCAGTGGCTGCATACGCTCTAATATGGCAATAGCTTGCGGTGCTAGGGGTATGATTATACTGTTCACCATGTCGCCCCGTCCTTTGCCTTTTTGCGGCTCTAAATGCCATTGCTTGGCGTTCAGGTCAATATCTGCCCATTGCATAGCACAAGCATCACCAATGCGAACAAACGTAAGGGCTAATAGCTGTAAGATGCTTTTGTTATAAAGCTGGCTTGTATCGTCTAGCTGGTCAATATCTCTTAGCAGTTTAGCAAATGCGGTAACGTCATTACTTAACGCTGGGCGGTGTTTGACCTTATGGTTTTTAAGCGTTCCTTGTAGGTCACTTGCTGGGTTGTACTCAATAATCATATGAGCCTTTGCAATCTGTAAGATGCTTTTTAGTAGTGTTCTTACTCTTAACCCTTTGTAAGTGTGCTTTTTTTGAATACCATTAACAAACTTAATAACGGTACTAGGGGTTATATCTGTAACTCTCATATGCCCTAGCTGGGTTTCAATCGGTTTTAGTAGCTCTTTATTTTTGCTAATAGTACCTGCAGATAGATTTTTGCTGGCTTGAATATCACGCCATTCATTAATGAAGTGCTGTAAGGTGTTTTGGCGGTCTGTTATGTCTTTTTGCTTGGTATCGGTTCTATGCTCTATTGGGTCTATGTCTTTAGCTAATAGCTGCATGTTGTCGTTGTGATATTGACGGGCATCGGCAAGGCTTAACGCTGGGTATTGTCCTAGCGTCATGTAAGGCCGTTTGGCAGTGATAGGGTGGGTGTAACGGTGTCTAAAGTCGGCTGTAGCGTCTTGGCTGTCTTTCTGTGGCCTAACTCTTAGCTCTAGGCCCTTATAGCCTGCAATGGGGTAACTGGTCATCTTGCCAGCTTTGATAGTGTCTTTAATTGCTCGCTTAATTTGGGTATCGGTTGTTAAGTCTGTTTTGATCGTCATCATATCACCTGCAAACTGGTAGCCATTTTGGTAGCCATTTAATTGGCTTTTTCACACTTGTACAAACGTTATCACAAGTGACATATTAGCACTAAAGGCATGTGAAATAAAGGCTTTGAGATTATCAGGTTTTATCAGGCTTTATCAAAAGATGACCTCTTATCAGGTTGCTTTTTTTATGGGACTTTTTTGATATGACAAAGTGTTCTTTAGATAAATTGCTATTGATTTTGACAGTTAACATCATCAGGTAATAACGAACAATAATTTAATAAAGATGTAATAGATAAGGTTGTATTATGAAGTGGGAAAACTGGCTTTCAATTGACTGGCAACAAGTGCTCGGGATTTCTTTATCTGCTATAGGCTTTTACGTAGGATTGATGCTGTTTACTCGATTGATGGGTTTACGCAGTTTTTCCAAGTTATCAAGCCATGATTTTGCCATGACCGTTGGTATTGGTAGTATATTAGCGTCGACAGTGTTGTCAGATAAGCCTTCTCTACTTCAAGGATTGTTTGCTGTTGCGGTGCTATTCTTGATACAGGGTGTTATTTCAATTATCAGACGCAAAATAAAACCGCTAAAAGCTTTGATAGACAATCAAGCTATTATCCTAATGGCTCATGGTGAATATTTAGAAGACAACTTAAAAGAAGCCAATCTTAGTACCAGCGATGTGCAGGAAGTGCTACGTAAAAATGGTATCAAAGCGAAAACAGAAGTGTTTGCGGTGATTATGGAGACGACAGGTGATATGAGTGTCATCAAAAGTAACGATGTTGAACCTGACTGGTCTTTATTTGACGATATACGAGATAGCGAATTATTGCTTGGCGCTAGTAAGAATAGTAAGTCGCAGGTCTAGCTTGCCTAACTATTCTCATCCGTTAACTTCAAAGAGATAAATAATAACAAAATATTAAGTAAACCTAAGGTTTAGAATGCTATAAAGGGTATGAGCATTTTGAGCTGTTGAACCATAAAAATCTTGAAACGATGCGCTTATAGAGTATTTATTATAGAGTGTTGACAAATTTATGACGCATTATTCACGGCGTTGTCTTGACCTTATCTGCCTGCTGACGCAAGATACATAGGTCTGATAATAACGGTCGGCTTAGCTTTAGCAGATTTCATTAGTAAGAGATACAATGCTAATATGCTCTTAGGTATTGGCTCATCTTTCTTAGTTAACTATATTCTGTTGATGTAGTAATAACCTTGAGCAGTATTTTGAACGACAATTTGAACCACAACGAACCTTTGGTTCTTAACTGACAATTTTTAACTCATAACATTAATAAACGAGGAACGTATGAAAGCATTAGTAGCGGTCAAGCGTGTCATTGATTATAACGTAAAAGTTCGTGTAAAAGCCGACAACTCTGGCGTTGACTTATCAAACACTAAAATGTCAATCAACCCTTTTGATGAAATCGCAGTAGAAGAA
>Ga0207897_100407_pt1 | contig 14538 bp, 11 predicted proteins | sample LinPmetageLP42_FD_184054 | JGI IMG/M metagenome (GOLD analysis project Ga0207897, IMG submission 184054) | Marine viral communities from the Pacific Ocean - LP-42 (SPAdes) | ecosystem: Environmental > Aquatic > Marine > Oceanic | place: Pacific Ocean | collected 2010-08-27
CGTAGGCAACACCCACGTCAATTCTAAAGCGGGCTTTCATTGCTTGATGGCTCCAATTGATAACTTTATTAGTCGTTATCAATGAATTTGGAATTATAATCGATACATCATCTGTATTTAAGGCCTTGGAGGTTCGCAGACCAATACTTTGCATCTTTACGATGATACCATCTACTTCCAAGACATCTTCTATTTTTATCGACTTTTCTGAAAGTAAGATGATGCCCGACAAAACATCATTAAATGTTTGCTGTAACCCCAACCCGATCCCAACAAGTAAGGCGGCAGATCCTGCCAGTAATACGGTTAATTTAATTCCCAGCGTTTCTAAAACGAGACCAATCGCCACGACCCATACCACATATTTAATTATTTGAAATAGGGCATAGCTGGCTCCTATATCCAGTTTTTTATTTCGACTACTAAATAAAGTCTTCTTAATAATGTAAAGCACTATTTTGGTAATCAGAAAAATCAATAAAATAGCCACAAGTGTAGCAACACGTAGGGTAAACGTTCCTATATGGATCAACTCTAATTCTAAAAAATTCTTTATTGTTTCCATCGTGTTTTTATTTATTGCTTTTACTTCTTACTGAGCGTTGGAAGCGCCAACGTACGAATAAGCCGCCCGTCTCCAACGAGTTTTTCACAAGAGGAAGACAATGGGCGCCGGCACTACGTATTTATGTCCTGAAATAATTTGGATATTCAAATTTTCTCCAATTAATTCCGAAATCAGCTTGTTTCTCCTGTTCAGGATTAGCTGATATTCATCATCCTATTCCGCATATCGTTTCGATTCAGGTAAACTATGAATCTGTAACCATCTATTCGGATATACACTTTTCAATTCATGTCTAATTGGATTAGATTCAGGGCAATTTTTATCTCAATATTTATAGAATTCGATGTAGTTCATTAAATGAGTTACAACGGGTTGCTTCTGACCCGTTGCTAGCTGTTGAACTTTTTTCATTCGTTAATTTGAAAATATTTCAAATGATGTTCCATTGAATTTATATGCTCCGTTTTCGTGAGTGCCAAGCCAAAGTTCGCCTTTGTTGTCTTTGTATATGCTGAATAATGCAATCTGTTTGGATTTGTCTTTCACAGGATAATGTGTAATTTTCGTTCCATCATATTTCCATACACCATCAAGATAGGTTACAAACCACAAATTGTTATTATTATCTTTTACTGTGGATAGATATTCGTCCAAATTGCTGTCCTTTTTACCATCTAAACCGCCTATGCTTTCGTGTCTTGTGTAAAATTTATTGCTTTTTAATGTTGTGCTGTCGTAAACGCTATAGCGAAATTCTGTGTTGAACCAAAACTCACCATTTTTATCTTCCGTAATTGAACGAACTCCGTTTGCACCTTCATTACGGAATTCTGTCACATCTTCTTCGGTAATCCATTCAAATGATTTTCCATCATATCGGCATACGCCTAAAGGATTTGTACCGAACCAAATGTTTCCTTTCTGGTCTTTATAAATGCTGTATATATCAAACGGATTGGATAAATTTGGTGGGTTAGGAAACTGCAATTCAAATAAAGTAATACCATCATAGCGATATACTTTCCCCGTATTTCCATAAGAATATTTAAACCACATATCTGTGGATTCATGTTTCCAGTTTTCACTAGGAACTGCTTTCAAGGTTGTGAATTTCTTACCGTTAAATTTTGATATCTCAGACGTTGCGTTTGCGCTAGAAAAATAAATGTTGCCAAATTTATCTTCTTTTATTTCATCAATTCTGTTGTCTAGCAAACCGTGTTTTGTTGTATAATTAATTAATTCTTTTCCATCGTATTTATATACTCCCGTTTCCCAACTACCAAACCAGTAAACATTCTGCTTGTCTTGATAAATAACCATTATACTTTTTCCAAGTTCAGCTACAGTTTGGCCTTTGACAATGTTGTATGTTTTAACCTGTTGTTTTGTAGTCTGTCCATTACAAAATGTCAATAGAGCCAATGTGTTGAGTAGTATAAAAATGTTCAATTTTATAGTCATCTGTTTAAAGTTTGTGCTGTCGTGATTGACTTACAGCTAAGGTGTTCGTGTATGGTTTCGTTGCGTTGAGTACTAAGATAGCAAATAGGAGCGAACCCATAGTTCAGCAGCGAGGATTTTCCGACAGGAAAATCAGACGCAATGAATTATACACGTCTTAAGTTTGATTTTCGTTATTTTTTTATATGTGTTTCGATTCTTGTTTTAAGTTCCGTCGCCTCATTTCGATATTCCTTTATTTTATTTGCCAACCTTGACACAACTATTCTTTTCCACGCAATTCTATTTGTAAATGAAGTATTGCCCTTTGCATATTTCAATACTTCTGTACTGTTGTTTTCAACAATATATTTACCAAACCAAGTAGTATTTTCACGCCAATAGGATACGTCACTATAAAAACTCTCATCAAAATTCTCATTTCTTGCTTTTAAATCGACTGTAAATTGGTGATAGAAGTCGGCTATTTGATTATTTAGTTTGCGGGTTTCCTCATCTAAATCGGATTTTTGTTGTAGCAATACGTAGCGTTCCTTACTAATGTCAAAGTCTGGAAGAGAAACGAATGACAAAATAACAGAATCATTTTGTTGCCATTCCTCATCCGATACTTGATTTTCCATAATCCGTTTCATCATTTTAGTTTTCCATTCAAAAGTGGGTAGTATGTTGTCTGCTTTTGAAATATCGGTATTAAGCTCCTCAATTATAGATTCATATACTTTGGTAAGCTGTTCTTTATCTTTTTGCTTTTCATTTGCATTATTAATTTGTAAAGCAATTAATATTCCGATTACCACAAGAATAATTTCTCCAATTGCATAAAGAAGATACTTGCTGAATTTATTTTCAGTGAGTAGCTTTTGTCTAATTTTTCTAAAGAATTTTATCATCAGAGGTTAGTTTCTCTAAAGATATGATTTTAATTGAATTAGGTAGTTTAAATAATGTCTTGTCCTGAAATATGGCTATAGGTTAAACACCGGCTTTTGCAATTCCGAGTGGATTCGGACGCAGTCGAATCCGCCGTAATTGCGGTTATACATTGTTGGCGAGTCGTTTTTATTTTTTTCACCAACTCAAACAGAAACTATTTTCACCATCGTCTCTGTCAATTTCCATTGAACCTGCTTCAGCTCCATAAGTCCAATGTCCCGCGAAATTCAGTTTTATTGGGTCAGTATTTTTAGTTACGGTTACGTTGCTTATTTTCCAAATTCTGGTTGATTCATAACCTTTAGTATTTCGTGTGTCAGTGTCCAAAGTCCATTTAACAATTCCGTTTTCTTTTAAAGTCAGAGTGGGTGAAAGAGAGTCTGTTCGATTGTCCAAAATCAGAACTCCATTATTTTCCAATTCAAAGATTTCCGAGTTTTTCGAAATTTGGGTTTGGTTAATTGACACAGCATTGAAAGGTCCGTCATCCATTCCGCAACCACTCGCAAAAGTGAACATTACATAGCCTACAAAACCTATGTAGCCAATAATTCCGATTCCAATAATCGAAAATGTCCAAATCAGTATTTTTTTTGTGGTTTTGTTCATTTCTCAAATGCACGCCAACGGGTTTGCATATGATGCGGCGGGTCTTGAGCGGCAGCATCGGCAGTGCCAACATTTTGCGTCAGCGAAAGTAGGAAGCGCAGCGTGCGAATCAGCCGTGGGCAGTGGCGCCGCCACTACGTAATTATCCGCTGTACCAAATTTTTTATAAATTTAGGGAATTTAATTTAAGCCAAATGTGACCGCTGTATTATATGCGTTGTTATGTAGCGTTAAGACTAGTTTGATTCTTCGCTTGTGGATGAATCCGAACTGTCAATATTTGGAGAAGAGGTATTCGGTGTAGTAGATTCTTCAGAAAAAGGGTCAGGAGTTGGAATAATCCTTCCTTTTTCAATCCAATCATTATTTTGCTTTGCCATTTTCTCAGTATTTTGATTTTTTAAATTTATCGAACAAAATATTATTAGAAAAGCAATTCCAATAAATAATGTTAACAATGATAATAAGTCAACGTAACTTATTAGCTTATTTCTTTTTGAAATATTATTTGTGAGCTCAGCAATAGGAATATTATTATCGAATTCCTTACTTGATTTCATAGTCAGACTTCTAGAAACTAGAATTGAAGATAAATTTATAGCCAATGTTAATGCTAAAAATATCCAGGCAATAATTAGAAGGTAAAATGAAACTGCACTCTCTAAGTCCACAATTTTATCAATAAAAGAAATTGACAACGCCAAACCTCCAGCCGAGATATATGTGATTTTCTTTTCTAAATCATCTTCTGACTTATCAATAGATTTGTAGAATAGTTCTCTGGCCTTAATTCTTTCTTCTTTCTCCATAAATTCTGACTAATGTCATTTTGCTATGTTGATTTTAATACAATAATCAATCAAATTTCGTAAAAATCAGTCAGTTTTCTTTCTGTTTTAATGATGTTAGATAAAGAAATTAATAGATTTTTTATATTGGGAATGCTACATAACTTGTTATAAAACCCCTTTTAAAAACGTTCATCCTTACTTAGATACGGATAACTTCATATTTCTATTCTCATTTCACGCTCCAACCAAACCTATTCTTTCACCTCATTGCCATATTTACCCATATAGCGTTTCCATAGCTCTGTTTGGTGTGTTTCTAATGAAATATCCCTTCCGTCGATAAAAGCGTGGGTAAGCTTGTTAGTACGCATGTCTAGCGCATCACCTTTACTTATAAAGAGTGTGGCGCTTTTGCCTACGGCTAAAGTTCCGTAGTTGTCGTCAATTCCTAAAATTTTTGCGGCATCACCTGTAATGAGTTGTAAGGCTTTTTCTTTTTCCAATCCTTGTCCTACTACTTGACCAGCATAAAAAGGCAGGTTCCGCGTCTGGAAGTTGGATGTGCCCGAGTTTTGGATCGCTACGGTTAATCCGCCGTCCACGAGAAGTTTGGGCAGTTTATACGGCATGTCATAATCATCATCTTCGCGTTCAGGTAAGTTATGTGTATGTTGTACTAAAACAGGAATGTTATTTTTCTTTAAAAATGGGATGATGCGGTGCGCCTCGTAACCACCAACCAAAACAATGTTTTTTACTTCGGCTTCTTGTGCGGTGGTAATGGCATCAATGATTTCTTTCTCACCGTCTGCATAGATATACAGCCGTTGCGAACCGTCAAACAATCCGTTCATAGACGCAAAACTCTCATTGTTGGTTTCTTGTTTTGCTTTGTTATAGGCAGCACTATTGGCAATAAACCCTTTTATCTTGTCCAATTGTTCGCTGTAGTCTTTATTAGGTTGCCATCCTCTTGGTTCGCCTTCCCACCAGCGTCCACGGCGAAAGCTACTTGGCCAGTGCATATGGATGCCATCATCTACTTTTATTGCGGCGTCCTCCCAGTTCCAGGCATCAAATTGTACGATTGAAGACGTTCCAGAAATACGCCCACCCTGCGGTGCAATCTGTCCTAACAAAACCCCGTTGGGGCGCATGCTTTCTACCACTTTGCTTTCTGCATTGTAAGCAATCAAACTGCGTACATTGGGTATAAACTCTCCCAGTTCATCCTGATCGTCACTGGCGCGTACGGCATTTACCTCTACCAACCCTAATGGTTTTGCAGGCGCTATAAAGCCTGGGTATACGTGTTTTCCGGTAGCATCGATTACGGTTCCTTTGGTCGCGGTCGCTGCACCTCCTAAAGCGGTTATTTTTCCGTTTTCAAAAACGATCACGCTGTTTGCAACCACGCTGCCATCACCTATGTGGGCGGTGGCACCTTTAATGGTGATCGCTTCCGTTTGGTGGTCTGCAGGTGTTTGTTGTGCCATGGTGACGGCACTGCTAAGTACTGCAAAGACTATGAATAGTTGTTTTATTTGTTTCATTTTAATTTGATTTTATATTTTTTGGGTTTAAATTCTTAGTTTTTAGACCACTTTTAGTTTTGTTAGGTTTTTCATAATACTGAATAACACCCCTAAAGTCCCCTCAAGGGGACATTTAAAAAATGACATAATTCTGGATTAATTAACCGTTTCGCATTCTAGGTTTCTGTTTTCTTTTCGCTTGGGTGGCGTTGTTTTTCCACCACCGGCTTTCTCGTCGAGCATCATTTTCATTAATTCGTTTCTTTCTGAAGCAATTGCTTTTCTTTTCGCTTTGTCGGTTTCCAGATCAAAATAAGTGGTCCCTTCAATCATAGTTTTTTCAGCTTTTGCATAAACCGAAAGGGGATGGTCGTTCCATAATACCAAGTCAGCATCTTTACCTTCTTTGATGCTTCCTACGCGCTTGTCGATATGTAAAAGTTTTGCCGGATTGATGGTCACCATTTTCCAGGCTTCTTCTTCAGTAACACCACCGTATTTTACCGTTTTTCCAGCTTCTTGATTTAATCTTCTAGACATTTCACCATCATCACTATTAATGGCAACAGTAACGCCTTCGCTTGCCATAATCGCAGCGTTATACGGGATGGCGTCATTTACTTCGTATTTATACGCCCACCAGTCGCTAAAGGTAGAACCCCCTACACCGTGCTCGGCCATTTTATCGGCTACTTTATACCCTTCCAAAATGTGGGTGAAGGTGTTTATTCTGAAATCAAAATCTTCTGCAACTTTCATCAGCATATTGATTTCACTCTGCACATAGGAGTGACAACTAATAAAACGTTCGCCGTTTAAAATCTCGGCAATAACTTCCATCTCTTCATCGTAGCGAAACGGTTGTCCGCTTTTTTTCTTTGCGTCGTATTGCTTGGCGCGGTTAAAATAATTCACATACAATTGTTCCACACCCATACGTGTTTGTGGAAAACGGCTGTAGCTCTGCCAGTTGGACTGCTTTACGTTTTCACCTAAAGCGAATTTTATAAACTTGGGGCTGTTATCATAAATGAGTTCGTCTGCGTCTTCGCCCCATTTCAGCTTGATAATAGCAGAACGCCCACCAATGGGGTTTGCAGAACCGTGCAGTATCTGAATAGAAGTCACGCCACCCGCAAGATTGCGATAAATGTTGACATCTTCAGGATCTACAACATCTTCAATACTTACTTCAGCCGAAGAGTTATGCCCGCTCTCGTTAATGGATAGCGCAGCGATATGCGAATGCTCATCGATCACACCAGCTGTTAAATGCTTGCCTGTAGCGTCGATCACTGTGGCGCCTTTTGCCGAAAGTCCTTTACCCACTTGTGCAATTTTACCATCTTTCACCAAAACATCTGTTTCGGTCAAGACACCTGCTTCTTCACTGGTCCAAACCGTAGCATTTTTAAACAGAATGTCCTCTTGTTTGGGTTTTGTTTTAAATCCGTAGCCCACATTAGGGTAGGTGATGGGCATGATTTCGGGTTTCTTATCGTCTTTCTTATCTTTTTTATCTTCGGAAGAATCTCCTGTTGAACCTTTTTTACGCGTAGCAGAAAAAGAACTTTCACTTCCGTCAGGTAATAGAAGCTTTCCAGAAAACGTATCGCCTTGCTTCGGAATAATTCCAGTAGAACGGTAAACTTCCTTTGTCGCTTCATCTGTAAAAGAAAGGGTCACCCAGTTTTCAGAATATTCAATTTTTGAAGGATACTCGGTTTCGCCGATTTTTACGGCCGATTTCGGTTTTGAAACGTCCCCGCTAATGGAAACATCGTAATTTTTTCCGCCAGCCGAAAAACTGTAATCGCCACGAATATCCTTTTGGTCTTTCGTATTGATCACGTTTTTGTTTCCTTGTACCCAGTTTTCATAAATAATCGTGTCCTCATCAAAAATATCACCTGAAGTCACTAAAAAATTAGCGTAGCGCCCCGATTCTAACGTTCCTAGATTTTCACTTTGTCCCAATAACTGTGCAGGGATCGTGGTCAACGCCGCCAGTGCTTTTGTTTTATCAAAACCATAGGTAATCGCCTTCATTAAATTTGCTTTGAACTCGGCTGGTTTTTTAAGCTCGAATGTAGTCAGCGCAAAAGAAACATTATTATCTGAAAGCACTTTAGGGTTCATCGGTGCTTGGTTCCAATTCCGCATATCGTCTAAGGATATATAATCTGCCAGGTACGGGTTGCTCACATCATAGGCATCCGGAAAGTTGATCGGGATGATGTATTTAGCATTGGTATTTTTAATGCTTTGGATGGTTTCATATTCGTCACCACCCCCCACAATAATATAATTCTGATTGAAAATATCACCAATTTTGTCTGCACGCAAGTCATTGTCTTTACTACCGGCTTCAAAAAATGCAATTTTACCTTTATTAGCGTTTAGCGCTTCTAGTGCTCGGTCTTTGGTGTCTATATTTCCTTTTGCGTACCAATCTGCATCGTGATACATTTGGCGTAGCAAGGCCATAGACCCCATTAGCGAAGAAGGATACGACTGCCTACTGGTCACACTCTTATCGAACGAAAAATAGTGCCCAGAAGCATCTTCTAAAATTCTTCTTGAATCGCCGTCTTCTTCATTAAGTGCTACAAGAACCCCCGTTCCACGGGCAATCCCATCCATGATGTGTGTGTTGACGACACCAAAACCTGCTTCACGGTATTCCTTTGCTTTTTTGGTATCGTATTTAAAACTTTCAATCGCATTTTGTTCGGGCCGTATGTGGTCGTTCCAGTAAAATCCTTCGCGGGTCGCTTCATACTGTGGCGATCTGCCATTGCCTTCGGCGCGTTTTGGCTTTTCGACACCAAAATCGGTATAGGCATCTATAAAACTAGGGTAGATGTGTTTGCCTCCCATGTCATAAAACACGGTGTTTTTTGCCACTTTCATGTTTTTTGCCACGGTTTGCACGCGACCATCTTTGATTAAGAGCGTTGCATTTTTTACTACTTCCGTAGGACTTATATGTACGGTGGCGTTGGTGAGCGCAATAAAGTTTGTATTGGTTTCTTTTAATTCTCCGTTTTCAGGAAAATAATCTTGGGCGTTGGTAATTGAAATGCTCGCCAAGAGGAGCATCGAGAAGAAAAACTTATTCATATAAATTTGCTTGAAATTAGAAGTTTTCAAGATACTAAGGTTTCTTCTTTTTTACGAAACGTTAAGATAGGTTTAACAAGTTGTTAAGAAAAAGGCTAGGTGTGAGGTAGTAGGTAATAGGGAGTAGGCGGGAGGTCGGAGGTTAAAGCGAAAGGCACAATTCGTCTTGCAACTTCGTTTTCTTAATTTGTCAATTTCATATTTTCAATCATAAACGCATTAATTTAAAAATGAGTGATGGGGTGGGTTGAAGTTGAAATCGATGCTGACAATAAGCTGCAATTCGTTGCCACTAAACTCCCTGTAGGATTATATCATGAACAAGTATATAGTTTTTCTGTTATTGTTCTCGTATTTCTACTTTCGTTTATCTAATTTATTGATCATCATTCCTCAAAACGTTTTATTCTCAAAATAATTTACGACCAGCGCCACCATATAGTTATAGCTCATAATGCCCTTGGATTGGTTATTGGCCTTCAGAAATTGATCCCAGAAGTTTTTTGAGATGACCTCAAACGGATTTTCATAGCTCGCCCAAAATTCGCGCATTTCCCGGTAACTTTCTAAAATTCCATAATTGATGGTTGGTAACAGCGCATTATAGGTTTCCATATCGCGTCTGGCAATTTCATTAATACAATACCGAAGTGCAAAAATATACCCTGAATATTGAATGTATGGGTCGTCGTTGTTTATAGTAGCCAATGTTGCTATGAAATTAGCTTCATTTTCGGCCGCATAGCCTATTTGGTGTGCTTCCTCATGGCAACTCACCACAGTGAATTTATAACTTTTTATCAGGTTATTCACCTGCGCTTCACCAGAAAACGGATTGTAATACCCGCTATATCCCATATAGGTGAGCCCTAAGCTCCAACCACTTTTTTTGATACTTGGAGGTGCATAAGCAAGCTCGGGGAATTCTTCCTCCAGGTTTTTATACCCATTCAATGATTTTTTGAAGGTTTCTTGCTGCGTGAATGGTAAGTCAATCTTGGTGCTGTCTTCATAACCCAGCGTCCGGTGCATCTGGTTCGCTTTTGCTATGAGTCGTTCTGTAGTGTTTACAAGTTGCTCCGTGGTATAAGTTCTTTCTAACCCCAACGTTTTGTGAAGGGGTTCTCTGTAATAATTAAAACCCCACAATAAGTTGAACACAAAATAAACAATAGATACGCTTGCGATAATATCCATAAAAAACCAGAGCGGTTCTTTAATGAGACGGCCACTGTTTTTATAAATCCATCTAATGGCAAGTACGGTGATAAGGATATAGAAGATATCACCCATAGAAAAAGGAATCCAACCAAAAAGATAGCGAGGGATCTTAGAAATAAAAGGATACAATCCTTGGCTGTAATATTTTTCTACGAAGGATGGAAAGTTTGCCAGAATTTTCAGTCCAAAAAATTGAACGATGAGTAAAACGGCAAGAATGATTTTAGTTCTTTTTTGCATTAACGGGTTGTTCCAAAATGTTATCATTTTGTAAAAACAACCCTAAAAATAGTAAAAGCATGTAACTTTACGCTTCTTTATAAAATAACTTATTACTGAAAATTTTACGCAGTAATCAAAGCAACGATACAGTATACTATGAATGAAGCAATAAGAAAGTTAGAACCAACACAACTCTGGAACAAATTTGCAGATTTAAACGCAGTGCCAAGACCTTCAAAAAAGGAAGAACGTGTCATTGCCTTTATGAAAGCATTTGGTAAAAACCTTAATTTGGAAACGATAGAAGATGAAGTAGGGAATGTGATTATACGCAAGCCTGCAACCCAAGGCATGGAAGATAGAAAACCTATCGTCATGCAATCGCATTTAGACATGGTTCATCAAAAAAATAACGATACCGACTTCAATTTTGATACCCAAGGAATCGAAATGCATGTAGATGGTGATTGGGTGAGAGCTAACGGAACGACATTAGGCGCAGATAATGGGTTAGGCGTAGCTACCATCATGGCAATTCTGGAAAGTGATACTATCGCACATCCTGCATTAGAAGCGCTGTTTACGATAGATGAAGAAACAGGTATGACGGGAGCGATGGGGCTTAAAGGAGGTCTACTGAAAGGAGAGATACTGTTAAATTTAGACACCGAAGAAGATGACGAGATAGGAGTAGGCTGCGCCGGAGGTGTGGATGTTACCGCAAAAAAGAATTATAGAGAAGAGGAAACCCCAGAAGATTCTACCGTTTTTAGAGTGACTGTAAAAGGTCTCAAAGGAGGACACAGCGGAATGGACATTATTAAAGGATTGGGGAATGCCAATAAACTCATGAACCGCCTGTTGTATGTAACCAACGACCTCATGCATATAGCCGAATTACAAGGTGGTAGCTTGCGAAATGCGATCCCAAGGGAAAGTGTGGTGACATTGGCAGTTTCAAAAGATTATAAAGAAGCGTTTCTTTCTGAAATAAAGCAACAGGACAAGGCAATTCTGGAAGAATATAAAACGCTGGAACCAGGTCTTAAAATTGTAATCGAAGAGATTAAAAAAGAGATCCCAAAAGTGATGAGTGTAAAGGAACAGACCCAATTGTTGCAGATGGTTTATGCTGCGCATAACGGTGTTTATAGAATGAGCCCGGATATAGTAGACCTTGTTGAAACATCCAATAACATTGCGAAGATTACTGTGAAAGATGGAACCTTAAAAATTGAAAGCTTAACCAGATCTTCTGTTGAAAGCTCTAAAAACGATCTAGCCAATGCCTTAAAATCTGTGTTTGAATTAGGCGGTTGTGAAGTTAGTTTTTCTGGAGCGTATCCAGGTTGGGCACCCAATATGGACAGCCCGGTATTAAAGGTGCTCGATAAAATCTATAAAGACATGAATGGTGAAAAAGCCCATGTCGCAGCATGTCATGCTGGACTAGAATGTGGAATTTTAGGACAGAACTATCCGGAGATGGACATGATAAGTTTTGGACCTACGATTAAAGGAGCGCATTCCCCAGACGAGCGGGCAAGTATTTCTTCCGCTCAAAAATACTGGAAATTTGTCGTAGAGATTTTACAGCATATTCCGAAGCAGTAGGAATACCAACTAAAAATAAAAAGGTTCGGCTAGTAATTAGCCGAACCTTTTTTATTTAACTGTAACAGTAGTATTTAATTACCTTGTTTCTGAGCAGGAGTGGTAGCTTCAGCGGGTGCTGTTATACCTAAAACTTCTAGTTCAAATACCAAGTCTGCATTAGGTGGTATCACAGGAGGGTATCCATTAGAGCCATATCCTAGATGTGCGGGTATAAATAAAGTTGCTTTGTCGCCTACTTTCATCATCATTAATCCTTCTTTGAACCCGGCAATAATACGTGCCTCAGGGCTATACTCAAATGGTAAAGGACTGTAAGCATTGGCTGCTAATTTCATCTTGTTTACTTGATTGAATTTTTCAGCTTTGGCTAAAATATTAGTATCAAATAATTCACCAGTAGAAAGAAAACCTGCATAGTTCACGTCCACTTTATTACCAATCTTTGGTTCTTCACCATCTCCTTTTTCGGTAAAAAGAATCTTTAAACCAGAATCCAAGGTTTCGGCTTTAGCTTCTAGCTTTTCTATTTCGTTCGCTTTTTTGTCTGCCACTTCTTTAGCTTTCTTTTCTTCGGCCATTTTTTCTTTTTCAATTTTTTCCATTTCAGAAGAAAAAGATTTTACATCGGCTCCATTGCGAAAAATGTTTACTTCTAACATCTTAATTTCTTCCACAGGTCTGTTGTTTCCTGGAGCAACTTCCACAGCACCTATAGCATCAACCACTTCCTGACCTTTAACAACTTCACCAAAAATAGTGTGTTTGTTGTCTAACCAAGGCGTTTCTTTTAGAGTGATAAAAAACTGACTACCGTTCGTGCCAGCACCTGCGTTCGCCATAGAAAGCAGCCCTTTTCGCGTGTGCCTTAATTCTGGATCAAATTCGTCCGGAAATTTATACCCAGGACCACCACTACCGCTACCTTGTGGATCGCCACCTTGTATCATAAAATCTTTGATCACACGATGGAATGTAAGTCCGTTATAATATTTTTTACCTTTATAAGTAGAATCGACCATTTGGTTGGTTCCTTCTGCCAACGAAACAAAATTTGCTACGGTTAACGGTGTTTTTTCTTCGTATAACTTTGCGACAATCGTTCCTTTTGTCGTTACGATCTCAGCATAAACGCCTTCTTCAAGATCAGGGTACTTATTTTGGCAAGAAGCCATTGCTAAGGTTAATAAAAATAGGAATGTTAACTTTTTCATTTGTTTTAATTTAATTTTCGGGTGTTTGTTCTATTGATTTTAAAGTTACTGTACTTTGTATTGGGACATTAGTGCCTAATTTACCTTCAATGCCATAATACCCATATGCTTTATAGGACGGTAAAAGGAAGGTAACTGTTTCCCCTTCTTTCATTAATTTTATACCGTCACGTAGACCAGAGACAAGTTCTTGATTGTTTTGATCTATTCTATAGGATTCTAATCCATTTTCACTTTCCGATAACACGATAGTTCCATCGAGTTTTTTAATGTTATATGTAAAGGTCACTTCATCGCCCAGCTGTGGCATTTTGCTTTGTAGTGTGTCTTGAGTATTGTAAAAATACCAAAAACCACTATCTGAAGAAATATAAGAGTTTTGAGAATTTTTCTCAATAATCGCTAAGATTTGTTGTTTTTCTGTCTCAAAAATTTCCTTGTTTCGTTTGGCAGACGCTTCATAAAAGGTTCCGCTAGAGCGCTGTACAGGCTCTCTGGCTTCTGGAGTTTTGCAAGAAACCGTAGCTATTGTAAAAAATAAGGCAATTAGAAATTTATGAAACATGGGTAAGCGCTTCTTTATATTCGGGCAAGATACTAATAAATTCAGTAATTGTTTTCGTTAAAGATTTGTCACTTTTTCCACCGGCCGCATTTGTATGGCCACCACCATGGTAGTGTTTTCTGGCCACTTCATTTACGCTAAAATCACCTTTACTCCGCAACGACATTTTTATAATGTTATCTTGTTTACTTTCGATAAATATAACTGCAAAAATGATGCCTTGTACGCTTAGTGCATAATTTACAAATCCTTCGGTATCTCCTTTTTTGAAGTTGTTTTTATCCAGATCTTTTTGTGAAAGTGAAATATACGCGGTGTTATATTCTGGTAAGATCTCTAGATTTTTTAAGGCAACACCCAGTAATCGTAACCTGTCTGGTGTGTTAGTGTCATAAATACTTTCATGTATAACGCTATTGTCTGCTCCCTGCTCGATTAGATGTGCAATAACTCGATGTGTCGTCGCACTGGTTGATGAAAACCGAAACGACCCTGTATCGGTCATAATACCGGTATAGAGGAGTGTACAGATATCAGGTGTCAAAGTATCAAGACCATCCATTGCGTCCATAAAATGGTACACCATTTCACAGGTTGAGCTCATTGTTACATCACTATAGGTCGCCACGGTATAATCATCGGGTTGTTGGTGATGATCAATCATAATGAATTTTGC
>Ga0207897_100416_pt1 | contig 14079 bp, 17 predicted proteins | sample LinPmetageLP42_FD_184054 | JGI IMG/M metagenome (GOLD analysis project Ga0207897, IMG submission 184054) | Marine viral communities from the Pacific Ocean - LP-42 (SPAdes) | ecosystem: Environmental > Aquatic > Marine > Oceanic | place: Pacific Ocean | collected 2010-08-27
TCGGCTGGATAGTCTCGGTAAGCTTGACGGCGAGATCGATCTCGCGGCACTCAAGGCAGCCCATCTCGTCCCGCGTGATGCGCGTCGGGCCAAGGTGATTGCCTCAGGCGAAATTTCGACTGCGATTACGCTCAAGGGCGTGGCCGCCAGCGCGGGTGCGGTCAAGGCGATCGAAGCCGCCGGCGGCAGCGTCGCCGAGTAAATCATGGCCAAGCGTCCCAACAATCCAGCGACCGGTGGCGGTAACATGCCGAACGCCGGCAGCCTCACGGAAATCCGTCAGCGCCTGCTGTTTCTTGTGGGCGCTTTGATCGTGTTTCGTATTGGCACCTTCATTCCGGTGCCGGGTATCGATCCCGGCCAGCTTGCGCGCCTGTTCGAGCAGCAGTCGGGCACGATCCTGGATGTGGGCGTGATGTTCACGGGCGGCGCGCTGAAGCGGCTGTCCATATTCGCGCTCGGGGTGATGCCGTATATATCGGCCTCGATCATCATGCAGTTGATGACCGCCACTATTCCTTCTTTAAAGGATCTGAAGAAGGAAGGCGAGGCCGGCCGGCGCAAGATTACCCAGTACACTCGATACGGGACCGTGTTTCTCGCAGGCTTCCAGTCCATTGGTACCGGCATCGCACTGTGGAACCAGGGTATAGCGCAGTCCGGTACGAGTGAGCTGAGTTTTATCTTTACGACAGCGGTCTGCCTGACCACCGGCGCCATGTTCTTGATGTGGCTGGGTGAACAGATTACCGAGCGCGGCGTGGGTAACGGGATCTCGATGATCATCTTCTCGGCGATTGTCGCGGGTTTGCCGTCGGCGATTGGCGGCACGTTGGATCTGGTTCGTACGGGCGAGCTAAGCGTGTTCTTCGTGATCGCGCTGTTCGTCGGCGCAATGGCCGTGTTGGCCTTTGTGGTGTTTGTGGAACGCGGGCAGCGACGTATTCCTGTGCACCATGCACAACGCCAGCGCGGGCGGCGAATGTATGCGGCGCAGACGCAGCATTTGCCACTCAAGCTGAATATGGCCGGTGTGATCCCGCCGATCTTCGCATCGAGCATCATCCTGTTTCCGGCGACCATCGTGCGGTTCTTGGGTGAAGGCGGCACGGTCGCGAACTGGGTGTCCAACGCCATCGCGCCGGGGCAGCCGCTATACGTGCTGTTTTACTCGGTGATGATTATCTTTTTCTGCTTTTTCTATACCGCGCTCGTATTCGACTCGCGTGAGACGGCAGATAACTTGAAGAAATCCGGCGCATTCATTCCCGGTGTTCGCCCCGGGATTCAGACGGCGAACTATATCGACACCGTGCTGACACGGCTGACGGTTGCGGGTGCGATCTACGTGACTGCTGTTTGCTTGCTGCCCGAGCTGCTGATTCTTCAGTACAACGTGCCGTTCTATTTTGGTGGGACATCGCTGCTGATTATCGTGGTGGTGGTCATGGATTTCATGGCGCAGCTACAAGCGCACCTGATGTCGCATCAGTACGAGGGGTTGATGAAAAAGAACAACCTCAAGTCGCAGGGCCGCGCCGGAATGCTGCGCTAGCGCCGCATCGGAAACAACGCATATATAGCCAAACTGGTTGTTGTCGAACAGCCAAGTGGATGTCAGAGGTAGGACATGAAAGTTAGAGCTTCGGTTAAGAAAATCTGCCGCAATTGCAAGGTGATCCGTCGTAACGGCGCGGTCATGGTGATCTGTGCGACGGATCCGCGTCATAAGCAGCGCCAGGGCTGATCAGCCCATTTTTCTGCACGTCTTGTAAACACTGAAAATACGAGCTATATTGGGCGGCTTTTCCGGCGTAGCACAACTTGCGACAGCCAGTCGTAGTGCCACGTCAGCCCGATAGCTGGGAGATCAATCGAATGGCACGAATCGCTGGAGTCAACCTCCCGATCAACAAGCATGCTGTCGTGGCGTTGACGTCGCTCTACGGCGTTGGTTTCACTCGCGCGCGTGAAATCTGCGCGACGGCTGAGGTCGCCAACGATACCAAGATAAAGGATCTCACCGAGGGTGAGGTCGAGGCGCTCCGTGCTGCGGTGGGCCAGTACACGATTGAAGGCGATCTACGGCGTGAAGTGTCGATGAACATCAAGCGTTTGATGGATCTCGGCTGCTACCGCGGTCTGCGCCATCGTCGTGGTCTCCCGGTGCGTGGTCAGCGTACCAAGACCAATTCGCGTACGCGTAAGGGGCCTCGTCGGCCCATTCGCCGCTAGTCTTCTTCTCGCTCGAGAGTCAATAGGTAACGCTTTATGGCGACAGGCACCTCTTCTTCGGCTACACGTACGCGCAAGGCGCGTGCGCGTCGCAACGTCACTGACGGCATCGCGTTCGTTTATGCGACGTTTAATAACACGATCATTACGATTTCGGATCGGCAGGGCAACGTGCTGGCCTGGTGCACATCCGGTAGCTGCGGTTTCAAAGGCTCGCGCAAGAGTACGCCGTTCGCCGCGCAGGTTGCGGCCGAGCGCGCGGGCGAAGGTGCCGCGCAGTGGGGCGTGAAGAACATCGAGGTTCGCGTGAAGGGCCCAGGCCCGGGTCGCGAAGCCGCAGTTCGCTCGCTGAATGGGTCGGGCTTCAAGGTGACGAGCATCATCGATGTCACCCCGATTCCGCACAACGGCTGTCGCCCGCCCAAGAAGCGTCGCGTCTAACAAAGCTGGCGTTGCCAAGCGAATAGGTAAGGATAATGGCGAAATATACAGGACCGAAATGCAAGCTCTCGCGTCGCGCAGGCACTGATCTGCTGCTCAAGGGACGTGGTCGCTCGCTGGAAGGCAAGTGCAAGATCGATACGCCGCCGGGCGCGCAGGGCACGCAGCGTCGTCAGCGCTTGTCCGACTACGCGCTGCAGCTGCGTGAAAAGCAGAAGCTGCGTCATATGTACGGTGTGCTGGAGCGTCAGTTTCGCAACTATTACAAGAAGGCTGCGTCCCAGAAGGGCGCGACCGGCGTGCTGTTGTTGCAGCAGTTGGAGTCGCGTCTGGATAACGTGGTCTATCGCATGGGCTTCGCGTCCACGCGAGCCGAAGCTCGTCAGCTGGTCAACCATAAGGCGGTTGCCGTTAACGAGTACCCGGTAAACATTCCGTCGTATCAGGTGAAGGCCGGTGACGTGGTTGCAATTCGTAACAAGGCGAAGCAGCAGCCCCGTATCCTCGAATCACTTCAGGTCGCCTCGCAGCTGGGTATCAGCGATTGGGTCGAAGTTGACGAGAAGGGGCTCAAGGGCACCTTCAAGTCCGTGCCTGATCGTGATCAGGTGCTGCCTGACATCAACGAAAACCTGGTCGTCGAGCTTTACTCGAAGTAATTGGCGCTGTCTCAGACAGCAAGAGGTATTTGCATTATGCAGTCCAGTGAATTGCTGAAACCGCGCCTGGTCGAGGTGGAGCGTGCCAGCGCGCGCCGCGCGAAGATTGCGTTGGAGCCGTTGGAGCGTGGCTATGGGCACACGCTCGGCAACGCCATTCGTCGTATCCTGCTCTCGTCGATCCCTGGTGCGGCGATTACGGAAGTCAAGATTGATGGCGTGCTGCACGAGTACACCACGGTCGAAGGCATGCAGGAAGATGTCATCGATGTCCTGCTCAATCTCAAGAACGTCGCAGTGCGTATGCATTCGCGTGAGGATGCGGAGCTGCATCTTCACAAGAAGGGTGAGGGCCCGGTCACGGCCGGCGACATCACCACCGATCACGACGTTGAAATCGTGAATCCGGACCTGGTCATCGCGCATCTGACCAGCGGCGAGCTGCGGATGAGCATGAAAGTGCGTCGTGGCCGCGGTTATGAGCCTGCCCAGAGCAAGGCCGAGCCTGGCGAAGAGGATACCGGCGCAAGCGAGATCGGCGCGTTGCGTCTGGATGCATCGTTCAGCCCCATTCGTCGGGTCAGCTACGCGGTCGAGCGTGCTCGTGTTGAGCAGCGCACCGACCTGGACAAGCTGGTTCTGGATATCGAAACCAACGGCAGCGTCGAGCCTGAGGATGCGGTCCGCACCGCTGCTGCTACGCTCTATGATCAGCTTTCGGTATTCGTGGATCTGGAAGCTCAGGAAGAATCCAGTCGCAAGGGCGAGACCGGCAAGGTGAACCCGGCACTGCTCAAGCCGATCGAGGATCTGGAGCTGACGGTGCGCTCGACGAACTGCCTCAAGGCAGAAGATATCCACTATGTGGGTGATCTCGTCCAGCGGACCGAAACAGAGCTGATGCGCACCCCGAACCTCGGCAAGAAGTCGCTGACCGAGATCAGCGAAGTGCTGGCCGAGCACGGACTCAAACTGGGCATGGCAGTCGAGAACTGGCCGCCGGCCGAGCTCGAGAAGGCCTAGGCGCGTCGCCTGGCCATCCTTCTCGAGTCGCAGACCAAGGAATTTAAGTAATGCGTCATCGCAAGATCGGTACAAATCTGGGGCGTGAGTCGTCGCACCGCCACGCCATGATGAAGAACATGTCGTCGTCGCTGTTCAAGCACGAGCTCATTCGCACGACCTTGCCCAAGGCCAAGGAATTGCGTCGTGTCGCCGAGCCGTTGATTACGTTGGCCAAGACCGACAGCGTGGCGAATCGCCGTTTGGCTTTCGCGCGTCTGCGCGACAAGGAAGCCGTAGGCAAGCTGTTCAGCGAGTTGGGCCAGCGTTATGCGCAGCGTCCGGGCGGCTATCTTCGGATTTTGAAGTGCGGCTTCCGGCCCGGCGATAATGCGCCGATGGCGTACGTCGAACTGGTGGACCGTCCGCTAGTTGACGAAGCCGAAGAAGACGCTGTTGCCGAGAACGCGTAAGCTGCGGTCATCGGTTAGAAAAGAATAAAAGCCGGCCTTGTCGCCGGCTTTTTTTTGGCCGGTTTTTACACGGCAATTTTCTTGGGGGCAGGAATGGGCGGATTTCGGGGAGTTGGGGTCAGTGCGGTCGTGTTTTCCGCGTTGGTCGCTGCGGCGAGCGGTGCAGTTGCGGATACGGCGTATCTCGCCGACGGCAGCCGTCTGAACGGGCAAGTGAAGTCTATGTCGGGCGACGCGCTGATGCTCGCGACTGGGTTTGCGGGTGAAGTGTCCATAGCAAGAGACCAGTTGACCGGTCTGACAACCGAGGCGGCCGTGCCCACGGCGATGGCGTCAGGTCACCGGGAGGCCGTACGTTTTATGTACGAGCCGGGCAGTCAGCAGCAGACGGTGGAGTCGGACTCGCTCGGTGTCGTGGTTCAGCCCGTGGGCTCGCCCTTTGCGTCCATCGGGCGCGTCGCGCCTGACGTGGTGGCCGCGAATGAGCAGGCCGCCGCCGACGAGCCGGTGTTGCCTGATGCGAATAGCCTGCCGCCGCCGGACGCGGATTACTGGTCGGGTAGTTTTGAGCTGGGCTTGAGCGGCAACTCGGGTAACACCGAAACCAAGTCATTGGAAACGACCGTGTCGGCGCTCCGCGATACGGGCGATACGCGCTTGTCGCTTTCTGCGTCGGTCGACAAACAGTCGGAAGATAACGAAGACACCGCTGAAGAGTATCTGGGTGAGGGTCGGTACGAATCGGACTTTACCGACCGCGCGTTCTGGTTCGTGCAGCAGGAACTGGAAAAGGACGAGTTCGAGAATATCGACCTGCGGTCGCGCACGCTCGTTGGTCCGGGTTATTTTCTCGCCCGTCAGGATAAGCTGACCTTCAAGGTTCGCTCCGGCGTGGGTTATCAGCACGAGATCTACACCGACGACGGGAATAATGGCGAGATGATCTTCTCGGCGGGTTGGGATTACGCGCAGATTGTCGGAGATTGGCTGCAGTTGAGTCACGAGTTCACGGTGTACCCCGAGGTGACCAACGATCCCGGCGAAAACTATACGCTGGAATCGGCGCTGGCCGCTGAGGTGCCACTCGCCAATAGTGATCTGTGGAGCATCCGCGGCGCACTGGAGCACGAATACAACAATAACCCGCAGCCCGGCGTAGAAGACCTCGATACCAGCTACGAGATCGGCGTCGTTCGAGACTTCTAGCGCCTCGATTGCTTCCAGTCAGTCGTCGGCATCGACCTGTATAAGGGTCGGTGTCGGCGTATCCAGCCGCAGGGCGGTCAACGGGCCGCCCCAGGCCGCGCCGGTGTCGATACCCCATACATTGTGTTCCGGCCAGCATACCTGCTCCAGCGCCGACCAATGACCGAAGACAATGCGTTCCTCTGCCGTCGCTCTCGGGCGGACGGCGAACCACGGGGTCAGCTGCGTCGGCGCGCCGGCCAGGGTCTTCTTGTAATCCATATCAAGAGCCCCGTTCGGCTTTACGAAACGTTGACGCGTCAGCGCGTTGGCAATGTAGCGCAGGCGTTTCATTCCCGTTAGCGAGTTGCTCCAGCGCGCCGGCGTATCGCCGAATAGCTGCGCCAGAAATTCACGGTAGTCAGGCCCACGAAGTGCTGTTTCCAGCTCTTTTGCACGCTCGACGGTTTCTTCAATCGTCCATTCCGCCGGGATGCCGGCATGCACCATCGTCCAGCCAAGACTTTCATCGCGATGGATCAGCGGGCGATGCCGGAGCCATTCGAGCAGCTCGCCGCAATCCGGCGCGCTCAGCAGGTCTTTCAGCGAGTCGTTGGCTGCGCGTCTTGCGTCAGGGCGTTGCGCTAGGGCGAGAAGACTTAGATCGTGGTTGCCGAGCACCACGATAGCGTGGTCTCCCAATGCGCGAACTCGTCGCAGCACTCCCGCCGAGTCCGGTCCTCGATTGACTAAATCTCCGACAAACCAAAGTTTGGTCCTGGGAGCAACTTGGTCTACTTGGTTTAACAGACGCTCAAAAGCGCTTAATGCTCCATGAATATCGCCAACCGCAAATGTAGTCACTACTGAAGAAATACTCGCAGGTTAAGTAGCAAAGTAGTTTGACGTGTCCCCAGCGTGAAGCCAAATTTTTACACTACTAAAACTCATGCATAAGCATTAAGTAAAAATGCCGGTTGCCGATACTTAATTGGCAAGAGGCGCGGAGTTTGGTCGTGAGTTCGCTGTGCCTCGTCTAGAAAATTCTCGATTATGGAGGTCGGAAGATGTGGTACTTAGTACAGTTTTGTCGCCTAATTTTGGTCCGCCGTCCGTCTTTTGTGAGACAGAGAGGTGCGACGCTTATTGAGTACGCGCTGATCATTTCGGCGATTGCGCTTGTGGTGTTGTTGGGTAGCTTGTCCATCACGGGCGATCTTACGAGTTTTTTTGACACAGCCGGAAGTCAGCTAGACGGAACTGGCGGTGGTGGCTGATCGGTCATTGACTATGCCTGATATGGCCGTACAGGTCGGCCATGTTGGGCGTCGTCGCTCCCAAGATGGGGCGACGTTAGTTGAATTTGCCCTCGTATTCCCGGTTTTTTTGCTTCTGGTAGTCGGCATTCTGCTCTATAGCGTCGCTTTTGCTACTCAGCAAATCGTGTTGTATGCCGCTGACCAAGCAGTCCAGTCTTCCTCGAGCATTGATCCGGGTCTTGGCGAGGGCGAATATGAAGTAGTAGCGCTACGTAGGGCGAGAAGTCGAATCACTTCTGTCTTGGGGTTTCTGCCTGGTCAAGCGCCAACGATTACTTTGTCCGATGATTGTGGGATGAGGGCTGCGCAGGAGGGGGAGGACGAAATTTCTGCCTTGTGTGTCACCAGCGACCCGGCAGATGGAAATCGTCGAATTGTAGCGATTCGGCTAGAGTCTTCTTTTGGTTCGTTATGGCCGGGCTTTCCCATTCCTGAGTTTCTGCCTGGATTGGATAGGATTTCGGCCACTAGTAGTATCTTAGTAGGTAGTGCGGCGCGGGAAACTAGCCTTGCCTCTTAGTCTTCGCAGCAAGTTGCAACGCGGTGTGGCGATTATCGAGTTCGCGTTCGTGCTGCCTTTGCTTCTCGCAATCGTTGTAGGAATCGTTTACTACGGGTATGCGTTTGTGTTGAAGACGGCCGTAGAGCACGCGGCACGCAATGGGGTTCAGGAGGCGGTAGCGGTCAGTCCGCTGGTTGATGGTTATGGTCAATCGCTTTTGTTTGGCCGTGCGCGGGACGTGGCCATCTCCAGCTTGGCATGGTTGCCAGCTGCGGTGAGTACGGCGATTGTGGTAGACGAAGATGGCGATTGTGGCGAGGGTGCTGTCTTTGGTTTGACCGTGCGTCTGCCGCTGTCGAATGGTGAAACCAGCGTGCTGCCGCAGCTATCGCTAGGCGGGTTTCAGATCCCGCCTCTGCCGACTGTGATAGTGGGGCGGGCTTGTGCTGCGATCTAAGGGGGTGGTTGGTTCGGGCTGTGTAGGCGATTCCGGGGGATGAGGATATGAGGGGCGCGTTCCGATGAGTTCGTCTGCGTTGAAGACTTTTGCGCTGGTGCTGTTCGTGCTGGCCTTCATTTTTGGTGTGCTGGCGTACTACGTCAGCGGTCGGGATGCGGCTGAGGGCGATTCTGCAAATGCGCCGCTGCCGGAAGCCGAGCAGTTGCTGGCTGTCGTCGCAATCAAACCGTTGCCCGCCTATCGCCAGATAACCGCGGATGACGTGGCGCTCGTGCCGATTTCCATTGCGCCGCCGCAGTACTTTACCGATCTGGCCGAGGTCGTGGGGCGTACGCCAGTACGCGGGTTGGCGACGGGCGCGCCTGTTACCGAAGACGCGTTTGGGCGCAATAGTGCGTTGTCGGAAGCGATTCCGCCCGGCACGCAGGCCATGTCGCTGTCTATTTCCGATGTGGTGGCGGTCGGTGGTTTCGTGCGGCCCGGTGATTTTGTCGATGTGTTGATCTATCTGCGTTCTGCCGGGGACCAGGTCGAAGACAGTCAGGCGCGCATTCTGCTCAAGAATGCACGAGTACTCGCCTATCAGACGCAGTTGATCAGCGACGAAGGGGGCGACCGTTCGGAGGCTGGTGGGGCCCGTCGCGACAGCACGGCCGTAATCGCTGTTCCAGAGCAACAGACAACCCGCGTGATGCTCGGGGCGAGTCTTGGCGAACTGCGCCTGGCGTTAAGGGCGCCTTTGGATCAAGGCGCCGGGACCGATTTAACGCAAACCCCGGAAAACGACGAGATTCGCCCCCAGATGGTCTCGCCCGCTTCGCAGGTTGTTGCCGATGAGACGGCGGCCCATCGCGACGCGTCGAGCGCCGCTGATGGCGAAGAACAGCAGGTGATTACGCTCGCCGAGTTGGGCAAGGTCAAGGCCGAGCAGGCTCGTGAGCAGCCGCCGGCCCGTCGCCGTACGCCGTCACGACAATCACCGCGTAGCGCGACAATCGAAGTCTACGAAGGGTCCAAGGCCATCAGCATCAGCCGGCCCTACTGACGGGCTGTCGCGACAGGGAACGGGGATGACATGAGAACGAGGGTCTGGAAATACTATCGGCTCGTGGCGGCCGCGATCTTGCTGTCGAGTGCCACGATGGCGTCAGCCCAGTCGACGACCGGCAATCTGCGCGAAGCGGAATCGGTGCGTGTGGGCGAGGGCCAGCAGAAGCTGGTGCGTGCGCCCGGCGTGATCGAGCGGGTTGCTATCGGTGATCCCGAGAAAGCCAACGTCAACGTGATCGATACGCGTGAGGTTATGTTGACGGGTATCAAGCGCGGCGATACGAGCCTGATCCTGTGGACGCGGGGCGCGGCGCAACCGACGCGTATCCCGATTGTGGTGGGCGCGGATGATCTGCCGGATATTCTGCGTGCAGACAAGCGCGCGACGTTGGGGACGCAGGTCCAGACCGATATTCGTATTGCGGAAGTCAGCCGCAGTGCGTTGCGCCAGATCGGTTTCAACTTCATCAGCAATGCCGCTGGCGAATCGGCAGTGGGTGTATCGCCACCCGGTGCATCGGCCGGTGTTGGCGGTCTGGGTAATAATCTGAGCCTGTTGTCGAGCACGGGCTTTCAGCCGATAGGCGATGCCTTCAATCTCGTATTCACTGACAGCAATAGAGATACGGCTGGTTTGTTGAGTATCCTGGAGCGGCGGGGTCTGATGCGTACTTTGGCCGAGCCGACGCTGGTGGCCATGAGTGGTCAGACCGCGTCTTTCCTGGCTGGTGGTGAATTCCCGATCCCGGTCACACAGGGCGGTGGGTCCGGCGTCGGCAACAACGCGGTCACCATCGAGTTCAAGGAATTCGGTATTCGTCTTTCGTTGACGCCGACTGTTCTGGATGAAAATCGAATCGTACTCAAGGTGGCCCCCGAGGTCAGCGAACTTGATTTCGATGCGGGCGTGACGCTTCAGGGCATCACCGTGCCCGGTGTGCGTGTGCGCCGGACCGACACCACGGTGGAGCTGGGCAACGGTGAGAGCTTCATTCTCAGCGGGCTTGTCGATCAGAACCTGGCCGCGAACGTGGACAAGGTGCCGTGGCTGGGCGATCTTCCGTTCATAGGCGCCTTTTTTCGCACGACGCGCTATAACCGCCAGAATCGCGAGCTGATCATGGTCGTTACGCCGCATCTCGTCTCCCCGTTGGCACGCGGTACCCAGGTGCCGCTGCCGGGAGAGGAATACGATCGCTACGACCCGGGTAACGCCGATCTGTTTTTCCGCGAAACGGGCGATTTCGATACCCGGCCAAGCAACACCGGCTTTTCACGCTAGCGCTATGGCGACCCAGGCGCTCGTATTGGCCGGAGGATCCGATTGCCGCGATTGGTTGCAGTCGTGTCTGGGCGATGCCTTGGTTGTGCTGCCCGCTGACGCGGTCGATGCCAGGCAAGCCGTCACTGAAGTGGCTCAGACGCCGGATGTGTCTCTCGTGTTCGTAAGCTTCGACGGTGAACTGGTGTCTGGCGGGGCGTCGATGGTCGCGGCGCTGACCGCCGCCTATCCGAGTTTGCCGGTTGTAGCGGTTGGCCATAGCGATGCCGGCGATCTGGTGCTGTCGGCGATGCGCGCCGGGGCCGAGGATTATTTCGTCATCGGCCGCGACGATGCCCGTGTATCGGAGTTGCTCCAGCGGGCACTGTTATCACGCAAGCGCCAGACGAGCGACGCGGGCACACGGGCAGCGGGGCGTCTTGTGACGGTGGTCAGTGCCGGACAATCGGCACTGCTGGCGTTTCTGGCAGGCCATATCGCGTTCGTGCTTCAGGCCCGGCGCGAAGGCAACGAACGTGTTCTGTTTGTAGATCTCAGCCTGCCGGGTGGCAACGCCATCATCATGTTCGATGGCGCCCACGACTACACCGCGCTGGATATTCTAGATGATGTCGAACGCTGTGATGAGACGCTCGTCGAGAGTGCATTTCAGAAGTTGGATAACGGGGTTTATCTGCTGGGTCTACCCGAGGATTTCGTCGGCGCGCACCTGGACGGTCAGCTCGGGCAGTTGGGCCGGCTGCTCGAAATATTGCGGGGCCTGTTCGACCATGTCGTGATCGCGGCCGATCGTGGTCTGGGTGTCCACAATATCGCTACGCTCATGGCACACAGCGAGCACAATCTGATGCTCTCGGATCAGTCGGTTCTGCGAAGCCGGCAGAACAAGGCGTTGTTGTCGCAGCTGCGTCAGGCCGACGCGCCTCTCCATTCGCTGCGCCTGGTGATTGGCAACTACCGGTCCGATATCGGCATGGAGCCATCACAGCTGGCTGAATTGCTGGGTGTGTCGCTGGCGGCAACGCTGGCCGGGCGTTCCACCAACCGTATGAAGGCGATGAATACCGGCGAATCGATGCTCGACTTTGCCCCGTCGGACGGGTTCACGCGCGGCGTGGAGACACTGGCATCGCAGGTCCTGGGGGTCCAGCCGTCAGCAAAGAAGCGGTCTTCGGCGTGGCGCTTGTTCGGCCGGGGGAAGGACTAGATGCCGCCCGACAGCAATTTCCGTGTCAGTGATCGTTACCAGCAGCTCAAGAGCCAGTTGCACCTGCACCTGATTCATCTGCTCGAAGATCGGGCGATCCAGATCGGAGAATGGTCGGAGGCCAAGGCCAGCGAGTTCATCCGGGGTCAGGTACGTGCCTACGTCAACGAAAACCGGATCCCGATCAACCAGGCGGAAACGCATCTCCTGGCCGACGATACGCTCGACGAGCTGATCGGGTTCGGACCTTTGCAGCACCTGATCGAGCAGGATGACGTCGATGATATCGTGGTCAACGGCCCGCGCAGTGTTTATACCGAGCGCGGCGGCCGTCTGGTCAGCGAGGCGGTTCGCTTTTCCAGCGATGCGCATATTCTGCGGGTAGCCCAACGTATCCTTGCACCGCTCGGCCGGCGGCTGGATGAATCCACGCCCATGGTCGATGCGCGGCTGCCCGACGGCAGCCGCGTCAACGCGATCATTCCGCCGCTGGCGCTGGACGGGCCGTGTCTATCGATCCGGCGCTTTCGCAAGCACGCGCTCACCGAAGATCAGTTGATCGAAAGCGGTTCGGTGTCGCGGGAAGTGCTCGATTTTCTACGCGATAGCGTCAGGGCGCGCGAGAACATCATCGTGGTGGGCGGCACCGGATCGGGCAAGACGACGTTCTTGAACATGATCAGCCAATGGGTCGATCCGGGCGAGCGCATTCTGACTATCGAGGACGCGGCTGAGCTGCGACTGCATCATTCTCATGTCGTTCGCCTGGAAACGCGGCCGCCCAATCTCGAAGGCGAGCGGGCGGTCAGCGCAAGAGATCTGGTTCGCAATGCCTTGCGGATGCGCCCGGACCGGATCATCGTCGGTGAAGTGCGGGGTGACGAAGTCCTCGACATGCTGCAGGCGATGAACACCGGGCATGACGGGTCGATGACCACGCTCCATGCCAACAGTCCGCGGGATGCGGTCCATCGGCTGCAATTGCTGGCCGGGTTTGCCGGGTTTGCCGGTGATGAGCGGACTTTTCTTCACCAGGTCGCTTCGGCGATCGATGTCATCATTCATGTCGCACGCCAGCCAAGCGGCAAACGACGTCTGATGTCGGTGCAGCGCGTCGGTGAATTGCACGATCAGACATTGGAGTTGTCTCCGGTATTCAGGCTCGACGCCGAACGCGATGTTCATGTCCGCAGCGTGCAGGCCGCCTGATGTGGCTTTCCGTGGTAGTCGTGCTGGCGCTTTTGGCCGCTGCGCTCTGGCTTTATGCGAGCGCGATCAACGCCGCTCAACGCGAACGGGTGATCGAGCGGATCGGCGAACGTGCGGCCGATGCACCGCCGTTGTACTCGGCGACCAGTGGCGCGGCTGTCGATGCCATCCGCAACCCGGTACTGCGCGCGGTTGTCCGGCGTTGTCATGCGTCAGGGCTCGATATCACAGCGGAACGCGTGCTCGCCTATATGTTGACGGCGGTCGTATTCGCCGGCGCGGCGATCGCCGTACTCGGGCTGCTCGGGGTGCTGCTGGTCGTGGTGATCGCCGTGCTGATCATGCTGGTGCTGGCCCAGCGTCGGCGCAAACGGCGCCGTCGAATCAATGCGCAGTTGCCGAACTTTCTCGGTTATCTGGTGCGCGCGCTGACGGCCGGTAATACGCTGGAAGAAGGTGTTCACAGCGCAGCAATGGAAAGCGACGAGCCGGTTCGCAGCGTATTTCTGAGTATTTCGCGCCAGGTCCAACTCGGCGCGAGCATCGAGGATACGCTGGCTGAAGCGGCCGGCACGCACGATCTGCGCGCCTTGCATATTCTAGCGATGAGCGCGCGTGTGAATCGTCGCTACGGCGGTTCTATGCGGCGGGTAGTGGCCAGTCTTATCGAAACCATACGCCAGCAGGAGGCCGCCGCCCGGGAGCTCAAGGCACTGACCGGCGAGACGCGATTCTCCGCCTATGTAGTGGCTGCGATTCCTATTGCCATCAGTCTGTTCTTCTATCTTCAGAATCCGGCGTATTACGCCACCATGTTGCAAAGCAGTGGCGGGCGGATAGCGATCGTGTGCGCGCTTGGTCTGGAAGCGTTGGGGTTGTTCATCATCTGGCGGATGATGTCGCGTCTGCAGGAGCCCGACGCATGAATGGTGTAGCGCTCCTCACGGCTCTAGGGGTGGCCAGTGGTATCGCCGCAGTGGGTTTGTTGTTGATTGCCGTGTTGGGCGGCGCGCGCGATTCTCGTCTGCTTCGCCGGTATCAAGGTGAACGGCGGC
>Ga0207897_100417_pt1 | contig 13956 bp, 11 predicted proteins | sample LinPmetageLP42_FD_184054 | JGI IMG/M metagenome (GOLD analysis project Ga0207897, IMG submission 184054) | Marine viral communities from the Pacific Ocean - LP-42 (SPAdes) | ecosystem: Environmental > Aquatic > Marine > Oceanic | place: Pacific Ocean | collected 2010-08-27
ATGACAAAAACGGCTTTAAGTCGTGTGCGCGAATTTGCTCTAAGATACGGTCGTCTTCCGGAATGGCAATGTGGGAATCGGCCTGAACCGAACCGTGCCCCGGGAAGTGCTTGCCGGTGCAGGCCATACCGGCCTCATGCATTCCTTCAATAAACGACGACGCCAGTTTAGAAATTTCCGACGGCACCGCAGAAAATGCGCGGTCACCAATAACGTCGCTGCAATCGTCTACGTCCAGTACTGGGGCAAAACTGATATCAATTCCCACAGCCTGAACTTCTGCCGCCATTAGCCAGCCTAAGTCGCGCGCGGCACGCTGACGTTCATCTTCATTTTCTATTTTTTGCAGCGAGCCCATAGACGGAATGGCGCTAAAGCCCTCACGAAAGCGCTGTACCCGACCACCTTCGTGGTCTACTGCAATAAGCAACGGCTTAGCAGCAGCGGCTCGTGCCTCACGTATTAACTCCTGCAGTTGTTCCAGCGAGGCAAAATTTCGTGTAAACAGAATTAACCCGTTAACGGCCGGTGCCGCAAGAAGTTTTTTGTCCTCGGCGGTCAGCTCTGTGCCCGCAATATCTATCATTAATTGTGCCATAACAGCGGCTGTCTCATTTAGCTCTCAATAGCCAGCAGTTTGCCATGAGTTCAGTAAAGACGCCATGTTCCCTGTTTATCTTTTCTCCCTTTATGCTAAATTAACATTATTACAACAAGAAGAGATGAATTATGAAACTTCAAAAATCAATCACGTATTTAAGTACTGCTTTTTTACTAAGTGCTTGTGGAAATGATTCTGCCCCCAACGAAATACCGGAGTCCTCCGGGAAATATGAAACATGTTCTGCCCCTGATCAGAATGAACGTTTTTTCAATTACATGAAAGACGAATACCTTTGGGCTGACCAGTTGCAAGACAATTTAGATCCCGAAGCCTTCGACGATGTTTACGCTGTGCTTGAAGAATTGCGCGTACCAGAAGACACCTACAGCTTTATTATGACAGAAGAAGAGTATGAGCAAATGTATGTCAATGCTACCTACTTTGGGGTCGGCTTTTCTATGGAGCAAATTAGCGAAAGCCGGATAAAAATTCGCTTTGTTTACGACGGTTCCCCTGCCGCAACCGCCGGTATAGCCCGCGGCGACGAAATCATTGCCGTTGAAGGCGAGGCTGTTTCTGAGCTATTAGCTAATGGACAGTTTGATGACGCTCTGGGAGCTAACGAGCAAGGCGTGGATAAAGAAATTACCTGGCAGAAACCAAATGGAACACAGACAACTGAAGTTTTGAGTAAAGTTGAAGTAGAAACCAATACCGTTATGGGAACCCAAACTTACCCTGTTAACGGCGAAACCGTAGGCTACTTTACTCTGGACTCCTTTATTAACCGTACGGGCTCAGACTTAAACACGGCATTTGACCAGTTTGCTGCCGACAACATTGACCATTTAGTCATTGATGTACGCTACAACGGCGGTGGCTTAATTCGCTACGCAAACCAGGCGGCAACGCAGGTTGGCGGAACCAATGTTGAGGGGGAAAACCTTTTTACAATACCGTTTTAATGAGCAAAACAGCGATAAAAACGAAACCATAGCCTTCAGCTTAGTTGACGGCGTTGAGCAACTTGATTTAGACCGTGTATTTGTACTGACCACCGGCAGCAGTTGTTCGTCGTCAGAAATTATTATTAACTCACTAAGCCCCCACATTGATGTGGTTACAATAGGCGAACCGACTTGTGGTAAACCCGTTGGTCAAATGCCGGAAGAACTGTGCGATAAAGTCACTTTTGCCATTAACTTTGAGACAGTTAACTCTGAAGGGGAAGGTAAATACTACGACGGTATTGCGCCAAACTGTTCGGTTGAAGACGAAATTCAAGGTGACTGGGGTAGCTCAGATGATCCTCTCACGGCGGCGGCAAACACTTATATTAGCACCGGCAGTTGCCCGGTAAGCTCCGCCAGCGCGGAAATAAAAAAGAGCGCTCAGGCGCGCTCTTTTGTTGAACCTATTCACAACATGAAGGATAAACGCGAGTCCCTGCAGTAAGCTTATACGCAGGAACCCGACGCCGCAGCGGTTAGTCTTTAACCGCTGCTTTTCTTATGTCGCCTTTAGCCGTGTAAAACTGGTTGTTTTCGATAATACCGGGAGCAAAGCTGTCCACGCCAATGGCGGTTAAACGAAGCTCTTCGGTTTCAGCGAGTTTTTCAGCTGTGTCTTTATCAATTAAGCCTTTCTCAAGCGCCACATCGGCAAGCTCTTTACCATTGAGGTTAGAGGACAATTCACCGCGTTTTTGCGCTTTACGCAGCGTTTTATAAACCGACTTCATTTCCAGCATAGAAATAAAGGCTTTTTCCATGTGCCCTGTGGCATCACCAATACTGTCTTTCCAGTAACACAGGAAGGTATGACGGTCACGCGTAACGCCCGGCTCCATCATGCTGACACTGATGTCCTGTAAAATTTCATCAGACGGCTTTTTGAAATGATTGCCCAGCGGGAATATCAAAATACGCATTACCCACGCCATAAAGCGATTCGGGAAGTTATCAAAGAAGCCATAGAACGCATCAGCAATGCTGCATAAATGGTGCTTCAGCGCATAATGAATGTAAGGTAAGTCGGCTACCTGACGACCTTCGTCTTCAAAGCGCTTCAGTACTGCCGAGCCCATATATAAATGACTCAAAATGTCACCTAAGCGGGCTGAAATCATTTCTTTACGTTTTAAATCGCCGCCCATCATCAGCATAGAAATATCTGATGCTAAAGCTAAACCACGGCTCATACGACCCAGCTTACGATAATAATGAGCAGTTTCACCACTCACCGGAGACTCGCCAAAGCGTGCGCCACTTAAGCCCAGCCATAAGCTGCCAAAGACGTTACTGGCGGCAAAACCGATATGCTTCATCAGCAGGCCGTCAAACTCACGCATACCCTCATCTTCATTAGGGTTAGCCGCAGCTTTCATTTCTTTAAGTACATAGGGGTGACAACGCGTTGCACCCTGACCAAATATCATCAGGTTACGGGTCAGAATATTTGCACCCTCAACCGTAATAGACACTGGCGTCGCCATGTAGGCGTGGCCTAAATAGTTATGCGGACCTAATTGAATACCCTTACCGGCGTGAATATCCATTGCATGCTCTAATACTTCACGACCCATTTCTGTCATGTGGTATTTAGTCATAGCCGTTACTACTGAAGGACTCTGCCCCTGACATAAAGCCGAGATGGTCAGACGGCGCATTGACTCAAGAATGTAGTTGGTACCACCAATTTTACCCATTGATGACTGCACGCCTTCAAACATACCAATTGGCATGCCAAATTGCTGACGCACATAAGCGTATGCACCGGTCATGCGTTGAGTTACGTGGCCTGATGCAGCAGCCAGTGCCGGCAGTGAAATACCACGCCCTGCTGACAAACATTCAACCAGCATACGCCAGCCTTTACCGGCATAGTCTGAACCACCAATGATCCATTTCAGCGGAATAAAGACGTCTTTACCAAAGGTTGTACCGTTCAGAAACGCCTGGTTCAGAGGGAAATGGCGGTCGCCAATTTCAATACCTTTGTGCGATGTCGGAATTAACGCACAAGTAATACCAATTTCTTTCTTATCACCTAATAAGGCTTCCGGGTCATAGAGTTTAAATGCCAGACCCAGAACTGTTGCTGAAGGCGCTAAGGTAATGTAACGCTTCGACCAGTTAAGACGAATGCCAACAACTTCTTCACCCTCGTGTTCGCCTTTACAAATAATACCTTCATCCGGAATAGCACCGGCATCTGAGCCAGCTTCAGGTCCGGTTAAGGCAAAACACGGAATGTCGGTGCCATCAGACAGGCGCGGCAACCAATAGTCTTTTTGCTCTTTGGTACCATAATGCGTTAATAACTCGCCCGGCCCCAGAGAGTTTGGAACCATAACAGATACCGCAGCACTGATAGAACGACTGGCAATTCGCGAAACAATGTAGGAGTTTGCCGCTGGGGTAAAGTCGAGGCCACCGTAATCTTTACCAATAATCATGGCGAAGAAGCGTTCTTTACGCAGATAATCCCAAACTTGTTTAGGCAAATCGCGATCCTGCTGAACAATTTTAAAATCATCCAGCATGTCCAGCAGTTTAGCCAACTGGTTGTCGACAAACGCCTGTTCTTCGGCAGTGAGTTTAGGTTCAGGTACATCCAGCAGTTTTTGCCAGTCCGGACGTCCGCTGAACAGTTCTCCGTCCCACCATACATCGCCCGCTTCCATGGCCTCACGTTCTGTGTCAGACATAGGCGGCAAAATGCGTTTAAAAATAGCAAAAACGGGTTTAGTCACCAGGCTGCGACGGATATCTCCGACTGCAAACACCAGTACCACTAAAACCACTAACAGAATAAAAATTTCCATGGGTATCTCCAGTGCACCATCACAATAAAAGTGTAGTCAAATCTCAAACTTACGACAGGTTGTTTACGCTTCTTCCAGCCCGCCGGAAACAAATGGGATCAAATGATCAATAACATCCTGCGCACCTACTTTTTGATTGAATTCGGCCTCAGCAATTTCAATCAGAGCTTGCCCCGATACCTGGGCAAAAACTGCCGCTCCCAGAATAAAGTGTAGACGCCAGAACATTTGTTGCTCATCCAAATGTGGATTCGCGCGCTTTAATAAAGCCATTAAATGCTGTAATACCTCACCAAACTCCTGCTGAGTGTATTTACGTAAATGCCCCTGAATTTCGGAATAAGCAAAGCCCAGTAATCTTAAAAAGATATCGGGGCCGTGTTTATTAACTTCGGTTAACTTTGCCAGAGGTATTTTAAAGCGCTTAAACAATTCTTCCGTTTTTAACTCGCTCTGCTGCTCTGCCAGCTTTAACTGTTCTTCCAGAACCGGCATAAAAACAACCAGATAACGCGCCATTACGGCCTGAATAAGTGCTTTTTTTGAGCCAAAGTGATAGTTTACAGAAGCAAGGTTAACCCCCGCTTCCTGCGTAATTTGCCTTAACGAAGTCTGCTCAAATCCATCGCGGGAAAAGAGCATTTCTGCGGCATTAAGTATTTTCTTTTGAGTCGGAATTCGGGCTGCCATGAAATAAATAAACGCATGATTTAAACATGCGTTTAATCTAATTCATGTGGTTTCAGCGTGCAAGTGTTCGCTGAATTTATTTTTGGTAAGTGTGTAAACCTTATTAGGCTGCACTTAATGCCGCCAGTAATGACGATGGAACAAAATAAGTACCGTCATAATTTCCAGACGGCCTGCCAGCATAGCAAAAACCAGCAGCAACTTGGCTCCCCCGTCAAGGCTTGCGAAGTTTCCAGCCGGGCCAATAATGTCGCCTAATCCAGGCCCAACGTTACCTACTGCGGAAGCTGCACCAGATATTGCTGTCATAAAATCCAGATCGAATAATGACAAACCCAATGCAATAACAGCTATCAGCAAAAAGTACATAAAGCAAAAAGCGACCATTGAGCCAAGTAACGAGTCATTTACCCGACGCTCCTGATAGGTCTGGACACTAACCAGGTTAGGATGAATTAACTGGCTGAACTGCTTTCTTAATAACAACTGCGACAACTGAAAACGAAAAATTTTCATACCGCCGGAAGTTGAACCGGTGCAGCCGCCAATAAACATTAAGTAGAAAAAAGCCATTAACGACCAACTTCCCCAGTTTCCGTAATCTTCGGTTGCGTAACCGGTTGTGGTCACAACTGACACGACATTAAATGCCGTATGCATTAACGCATCACCAAACTCCCGTCCTTTAACTATCTGAACCAGAGCAATCAATACGATAGCAATGAAAAGAAAGGTAACAAAAGCCCTTACCTGGCTATCTTTCCACAATGGCCCAAAGTCGCCTTTTACAAAGCGAATGTAGAGCACAAAAGGTAAGGCGCCCGCCACCATAAAAATAGTGCCCGTTATCACCAAAAAGGGTGTATCCGAGAAATGGCCAAAAGACGCATCGTAATTAGAGAAGCCCGCTGTCGCTATGGTGGTCATGCCGTGCACAAAGGCATCAAAACTGCCCATGCCGCCAATTAAATACAAGCTAATTACGGCGGCCGTCAGAATGAGATAAACCCGCCCTATTGCCAAAACCATATGGCTGGAACGCGGCATAAATTTCCCCGACATATCGGAAGATTCAGCCTGGAACAGACGCATGCCGCCAACCTGCAAAAACGGCAAAATGGCCATAGCCATAACGATAATTCCGATCCCGCCCAACCATTGCAACATAGCCCGCCACAACAGAACACTCGCGGGTAAATCGTCCAGCCCCGAGATAACGGTCGCTCCGGTAGTGGTAATAGCTGACATGGCTTCAAACCAGGCACTGGAGAAGTCCAGATAGGGTCGCGCAAAAATAAATGGCAAGGTGGCGAATAAGCTGGCCGAAACCCAGCATAAGGAGGTTAACAGGAAAACTTGTCTTGCCCGCAGCTTGGCATCACCCGCCGGCTGCAGGAATAAAACCAGACCCAAAACCAGACCCAGGCTGGACAGCGTCAGATAGGTCCACTGCTCTTTTTCGCCATTAACCACCGCCATAACAAAAGGCGCGAGCAAAGCGACAGAAAGCAATGCAATGAGCCCGCCAATGGCTTTCAGCAATAACTTAATAGCCTGACGCTTATCAAGCGGAGTCTGACGCAATGACTGGCTGGCTTGCATTGACATTGTTTTAGTTAGACGTGTCTAAAGGAGCAAATGATTTCACCAAATCATCAATCGCTTTCATCTGCTGAAGATACGGCTCCAGAGCGTGTAGAGGCAACGCACAGGGACCGTCGCATTTGGCTTCATCGGGGTTCGGGTGTGCTTCAATAAACAACCCCGCAATACCCAGCGACATACCAGAACGAGCCAGCTGCGCCGCTTGTGCCCGGCGTCCGTCAGCAGAATCGGTTCGGCCACCAGGACGCTGCAAAGCATGAGTTGCGTCAAAAATAACCGGAGCCATGGGCTTCATTTCGTCCATGCCAAGCATATCAACAATGAGATTATTATAGCCAAAGCTTGAGCCGCGCTCACACAGCATCAGTTTTTCATTACCAGCCTCGGCAAACTTTTTAATAATGTGCTTCATTTCCTGTGGTGCAAGAAACTGTGGTTTTTTAATATTAACCATAGACCCGGTTTCAGCCAGTGCTACCACCAGGTCAGTCTGACGAGCAAGAAACGCCGGCAACTGCAATACGTCAACCACTTCAGCGACCGGAGCCGCCTGATGCGGCTCGTGTACGTCGGTAATTAAAGGCACATTAAACTGCTGTTTCACTTCTTCAAAAATGCGCAGTCCTTCTTCCAGACCGGGGCCGCGAAAAGAGTGAATGGATGACCGGTTAGCTTTATCAAACGACGCCTTAAACACGTAAGGTATGCCAAGCCTGCTGGTTACCTCAACGTAATGCTCAGCAATTCGCAAAGCTAAATCACGGGATTCCAGCACATTCATCCCGCCAAATAGAACAAAGGGTTTATCATTTGCTATTTGAATGTCACCAAGCTGTAACTCTTTAATCATCATAAACTCCCGCGGTTAACTACCGACAACTCGTAGAATCTGTCCGGCGAAATACGCCATATAGGTTCCAAGCGCATAACCCATTACCGCTAATAATACACCAACCGGCGCCAATGACGGGTGAAAAGCTGAAGCGACAACTGGTGCTGACGCAGCGCCACCCACATTCGCCTGACTGCCCACAGCCATATAAAACACAGGAGCACGAAGCAGTTTAGCCACAAATAACATAAGCCCGGCGTGGATCAGCATCCAGATGGCACCAATTAAGAAATATTTAGGCGCTTCTACTATTTTGGTTACGTCCATATGCAAACCAATGCTGGCCACCAGAATATAAACAAAAACGGAGCCTATTTTTGACGCCCCTGCAGCTTCCAGAGAGCGAGCCCGGGTAAAAGAAAGTGCAATACCGCCAGCCGTGGCTAAAACCCAGAAAAACAAGCTGTCGAGACTGAATTTACTTAATGCAGGATAATTCGTTGCTATTCCCGGAGCTATCCAGTCAGCCAGCAAATGCGCTAACCCGGCAACACCAAAACCAATAGCCAGAATCAGCATTAAATCGCGCAAGCTTGGGTTTCTGACATGCTCAGCTTCATACTGCTCCACTTTATGACGAATGTTATCGATAGCGGATGTATCAGCGCCAGTGCGTGCATCAATTTTCTTAGCATTTGCTGCCATATAAAGCAGTACAGCCATCCATAAGTTGGCAACAATAATATCTACGGTCACCATGGCTGAGAAAATATCACCGCCGACTTCGTAAACTTCTTTCATGGCAGCCTGGTTTGCGCCGCCACCAATCCAGCTTCCGGCAATGGTTGTCATGCCACGCCAAACAGCATCGGGGCCTGCACCGCCAAGCATTTCAGGGAATATGGCAGACACCAATAACAAGGCAATAGGGCCGCCAATGACAATACCAAAAGTACCGGTTAAAAATAGAATAAGAGCCTTTGACCCAAGGCCCATTACGGCTTTTAAATCCAGACTTAAGGTAAGCAATACCATACAGGCCGGTAACAGATAATCCATTGCTATATCTGTTACCGCGGTTTGATTACCGTCGACAATGCCGAACGTATTCAGCAAAGACGGTATGAAATAGCAAAGCAATAAAGCCGGAACAAAGCGATAGAACTTCTTGAAAAAAGGATGCTCGCTGCTATTGGTGTAAAATACAAAACCAAGAATGGCCAGCAGTAAACCAATAACAACCCCATCGTTAGTGATTAAGGCATTCGTTTCCGAAACAACAGACTCAGGCGCTAACATAGGTACTCCCTTAATTTAACCGGCAATAAGTGCTTGTTTGGACACAGCCACATGCAACAGGAAGGCTATCCAGCCACAAGCACCAACAAAACCAAGCCAGCGTGCACCAGCTGTTTTTCCTTTCATAGCCAAGACACCAAAGCCAATATAAGCAATAACACCTATGACTTTATCGGTTAACCAGGGAACCTGAATTGGGTACATGCTTAATGTCACCATGATACCCACCGCACTGAGTAACAATAAGGTATCGTTAATGTGAGGAACTATCTTCAACCACTTCTTTTTTAATAAAGGTGAGTCGAGAAGCAGAAGCACAAAACGGAATAAAAAAAGGCTGATCGAAATCAGCACAAATAATACATGCAGGTGTTTAAAAGCAGCGTACACAGTAACCTCTTATTTTTAATTTAATTAAATGGTTCTCAACTCAGGCAGGGATTTTATAACAACATCAAGAAACTTAGGTGAATAATAGCGACCCCGTTCATCTTTCAGGCGCACAGCAATATCGCTGTCACTAATGCCACTTTCCCACCAATCCAGCAACTGCTCGGTCAACAGAAGAACCTGAGTGCTTATCGCGATATCCGAACCTCGTTTACCTTCGGGCAAACCCAGGCCGTCCCAGCGTTCCAGTCTTTCAATAAGTGCTCTGTGCGCATTTTGTGTTGCTTCATGCTCACCGTGCCCCAGTGCTCGCAATGAGCGGGCAACTCGTTGCTGACACGTAGTTTCTACCGCAGCAGCCGCATCCGAAGCGCAGTTAAGCAACGGTCGCGCCTGCGCAAATAAAGACCAGGCTAAAGCCGTTGTCTCAGCGTCTTCTGCCGAAGTTTTTTGGGCTACAGCATAAGCAAGCCGGACTTCGCTACTTTGCTCCAGAATGCCGTTAAAATGGCTGGCATGGTGCAGCATAAGTTGGTCAGCTAAACGCGCCAGAAACTGATCGGAGTCTTCCAGACAGACCACGTTATCCTGCGCCAGCTGTACGTTTTCAGAAAATAGCTGAAGTACATGGTGATCATCGGCCGTAAGTGCTCTGGATAAGCCTCCGATAAACAAAACCGAACCGTGCGACAGACAATGACTTCGGCAATATAACAATACGAAATCGTCACCATAATACGAGCCATGATTCGCAATGACATGCTCTAACTCGGCTAAGGCTTTTGACGGAATAACCGAACGTAACGTCTGACCAACACAAACCCCGGAATCTTCTCCATGAGCGGCTAACACTTTATAGGATGAGCCATCTTCATTAGAAGTAGCATACAAAGTTTGTTTGGCACCGCCGATGACCCAGCTCAACTGCTGGACTAAACCATCAACAAAGCTGTTCATCGGTTGCAAAGCGTAAAGATTCGCCGAAGCCGCAATGATTTTCTCAAGCCCATGACGACTTTGGTCAATGGACATGATATCGCGGTACGAACGCAGCGATGACATTACTGCAGTAAAGAGCTTCTGTGCAGTGAGTTCGGTTTTGGATTTGTAGTCGTTGATGTCGTAGTTAACGATAACCGTGCGTTCAGGTGCCTGACCCGGCTGCCCTGTCCGCAAAATAATACGGGTAAAATGGTTGTCGGCTTCTTCCCGAATATAACGCGCTACCTGCAGTCCGGCATCATCGGTTTCCATAACAACATCCAGCAGTAATATGGCTGCATCAGGATGCTCATCAATTAATCGCTTTGCCTCTTCACCAGAAAAAGCACTGTAAAACTTTAAACCACGACCTAAAAAATTAAAGTCGTTGAGTGCCAGTTTGGTTACCGCATGCACCTCTGGTTCATCATCGACAATCAGAATTTTCCAGTATTCTGTCGGTAATTTTGTGGTTTGCTGGCTGGTTTCGTCAGCAAACATAAACTGATTGCTCATTATTAGTCTCTCCCCGCCCTGGCTTTTTTCCCGCCGGTAACTCGGTCTACCCTAGCATAATCCTGCCAACGGTTAACCTTTTTATAACCACTTTTAAACAGTAGCTCTGCAACGCTATCAGCCTGTTGCCATCCCTGCTCAAGTAGTAACCAACCCTGGTCTGCTAAATGGTTGTTGGCTTCTTTTATAATAGTCTCTATATCGGCTAAACCGTTATTTTCCGCAATTAACGCCGTCTGGGGCTCAAATCTGACATCTCCAATACTCAAGTGCGGATCGCCTGCATCAATGTATGGAGGGTTCGATAAAATCAAGTCAAATTTAAGAGACTTTGGCACAGATTGAAACCAGTTGCTGCACAAAATTTCAACATTTAAGCCTAAAGCCTGACTATTCCGGCGTGCCAGATCCACCGCGTCACTACTTTTATCGCACGCCCAAACTTGCCAGCCGGGACGTTCCAACTTTAATGCCAGCGCGACCGCTCCCGTACCTGTGCCTAAATCCAGTACGCGGGCATTTTCAGGAAGCTCAAGACTAAGCGCCGCTTCAACCAGCGTTTCAGTATCGGGACGGGGAATTAACGTGCTGTCGTTTACTTCAAGCATCAATGACCAAAACTCGCGGCGACCAGTGATATGAGCCACGGGCTTGCCTTTCTGCCGGGCTAAAATACATTCCTCATAATGCCGTTGCTGATCTTCTGTCAGCTGCTTTTCCGGCCAGGTCATAAGGTAAGTTTTTTCTTTATCCAGCACAAAGCAAAGTAAGGCAGAAACATCCGCAGCAGCATCTTCACTCTGCTTTAACTGCTCCCGCCCCCACTTTATGGCTTGCTCCAGCGTCATTGCTGTCCTTCAGACAGAGCCGCCAGTTGATCCGCCTGATGCTCAGTAATAATGGCATCCAGTATCAAATCAATATCGCCGGTAAGTACTTCATCTAACCGATACAATGTCAGGTTAATGCGATGGTCTGTTACCCGACTTTGCGGATAATTATAGGTGCGAATACGCTCCGAACGATCACCACTTCCTACCAGGTTACGACGGGTACTGTCTTCTTCTGCCTGACGTTTTTCATCTTCCAGGCGTTGTATTCTTGCCTGTAAAACCGACATAGCTTTAGCCCGGTTTTTATGCTGAGAACGCTCTTCCTGACATTCAACCACCACACCGGTTGGTATGTGGGTAAGACGAATAGCAGAATCGGTTCGGTTTACGTGCTGACCACCGGCACCCGATGCGCGGTAAGTATCAACACGTAAGTCCGCCGGGTTAATTTCAACGGCCTCGGCTTCTGGAATTTCCGGTAACACGGCAACAGTACAAGCTGAAGTATGAATACGCCCTTGCGATTCAGTTTCCGGAACACGTTGTACGCGGTGCCCACCAGACTCAAACTTCATGCGTCCGTAAACACCGTCACCGCTCATATGCGCTATAATTTCTTTATAACCGCCGTGTTCACCATCACTGGCACTGACAATATTGACCTTCCAGCCATTTTTTTCAGCGTAGCGGCTGTACATACGGAATAAGTCACCGGCGAATATCGACGCTTCGTCACCACCCGCTCCGGCACGAATTTCCAAATAGCATGAGCGGTCGTCATTCGGGTCTTTGGGCAACAATAGAAGTTGCAGGCGGTTTTCCAGCTCTTCTTCGGCTTTTCTTGCCTCTTTTAGCTCTTCTTCCGCCATTTCGCGCATGTCAGCGTCATCATCTTCAGCCATATCTTTTGCGGCTGCCTGATCATCCTGATTCTGGCGGTACTCTTCAAAGCAACCAACCACTTCTTCTAATTGAGAATACTCACGCGATAATGAGCGAAAGCGGTTTTGGTCACTGATCACATCGGGCTCACCCAATAAAGCCTGCACTTCCTGATAACGCTCAACTAACCCTTCTAGTTTGCGTTCAATGGATGGATTCAACATGTTTTTATTTGCCTTTTGATGAGTCAGAGGATGGCTCTGACCAAAGTTGTTGCAAAACGGCCAGCGTATATTGGTCGTTATTTTCGCCGGCAGATTTCAATAAGCTTGTCGGTTTATGCGTTAATTGCTGCACCAGCCTGTGGCTGAATCGTTGCAGCACTTCGGCCGGGTCTTTGCCCTGCTCTATTTGCGCTAATGCTTTTTTTAACTGCTCGTCAGCTAGTGTTTTTGTGTGCGTACGGTACTCACGCACCAGCTCGACACTGTTCAGGGATTTCAGCCAGTCATTAAACTCTTTCGTTTGCTGCTGAATAATAACCTGAGCTTCACGAGCCGCCTGCTCACGGTTACGAATATTTTCGCTAATAATACTTTGCAGATCGTCAACGGTATAAAGGTAAGCATCATCGAGTTCATTAACCTGCTCTTCAATATCCCGTGGCACAGCCAGGTCAATTAACAGCATGGGTCTGTGCCGACGCTTTTTCAGTGCTTTCTCGATGCTGCCTTTACCCACAATAGGCAAAGTACTGGCGGTTGAACTGACAACAATATCGGCTTGCGGTAATAACTCTGACAACTCAGACAAACTGTGAGCCGTTGCACCGACACGTTCAGCCATTTCGCTAGCCCGTTGCAGGGTCCGGTTCGCCACCAGAATTTCAGTCACGCCTTGTTGTTTCAAATGCTGAGCAACCAGCTCAGAAGTATCACCGGCTCCAATCAACAGCACTTTCGATTTCTGCAAATTAGCAAAAATATGACGCGCCATAGAAACCGCAGCATAAGCAACCGAAACCGCGTTTTGACCTACCGCTGTTTCATTTCTAACGTTTTTTGCTACACGAAAGGTCTGCTGAAATAAGCGTTCAAGGATACCGCCGACAGAGGCCTGACGTTTTGCGGCCTGATACGCCTGTTTTACCTGACCAAGAATTTGTGGCTCACCAAGCACCAGCGAGTCTAAACCACTGGCAACCGACATAAGGTGGGTAATGGCCTGCTCGCCCTGAAAGTGATAATGATGATTTTCCAGTGCATTTGGTGCCAATTTGTGGAAACCGGTTAACCAGCCCAGGAGCAAGTCACCAGATACTTCCCCCCGGCAATATAGCTCGGTTCGGTTACAGGTAGAGACGATAACGGCTTCTTCAACACCTTGAAGATTACGCACGGCCTGCAGCGCAGCATCAAGCTGTTCAGCACTAAACGCAACTTGCTCGCGCAAATCGACTGATGCGGTTTTATGATTAATTCCGAGAGCTGAAATGGTA
>Ga0207897_100423_pt1 | contig 13835 bp, 10 predicted proteins | sample LinPmetageLP42_FD_184054 | JGI IMG/M metagenome (GOLD analysis project Ga0207897, IMG submission 184054) | Marine viral communities from the Pacific Ocean - LP-42 (SPAdes) | ecosystem: Environmental > Aquatic > Marine > Oceanic | place: Pacific Ocean | collected 2010-08-27
GCCGGATAAACCGGCTAGTAGAGGAAATAGGCCATCTATACAGGTCAGAAAGCGACCGCTGTTGCGGTTGAAGCACCAGTCTGAGCGCTGCAAACGCGTAGAACCGAATTGATCATCGGTTCCTTAGCTGACTTCCTCGTAATATATGACCATTTCTTAATTTCATTTCTCCAGGATGCCAAGAGTGATGCACATCTACTAGAACATCTGAGCTTGGCTCTATAGGTTCAAATCGAGGAGTTTTTACTCCATACTTCTGTTCAGCAAGGTCCATACAGGAAAGATAGCCACTCATGTCCTCCACCGGTGTATCGGTGACAAGTACTTTATATTTTTTCTGACATTCACGTGCAGTCGGCGTACTCACTACATGAGGCTGAGATTTAACCATTACTGATTGCTGTTGAGCTAAATTATCTTTTGAAGGCCCTACTGTTGCACAAGAACTTAGTAGCGCCGCCGTTACCGACAAAACAATTACTTTAATATTCATAATGCTTCCCTTGTTTTTATATCATAGAATCTAAAGATCCTCATGTTAGCAAAAAACATCAAATAAAAACCCCGCCGGAGCGGGGTTTTTATGATTGCTTTAATGGTGCGTCGCGTTAATGCGCTTCTTCCCAGTTGTCGCCTTGCTCGACTTCGACGAGCAGCGGGACGTCGAGGGAGGCGGCGTTCTGCATGCGCTGCGCGACGTCTTTCATGAAGTCTTCGACCTGGGCTTCGGCGACTTCGAAGACGAGTTCATCGTGTACCTGCATGACCATCATGGCGTCGTATCTGTCGGCACCGTCGCTGCCCGCCAGCCAAGCGTCCACGTCGATCATGGCGCGCTTGATGATGTCGGCGGCGCTGCCTTGCATCGGGGCGTTGATGGCGGTGCGTTCGGCGGCGCTGCGACGCGCGTGATTGCGTGAGCCGATTTCCGGCAGGTAGAGACGACGGCCGAAGATGGTCTCGACGTAGCCCTGCTCGGCGGCGAGCTGACGCGTGTCTTCCATGTAGGTGGCGACGCCCGGATAACGCTCGAAGTAGCGCTCGATGTAGGTCTTGGCCTGGCCGGGTTCGATATCCAGCTGGCGCGAGAGACCCCAGGCGGACATGCCGTAGATCAGCCCGAAGTTGATGGCCTTGGCACTGCGACGCTGGTCACTGCTGACACGCGATTCCTCGGTGCCGAAGACTTCAGCGGCAGTGGCGGCGTGCACGTCGCGGTTGTCGGCGAAGGCCGAGAGCAAGCCCTTGTCACCGGAGAGGTGCGCCATGATGCGCAGCTCGATCTGCGAGTAATCCGCCGCGACGATGCGATAGCCGGGGCGCGCGATGAAGGCCTGACGAATACGACGGCCCTCGTCACTGCGCACCGGGATGTTCTGCAGGTTCGGATCAGACGACGACAGACGCCCCGTGGCGGTGACGGCCTGATGGTAGCTGGTGTGCAGGCGACGCGTGGTCGGGTTGACCAGCTGCGGCAGCTTGTCGGTGTAGGTGCTCTTGAGCTTGGTCATGCCGCGATGGCGCATGATCAGCTTGGGCAGCGGGTAGTCCAGCGCCAGCTCCTCAAGCACCGCTTCGGCGGTGGACGGCGCGCCCTTGGGCGTCTTCTTCTTGACCGGCAGCTTCTGCTCCTCGAAGAGGATCTCGCCCAGCTGCTTGGGCGAAGAGAGGTTGAACTCGCGGCCCGCAAGCTCAAAGGCCTGCTTCTCGATGTCGTGGATCTGCTCGGTCAGCTCGCGGGTCTGGACGTGCAGGCGCTCGGGGTCGATCGCGACGCCGTTGCGCTCGATGCGCGCCAGCACCGGAATCAGCGGATACTCGAACTGACGCAGCACTTCATCCAGACGTCCCAGCTTCTCGATGCGCGGCATCAGCAGCGCGGCGAGACGCAGGGTGATGTCGACATCCTCGCAGGCATACGGCATCGCCTCTTCCAGCGCGATCTGATCAAACGTCAGCTGCTTGGCGCCCTTGCCGGCGATGTCGGTGAAGCTGATGGTGCTCTCGCCCAGATACTTGAGCGCCAGCGAGTCCATGTCGTGACGGGTCGCGGTGGAATTGAGCACGTAGGACATCAGCATGGTGTCGGCCAGCGGGCCGGCCACCGCGATGTCATAGCGCGCCAGCACCTCGATGTCGTACTTGAGGTTCTGGCCGATCTTGGTGATGGCGGTATCGGCGAGAATCGGCGTCAGCGCTTCCAGCACGGCCTGGCGCTCCAGCTGCGCGGGAGCATCCAGATAGCTGTGGGCGACGGGAATGTAGACGGCCTCGCCGACTTCCAGCGCCATGCCGATACCGACGATCTCGGCTTCCATGTAGTTGAGGCTGGTGGTCTCGAGATCGAAGCACAGCGAGGTGGCGTTGCGCACGCGCTCGAGCCACGCGTCCAGCTCGGCCTGCTCGGTGATGGCGCGGTAGTTGCGCTCCTCACGTGGCGGCAGCGCATCGGGCATCTCGTCGCCCTCTTCCGCCGCTTCCAGATCAGGGGTTGGCGCAGCGGCGGTCTTGCCCTTGCCTGAGGCCTTTTCAGCGACCGGCGCGATGCTGTCACCGAACAGGTCACTGCCGGCGACTCCACTGTCCTTCTCGTCGGCATGTGGCGTGGCCGCCATGTCGCCGCCTTCCAGCAGCTCCTTCAGCCAGGCGCGGAATTCCATCTCCTTGTAGAGCTCGACCAGCGCGGCGGTGTCCGGCGCGGCGATCGCGAGGTCATCCAGGCCATATTCCAGCTCGCAGTCCAGCTTGATGGTGGCGAGACGGTAGGAGAGATAGGCATCTTCGCGATGCGCTTCCATCTTCTTGGCCAGGGTCTTGGCGCCACGGAAGCTGAGCGTCTTGATGCGATCGAGATCGCCGTAGATGGTGTCGAGGCCACCTTCCATGCCCTGCAGCAGGCCCAGCGCGGTCTTCTCGCCCACGCCCGGCACGCCGGGAATGTTGTCGACCTTGTCGCCCATCAGCGCGAGGAAGTCGATGATCAGGTTCGGCGGAATGCCGAACTTCTCGGTGACGCCGTCCACGTCCAGCGTCTCGTTCTTCATGGTGTTGACCAGGGTGATGTGCTCGTTCACCAGCTGGGCCATGTCCTTGTCGCCGGTGGAGATGACGGCGTCACGCCCGGCTTCGGTCGCCATGCGCGCCAGGGTGCCGATGACGTCATCGGCCTCGACGCCTTCCACGCACAGCAGGGGCAGGCCAAGGGCACGCACGCAGGCATGCAGCGGCTCGACCTGCAGGCGCAGGTCATCCGGCATCGGCGGACGCTGTGCCTTGTACTCCGGGTACATGTCGTCGCGGAAGGTCTTGCCCTTGGCATCGAAGACCACCGCCATGGGGCTGTCCGGGTACTGGCGGATCAGGCTCTTGAGCATGTTGATCACGCCCTTCACCGCGCCGGTGGGCAGGCCCTTGGAGGTGGTCAGCGGCGGCAGAGCATGAAAGGCACGATAGAGATAGGAAGATCCATCGACGAGAACGATCGGCGTGGCGGCCATGAGCAGTCGCATCCGTAGGCTGAAGGGTGAGCTTGGGGCAAGCAGAGTCGGGGCCGAAAACCTCTCGGCAGCTATGGCTGTCATGATACGCAAGGGCTGCGGCGAGGCACAGTCGCCACCCTCGGCGCGTGTGTCTTCTGCGCCCGGCATTGATGGCGGGAAGTCGTGCACACTGCCGGCAAGGGACGTAAACTGCGCCCATCAGGCAAGGTTTCAGGCCAGCGCCGATTCGCTTGTCTTCTGCACGGGTACGCACCGGGTGCTTGCTCGCAGGCACCCTGCCTGCAGGCCCCTTGCTCACAGAACTTTTGCACGCGGGACCTGATACAGGCTGCGCTTGTGTAAAGGAGGATTGTCATGCGCTCGACTGCTTCCATTGCTCCGCATTCCCTGCTGCGCCTGCCCACGCTGCTGGCCACCGGGCTGCTGCTGGCCGTCACCGCCCTGAGTGCGCCGCTGGCCGTCGCCGAGAGCGAGGCCCCCAAGCCGCAGATCACCAGCCGTCAGCAGGATGACCGCCAGCTGCGCGAATACCGCGTCAATGGCCATCTGTATGCCATCGAGATCATCCCCAAGGGCGGCACGCCCTTCTTCCTGCTCGACAGTGACGGCAACGGCAACTTCATCAAGTCCAGCGTCACCAGCGCCAGCCAGCTCAAGGTACCCGGCTGGGCACTGAAAAAGTGATAAGCTCGGCATCTGGTTCACGCGACAGCTGAGCCAGCAGCGACAGGCGTCACGCCCGCGGCACATCTCTTGCCCCCGGGCGTGGCGGCATCCTTCCTGCATACCTACAACAACTCCTGTCAGCGCATTGCCGCCGCTTCGCTCCGGCGGCGCGCCACTGGCGGGGCGGACACATTTCGGCGAGAAGAGTCACCCATGGCAGTCTTTACCCCCCTGAGCGACGCTCAGGTCGCAGAATTTCTGGCAGAGTACGACGCAGGCACGCTGACATCGCTTGAGGATGTCGCGCACGGCACCGAGAACTCGACCTTCTTCGTCACCACCGATCGCCGCGAGATGGTGCTGACCCTGTTCGAGCAAGGCGAGCATGCGGAACTGCCCTTCTTCGTCGAGCTGCTCGACTTCCTCGCCAGCCACAAGCTGCCGGTGCCGGGCCCGCTGCACGACCGCGACGGCCAGGCGCTCAAGGTGCTGGCAGGCAAGCCGGCGCTGCTATTCCCGCGTATGCCGGGCAACTGGCCGGTCTCGCCCAACGTGGCCCAGTGCCGCGAGATCGGCGCGGCGCTGGGGCGCATGCATGCCGTCTCGCAGCACTTCACCGGCCAGCGCCCCAACACCCGCGACCTGCACTGGATCAAGCCGATGCACCACAAGGTGCTGGCGTATCTGAGCCCGGAAGACCAGGCGCTGATGGCCGACGAGATTGATGTCTGCGAAGACGTCTTCAGCGGTGTCGAGCTGCCGCAGGGCGCGCTGCATGGCGACCTGTTCCGCGACAACACCCTGTTCGACGGCGACCGTCTCGGTGGCATCATCGACTTCTACAACGGCTGCACCGGCGACCTGATCTTCGATCTGTCGATTCTGGTCAATGACTGGTGCTCCAATGACGATGGCCGGCTGGACCAGGCGCGTTATGACGCCCTGCTCAGCGCCTATCTCGCCGAGCGCCCGATGAACGCCGACGAACGCCGCCTGTGGCCGAGCATGCTGCGCATGACCGCGCTGCGCTATTGGCTGTCACGCCTGCTGGTGGTCTACGTGGACCCGCCCGCCCACAGCCTGACGCCGAAGGACCCGGCACAGTACCGCCAGCTGCTGGGTCGCCGCATCGAGGAAGGCGCTCTGCCGCTGCCCGAGGCCACGCAACCGGCCTGATCGGCACCTTCCGTACTGACCGAGTCGTCAAAGCAATTGCCTGCTGGCCCCCAGCAGGCATAATGCGCCCTCTGAGCGCCCGCATTCCTGCGGGCGTCATTGTCTTCTCCGACGCTGCCCACACCTGTTGAGCACCGCCGGGCTTGCCTTCACGCCGTCCATCTCCGGAGAACGCGATGACCTCCTTTGCAGCCGAAGCACGCCGCACCTACAACATCGACCAGTGGGGCAGCGGCTATTTCGACGTGGGCCAGGATGGCCTGACACTGGTGCGCCCGCATGGCGAGCCGGGCACGCCTGCGCTGCCGCTGATCTCGCTGATCGACAAGGCGCGCGCCCAGGGCCTGCGCCTGCCGCTGCTGGTTCGCTTCGCCGATATCCTGCATGACCGCGTCGAGCAGCTGTGTGCCGCCTTCGATGCCGCCATCAGCTCGCGCGGCTATGGCGCCAGCTACACCGCCGTCTACCCGATCAAGGTCAATCAGCAGCGTCGCGTGGTCGAGGAACTGCTGGCGACCAGCGAGCGCTCACGCGGGCGTGTCGGGCTGGAAGCCGGCAGCAAGCCGGAACTGCTCGCCGTGCTGGCGCTGTCGGACAGCGGCCCGTCGGTGATCGTCTGCAATGGCTACAAGGACCGCGAATACGTGCGTCTGGCGCTGATGGGCGAGAAGCTTGGCCACCGCGTGCACCTGGTGGTCGAGAAGGCCAGCGAGCTGGAACTGGTGCTGGAAGAGGCCAGGCGCCTCGGCGTGCGTCCGCGCATCGGCCTGCGCGCGCGTCTGGCCACCATCGGCAAGGGCAACTGGCAGAACACCGGCGGCGAGAAGTCCAAGTTCGGCCTGACCGCCAGCCAGATCGTCGCGCTGGTCGAGCGTCTGCGCGAGGTGGATGCGCTGGACTGCCTCAAGCTGGTCCACTTCCATCTTGGCTCCCAGGTCGCGGACATCAGCGATATCCAGCGCGGTCTGGCCGAGTGCGCGCGCTTCTATCAGGGCCTGCACGAAGCTGGCGCCGGCGTGGAAATCGTCGATGTCGGTGGCGGCCTGGGCGTGGACTACGAAGGCACTCGCTCGGAAAGCGCCTGCTCGCTCAACTACTCGATGCGCGAATATGCCGACTATGTGGTCGGTGCCTTCCACGCCGTCTGTGATGCCCATGACCTGCCGCATCCGCACATCATCTCCGAATCCGGCCGCGCCCTGACCGCCCATCATGCGGTGCTGGTGACGGACGTGATCGGCGAGGAGCGCGTGAACCTGCCGCTGCCCGCACGCCGCGAGGACGATGCCCAGATCGCCGCGCTGTGGGCGCAGGCCGCACGACTGGAAGGACAGCTTGAGCCGCGTGAGCTGGTGGAGATCTACCACGCCGTGGTGCATGCCCAGCATCAGGTGCAGGAGCGCTTCGTGATGGGGCTGGCGAGCATCGCCATCCGCGCCGAGGCCGAGGCCATCTACACCAACGTGTGTCGCAGCCTGGCCGGGCGTCTCGATGCGCGTCAGCGTTCGCATCGCGCGGTGCTCGATGAGCTCAACGAGAAGCTGGCCGACAAGCTGTTCGTCAACTTCTCGCTGTTCCAGTCGCTGCCGGACATCTGGGGCATCGAGCAGATCTTCCCGATTTTGCCGCTGACCGGTCTCGATCGCGCGCCGACACGACGTGGCGTGATTCAGGACATCACCTGCGACAGCGATGGCCGCATCGACACTTATGTGGATGACCAGGGCCTGGACGCCACCCTGCCGCTGCCGGAATGGCATGCCGATGAGGAGAAGCTGCTCGGCTTCTTCATGGTCGGCGCCTATCAGGAAATCCTCGGCGACCTGCACAACCTGTTCGGCGATACCGATTCCGTGGATGCCAGCCTCGACGACGATGGCCAGTGGCAGCTTTCCCATGCGATTCAGGGTGATAGCGTGGCGCAGGTGCTGCGCTACGTGAACTTCGACCCGGAGCAGCTGGCCGCACGTCTCGCGCGTCAGCTCAAGTCATCCAACCTGAATGCGCTGGAACAGGCAGACCTGCTCGAAGACCTGAAGGCCGGTCTCGACGGCTATACCTACCTGGAGAGCTAAGACTTGTGCGAGGCTCGTTCCCTGGCTCAATGAACCGAGCTCGCCAGGAACAGATTCAAAAGCTAAGGCCCAGACAGCAAAAGCCCCTGCCGGTGACCCGGCAGGGGCTTTTCTTTTTCAGAACTCGCTCAGGGCTGCTGTCTACTCGCTCAGGGCTGCTTTCAACTCACTCAGGGCTACTGCCTACTCGCTCAGGGCTGGCTCAGCCCCAGACGTCATGCCACGCCGCGCGTGCGTGTCTCGATGCGCAACAGCTCGCCACTGCCATCCGGGGCGTCCAGCGCCAGTGCCAGCGCCTGATCCGGATTCAGCTCGCCGACACCTTCCGGCGTGCCGGTCAGCACCACATCGCCGGGCAGCAGGGTGAAGCTGTGGCTGATCTCACTGAGCAGACGCGCAACGGGGAACAGCATCAGGCTGGTATCCGCTTGCTGGCGCTGCTCGCCGTCGATGGCGAAGCGATAGTGCAGCGCCTGGAAATCCACGCTGTGCAGCTCGCCGTCGGCATCGCGCCAACGCGGCCCTTCCAGCGCCACGAAGGAAGACAACGGACAGCTGCCATCGAAGGCCTTGGCCAGCTCCCACGGCTGGCCCTTGGCCTTGAGCTTGCTCTGGCGCTCACGCAGGGTCAGGTCCAGTGCCAGGCCCATGCCGGCCAGTGCTTCCAGCGCCTCTGCTTCGCTGGCTTCACACAGCGGCTTGCCGATCAGCAGCGCCAGCTCGGCCTCGTAATGGTACTGGCCACGACGCCGCGAGATCGCCAATGGCTTGTCCATCGGCGTCACGCTGGTGGCGGGCTTGATGAACAGCAGCGGCTCGCTGGGCACTTCATTGCCGAGCTCCGCGGCGTGGGCTGCGTAATTGCGGCCGACACAGACCACCTTGCCGAGGTCATGAGCGAAGACGCGACCATCGCTGAAACGCGGGGTGAAACGCTGAGCAAGCGGCATGCAGAACTCCTGTCGGGGCGTGATGGAGGATCAATGAAAGACGATCAATGAGAGATATCGCAATGATACGTCGCCCCGACAGCCTGCCACTACCACACCAACGTCCGAGATTTCGCCGCCTGAGCGCAACCCGGCGTTGTGCAGTTCAGTCCACTTCGGTCTTCAAAGCTCAGCTTTCAAGCTTGGTCTTCCACTTCAGTCTTCAAGCTCGGTCTTCCACTTCAGTCTTCAAGCTCGGTCTTCAACTCCAGTTTTCAAGCTCAGTCTTCAAGTTCATCCCAGCCACCATCGAGACGGTGTGCGAGAAATTCCGGGCGCGGACGTGCGGCGGCAAAGGGTGCCTGCATCGCGTTGTCGACGCGGTTGTAGACGAAGAAGGCGTTGCTGCGCGGGTCCGGCGACATGTTGGCGTTGGAGCCATGCAGCGTATTGCAGTCGAACATCAACAGACCACCGGCGGCGCCGGTCGGTGCTTCGATACCACGCTCGGCGATCAGCTCGCTCAGTGCTTCGCGCGAGGGCACACCGACCTTCTGGGTCTGCAGGGATGACTTGTGGTTGTCATCCGGCGTCTTGCCCAGGCAGTGCACGAAGACTTCATGCGAGCCGGGGATCAGCATCAGCGGACCATTGAAGTGGTGATTGTCGGTCAGGATGATCGAGGCGCTGACCGCGCGCATCTCCGGCATGCCATCCTCGGCGTGCCAGGTCTCGAAGTCCGAGTGCCAGTTGAAGCCCTTGCCCTCGAAGCCCGGCTTGTAGTTGATGCGCGACTGGTGGAGATAGACATCGCCCCCCAGGATCTGGCGTGCGCGATCGACCAGGCGCGGGTCTTCTGCCAGCTGGCGGAAGCGCTCGGACAGGAAGTGCACGGCGAAGATGGAGCGAATCTCGCGGCTCTTGGGCTCGGTGATGGTGAAGTCACGCCCCTGCCACTCTTCGTTGTCGAGCAGCGCTGCCAGCTCGGTCTTCAGCGCCTCGACTTCCTCCGGCGCCAGGAATTCCGGCTCGAACAGGAAGCCGTCACTCTTGAAACGCTTGAGCTGCTCGGCGCCCAGCGGCCCCTCATCGGCACGCGAGTGCACGACGGGCTCACGGCGCTTCTGCCACAGATGCTCCGGCGGCTGGCTCAGGCGCGTCGGATAGGCGTCTCTCGAGTGATCGGAGCCTCGATCGCTGCCCGACTTGTCGAGATAGGCTTCCGGCGCCTGATCACGGTCGGCATTGGTCTGACGGGCGTCCAGCTGCTGATTGGAGGCTTCTGCAGCGGCGCTGACGTTGCCACCATCGGTCTGCTCATGTTGGCGTTGCTTGGACGAAAGAGCAGAAGTGGCGTTGTACGAGGTCATATGGCGTGAAGCTGTCATCATGCTCTCCTTAAGGCATCAATGTCTTGCATTGAGGAAAGTGGAATCTGGCGTTCTAGCATGCGGCTTGCCCGCACTGTCCCACCTATGGGCCATACAACAGACTTCAACCCCGAGATTCATGAAATAAGCATAGAGATCTGATCCACAAGATCGTTAAAAGACCATCCAATCTCACACCACACCCGCCATCACCCTTCTCAAGAAAACATGAGGCTGCCTGTGCCTCGCGGATGACAAATTCCTTCAGTCATCCCCTCTCGCCAGTCCCGACTCATCCTGCTGCCACGAATTCTCATCTTCCGTGAGACAAGCGGCTTAATCAGCGACTCATCACTGGCACCACGCCCGTGCTATTTCCCCTCACTTCGCTTCGCAATTTGCAAAACGCATCGCACGCAACATTGCGCATTAATGCGTAAGTGTCTGTGAAATATTGTGAAATTGTTTGGCACGTTTCGTGCCCCTTAGAAAACACGGCAGAACAACTGATAGAGACATATCAGAGAAAAATAACGGCGCAGGATCATGCGTCACACCAGGGGAACTTCCAGCATGTTTAAGCCACGGATATGCATGGCCGCTTGCATGGCCACAGTGCTGGGGGGCTGCGCCGCTGTCGAACCGAAATTCGACAATGTCGAACCGGTCGTAGGGCCACCAGTCACCTCCAACAATACGCCATATAGCGAATGCCTCGTATCACTCAGTCGAATTCAGGGTGCCACCAACCTGCCTGTGATTGCAGTGGGTCAGGTGACGGACAAGACCGGCCAACGCAGTTATTCCACCGTGACAGAGAGCGCTGCCGTAACCCAGGGCGTATCCGAGATGCTGATAAGTGCTCTCTACAAGACTCGCAAGGTGCATCTTACCGAGCGTCTCGATGTACGAGTCCCGCTGGCAGAGCAGCAGCTTTTCGAGAATAAGGCTATGGCCTACTCGCCGCGCAAACTGGCAGTTCTCCCTTCGCATTTCGTGGTTCTTGGTGCACTGACAGAGCTCAATTACAACATTTCAAGTGGTGGAGCTCGACTGTTCGTCAGCGGAATCGGGGCCGGACTGCGCACTGCAGTCATCAACGTCGGCCTGGACCTGCGCATGGTCGATATCCGCACCTTCCGCACCGTCTATGTCACCAGCCTGCAGAAGCAGGTGGTGGGTTACGAAGTCGAAGCCGGTATCTACCGCTTCTTCGGCAATCAGTTGGTCGAGTTTGACTCCGGCGCAGTGCGCAATGAACCACTGCAGCTGGGGGTGAGATCAGTCGTGGAGATGGGCGCGTATCAGCTTCTGACTGAAGGCCTGGGACTTCCTGTACCTGCGGGACAGGAATGTGCATTGCACCCGGGACAGCATGTTGCAGATGACGATAGCAACACGCAGCAAGTGGCCGCAGCCAATACCAGCAGTAATGCAGCAAGTGGCAATGAATCAAATGAAGCAGTCGCAACACCGTTGCAAGCAACACCCGCATCAGAAGTACCGGCAGCATCCAGCGCAGCACAATAAGTCAACATTCATGAGGAACATGACAATGACTACCTATAATAAGCTCGCAGTCGCCATCGGTCTCGTAAGTGGTGTGATGATGGCAAGTCAGGCGCAAGCCTTCGACAATGTCCATTGGAAATGGCATGGCCACGTTGACACGCATATCAAGGTGGGAGCCCATATCGATCCGACGATCGACGATCCGGGCGGCCTGGTGATGGTGGAAAACTTCCAGAAGCAGATCGGGGATGTCAGCTCGGAAGCCGTCGTCAGTGACATCAGTTACGGCTCTGGCCCCGGTGAGACCACCACCGAAGTCGGGATTGGCGTGGGCGCAGCCGCAGGAGCAGCCGCAGGTGCAGGGGCCAGCTCGTATGGCGGCTGGTTTGGCTCTGGTGCAAATGCCAGTGCCGGTGCCATCGCAGGCGCAGGCGCAGGGGCCATTGGCTATATCAATACCACCACCACCGACCCCGTCGTGAATGCTGATATCACACGCCTGGAAAGCCTGGAAAATGCGGCGACCTCAGTCGGCAACAATGCCTCACTGGAAAGCGATGCCATGGTCAACCTGCACAACGAGCAGTTCTTGGCAGGGGGTTATTACCAGAAAGCGAACATCGACTCAGTGGCCACTGTCGAGAACATTCTCAATCTGAGCGTGGACAACGCCGCGACCTCCGTGGGCAACAACCTGTCGGTCACCCAGGACACAACTGGTCTTGATACCGCCCTGATTGCCGACAATACCCAGATGAGCTTCGCCAATGTGACCTCCACTGCCTCAGTCAGCGACATCACGCTCGGCTTGCCGCCAGTGGGCAGCTTCGAGGGCCCGGTCATCAACAATGCTGCGACCTCAGTGGGCAACAACGTCTCCATCAATGTCGGTCCGCAATAATCCAGCGACAGCCTGATCAACACACGCGGGGTAACCCGCGTGTGTTTCAGCATCTGCCAACACCAGATTCTTCACGCATCAGACACTGCATCTTTCACAGAGCGAAAGGAGCAAGACATGAATGCCTTTACACGTATCAGCCTGGGAGTCGTCAGCGCGGGATGCCTGCTGGCCACGACGGTCAGCGCCAACTCGCTGATGGGGCCCTTCCCCTACGACTTTCCGGCACGTAGCGCAGAAACCGCCTTGATCCTCTACGAGAGCAAGAAGGCCGGCAGCCTGGGGGAAGGGTCCGATACCAATATCGGGGAATATACCCTCAATACCGGCAGCAGCACCTCGATCGGCAACTGGCAACAGATCGAACAGACGCTGAGTGATGGTTCCACCGGCACCATCGATGGCACTGCGGATCAGTCCGCGGATGGCAGCTCTCAGACGTCGTCGACTGACTTCACCATCACCCACAACAACGAAGATGAGGAGGAAGACGCCCAGTGATGCACTGCTCGGGACAGTCATCCGCGGGAAGACAGACCGTCAGATACCAGAACTCACCCTTTCAGCGTGAGTAGAGAGTTGGTCAGCCAGGCGAGCGTCGAGACTGAGAAGTCTGCCACTCAGGGGGAGCGGAAAAAACGCACTAAAAGCCGCCATGATCATCTCGCACAAGTCATTAACCTCTATATGGGTACTCGATAAACTCCCAAGACGAACACTCAACGCTGGAGAATCCAGACTCTCCGGTGAGGCTGTCACCAGAAGCAGCCCGACAATTATTCTTTCGCAGCCCGCTCGCACGAAGCGCAGGCAATGCAGAAAGACCAGCAGCAAGGGAACAACACTCATGACCGCACTGAAAGCTCATCAGGCTGCATCATCGGCTACTGCATTGAATCTGGCTGACGATATCTCCACTACCTCGCGGGTAAGGGAACTACCGGTAAAGCGACCTCGCGGTTTTGGGGAGTTTATCGGAGACTCATCGGCCATGCAGACGCTCTATCGCACTCTCATCCAGGTCGCCCACTCGGACGCTCCCATCTTCATCACCGGCGAAAGCGGCAGCGGCAAGGAATTGTGTGCCACTGCCATTCACCGCCATAGCCCGGTACGTGACGGCCCGTTCATCGCCGTCAATTGTGCCGCCATTCCGGCAGAACTGCTGGAGTCGCAATTGTTCGGACATGTGCGCGGGGCTTTCACGGGGGCCGTGAGCGCCCAGCAGGGGCTCGCCGTGGCGGCAGATGGGGGGACCCTGTTTCTCGATGAGATCGCGGAGCTACCGCTACCCTTGCAGAGCAAGCTGCTGCGCTTCCTGCAGACAGGACAGGTAATGCCGGTGGGCGCCACGCGCACGGTAGAGGTCAATTGCCGTATCGTGTGCGCCACGCATCAGAACCCGCGGGTACTGGTCGATACCCACCGCTTCCGGGAAGACCTCTTCTATCGTCTGCACGTCATCCCGCTCAAGGTGCCGCCGCTGCGCGAGCGCGGTCAGGATATCCTAGAGATCGCCACCGGACTGTTGGGGCGCATGGCAGGCCACGAACGCAAGCGCTTCACACGACTCAGTGCAGAGTTATTGTCAATTTCTGTGTATGGCCGGTCAGGCGGCAGCCCTGTCTGACTGATCGGCCAAGGGTTCGCCGTCCTTGAACTGGACGTTGTTCACGACCAGCTCCAGCTTGTTGAACCCCTTGATC
>Ga0207897_100426_pt1 | contig 13722 bp, 13 predicted proteins | sample LinPmetageLP42_FD_184054 | JGI IMG/M metagenome (GOLD analysis project Ga0207897, IMG submission 184054) | Marine viral communities from the Pacific Ocean - LP-42 (SPAdes) | ecosystem: Environmental > Aquatic > Marine > Oceanic | place: Pacific Ocean | collected 2010-08-27
ATCGAGGCCTCGCCCAGCCACGCTGCGTTGTCAGCCGTCGCGATATACACGAGGCCGTCTTCGGCCTGCCCGTCGGCGAACCGCATGGGCGTGGAAAAACGCAGATAGCCGTTCTTCTCGCGGTGATCGAGATGCCCGAACACCGCGGGCGTGATGCGATAGGCCATGCCCATACAGTCTGCGCCGGGTGCTTCGATCAACGTCGCCACACGGCCGGGTGCCTCGGGCGTGCCGCGATGGTCGTGCGAGCCCTGCCAAAAGCGCCGTGCCCAACCGGTGATCGTGGCCGGCTCGCGCCGGATATAGTCAAAGCCGGCCTTATAGATCAGCGAGCCGTAACCGAACAGCCAGAGTTCGTCGACGTCGGCAAAAGCGCCACCCTCGCGGTTGGCGTGCGTCGTATCGTAGGACACGGAAACGGCGGCCGCGTCAGGCGGCCTTCGGTTCAGTCTCGCCTGCGACGCCGAAGTGGGTATACAGCCGGTCGAGAATACCGCGCAGCGCCTCACCCTGAAGCGCCATGCGCGCGGTCAGCTCGGCGACCGCGTCTTCGGCGTCCAGCGAATCCAGGTCGTCCTGGATCAGATCGAGCGCGCGGATACGCTTGAGGTCCAGGTTCTCGTCCAGATCGAATTCGATGGCGTCGTCCACGGCCACATTGAGCTTGACCGCCTGCATGCCCGCCGCCAAGTGCGCCCGGACCTCCTCGGCCTGCAGATCCATGGCGGTAACACGCACGCTGGATTTCACCTCGTCGTTGGATTCCAGCACACAGCGATCGCCGCATTCGAAACCGTTGGGCAGCGTATTCGTATCCTCCAGCCAGCGGGACAGCTCCTCGGCGGGGCGCACCCGCGCGTCCGGCCGGGTGACCGGCAGCGTGCCCAGCGCTTCACGCAGGCGTGCCACCACATCCTCGGCGCGCTTTTCCGAACTCGCATCCACCCATACGCGGTTTGCGCGCAGATCAATCACCAGCGGCGTACGCCGGGCACGGGTGAACGCACGCGGCAACAGCTCGAAATGGGCCTGGTCCTTAATATCTGCCTTTTCGCGACGGCTCACCTTGCGACCCTCGCCGGTCTCGATGCGCTCGATACGCTCCTCGACTTCTTCGGCCAGCACCGGGCCCGGCAGGACCCGGGTAATCTCCTGATGCACACAGACCGCCAGCCCATCGGCCACATGCGTCATCGCGTGCTCGCCCTTGATCGGCGGCACGAAGCCGGCAACGCGGGTCGCCTGATCACCGCACTCCGGACACAGCGCATCAGCGAGCTTTTCGTCGAGTTCACTCGCACTCCAGCTGAACGGCTCGGTACCGAGAAACACACAGAGATTACGTATCCACATATCAAAAGGACCCATGTCGGTCGAGCGGGTGCGGCAATCCACACCGGCACTGCGCAGTGATGGCGCGCGGCGCTCGCTGCAGCAATGGGGCGGGACCTTACCCAACCCGGTGAATGGCCTCAAGCGAGTATTGGCGCCATGCGGGCTGGCGGCTGTGCTGTCGTTCACGCCTGCGCTATGGCAACATTCGGGCCGCGCCGCGCGGCCGGGGGATCCCGAGGACGCTATTTCTCGAATTGCATCCGCGATCGGTATCAGATCCCGATCGTTATAAGCTTTGATGAAAATCATCTTTGCAACGGCAGGTCGGCGCACGCATGTATTGCCCTTCCGCCGAGCCCGTCAACGTCATGTATCGAGTGTCCTCTATTGTTTGCCTGTTCGCGCTTGCACTACTGCTGAGTGCCACCGGGCTGTTGTCGGCCTGCTCGTCGGAGGATGTGCCCTCGAGCGAGACCGTGCACGCCGAAATCGGTTACATGCCGATTCTTCCGGACTCACAGCTGTTCGTCGGGCTGGAGGACGGCTCGATCGCGGACGCCGGCATCGACCCAAAGCTGGTCTCTTTCCAGAACGGCCCGGCCATGGTGCAGGCGCTACTGGGCGGACAGCTGGATATCGCGTACTTCGGCATTGGCCCGACGATGGTCGCGCGTGGCAAGGGCGCAGATATCAAGGTCGTGGCCTCTAATATCATCGAGCAGATCAGCTTCGTCGCGCTCGGCAATCTCGCGCCGTATTTCGACAATGGCGATGCGGCGACCGCGTTCGCCCGCTTCGAGCAGGACAACGGCCGCAAGGCGCGTGTCTCCACTTTTCCGGTGGGCTCGGTACCGCAGACCGTACTCGACTACTGGCTCGTGCGGCAGCTCGATATCGAGCCGGATTCGATCGACGTCATCTATCAAGGCGCCTCACAGGTCCAGCAGGCTCTGCTGACAGGTGCGGTCGACGGTGCCGCGATTCTGGAGCCGGTGGTCAGCATCGTCGAAAAACGCGCCAGCGACGCCCGGGTCGTGGCCCGAGGCGAAGCGATGTTCCCTGGCCAGCCGGGGGCCGTGCTCGCCGTGCGCGCCGAATTCATCGATGCCCACCCAGAGGTCGTGCAGAAACTCGTGGCCGCCCACGCCAAGGCTACGGCCGGGCTACGGGCCGGCGACGCGGCAGCCATCGATGCCGTGCATAAATATGTCGGCGGCGGCCGCCTCCCGCGTGAAGTCGTGGCCAAGGCCGTTGCCAACTCAACCGAGAACTTCGTGGCCGACCCGAATCGCATCATCGACGGCACGCAACGCATGCGCGATTTCCAGCAGCAGACCGGCACGCTCAAGGCCGACACGGATATCAGCGCGCTTTTCGATACGCACTTCTACGACGCGCTCGATGCCAGCCAGAAAAGCGATACGGCCGACACGACCAAAGCGAGTCCTTGATAGGTGGCGGCGACTCATGGCACGTCGGCAGCCCCGGCGCAGGATCGACAGCTGAGCCGCGGGCTGGCACGGACCCGCCGGATCGTGCTCGGCCTGAGCGGCGTCGCACTGTTCATCGTGCTCTGGAAGCTGGCCTATGTCTTCAACTGGGCTCCACGCGGCACGATTCCGGATCCGTTCGCCGTGCCGGCGGCGCTGTGGGCCGAATACAACGGCGGCCGCCTGCTCCCGGCCATCGGCTCCAGTCTGATCCACTACGTCTGGGGACTGGGCGTGGGCACGGCGCTGGGTTTCGCCGTCGGTCTGTTGGCGGCGAGTGCCCGCTGGTTCGACGATATCCACTACATGCTCGCCCGTATTCTACGGCCGATTCCGCCGTTGGCATGGGTGGTGTTTGCCATCGCGTGGTTCCAGGTCAGCCACGCGGGTGCGGCTTTCGTGATTTCCATCGGCGTGTTCTGGGTCAACTATTTCGCCACCGCCTCGGGCGTGCGTGACGTCGACCCACGCTACTACGAGCTGGCGCGCGCTTTCGGCCACGGCGGCTTTATCAAACGCGTGACCAGCATCACCCTGCCCGGTGCGGCCCCGAGTATTCTTTCAGGCATACGCACCGGTGTCGGCCAGGCCTGGATGACGTTGATCGCCGCCGAACTGCTGGGCGTGCCCGGCATGGGTCAGGAAATGAATTCGGCCGCCGGTGTCGGTGCCTATGACGCGGTCGTGGTCTACATGCTCGCCATTTCGCTGATCTATACCCTGTCCGACGGCCTGTTCGCGCTCGTCGAAAACCGCGCGCTGAGGTGGCGGCCATGAGCAGGTCCGGACTGCGGCTCAAGGACGTCGGTTATCGCTACCCCGGCAGCGACAGCACCGTATTCGATAGTCTGGATTTCAGCATCGCAGCCGGTGAATTCGTCGCCCTGGTCGGCGGTTCGGGCGTCGGTAAATCGACCGTGCTGCGCTGCGTGGCCGGACTGATCTCACCATCGTCCGGCACGATCGACGGCCCGGCGCAAACCGACAAGGGCACACGCCAGAGCGCCGTCGTCTTTCAGGACACCCGCCTTCTGCCCTGGCGCCGACTCGACGCCAACGTAAGCTACGGGCTCACCGGACTGGGTTTGAGCCGCGCTGAGCGCGATGCACGCGTGGAGGAAGTGCTCGACCTGGTCGGCATGGCATCGTATGGCCAGCGCTGGCCACACGAGATTTCCGGCGGCCAGGCGCAACGTGTCGGACTAGCACGCGCCCTGGCAGTGCGCCCAAAGATTCTCTTGATGGACGAGCCGTTCTCGGCCGTGGATGCCCTCACCCGGTCGCGCCTTCAGGACGAACTCCTGGCCATCTGGACACGTCTGAACATGGCGGTATTGTTCGTCACCCACGATATTGCCGAGGCGGCCTATCTGGCCGAGCGCGTCTGTGTGATGCGTGGCTCGCCGGCGCGTATCGTCCTCGATGAAGCCGTGCCCGTGGACTATCCGCGCGAGCGTGAAGACAGCACGCTGCAGCGCTTCGCACAGCGCATCGCGGATGCGCTCTAGGAGCCCGTCTTCGCGAGACAGGGCCTAATCTTCTTCATGGACGAATTACCGATGGATCTACAACCCCAGCGCCTGATCATCCACGCCGCGGACAAGGCCTCGCTCGTGCGGGCACGCAGCAATGCAGCGAACTTCGTCGCCGGCGTCGACAATACGGAAGTAGAGATCGTGGTCAACGCAGCGGCGGTCGCTCCGGCGATCGATCACCCCCATGCCACGGACCCATACCTTCGTGTCTGTGCGAACACGCTGCGCAACAAGGGCATCGAGGCACCGGCGCACCTGACTCAGGTCGCTGCTGCGGTCGTGTATATCGTTGAACGCCAGCGCGAAGGCTGGGCTTATATCCGCGCCTGAACCGATCGCCAGCCGGCCCGATCCTCAGGCGCCGCCGCGAATGTCCTCGACAAGCTCAGCCGGATATTGCGCCAGCTCCTCGATCGCCGGACGCGCATAGACAAATCCCTGCTGCAGATAGATCCCGCGCCGATAAAGCCAGCGCGCTTGCGCGACGGTTTCCACGCCTTCTGCGATCACACCGATATCCAGCCCCTGGGCGAGCGTGATCACGCTATCGACGATGGCCTGCTTGCGCCTATTATGATCAACGCCGTCAATGAAGCGTCGGTCGATCTTGAGCCAGTCGGGGGTCAGATCAACGAGCAGATCGTAATTGGCATAACCCGTGCCAAAATCGTCGAGAGCGGTCTGGAACCCCATGGCCCGATAGAACGTGACGATATTCTGCAGATGCGTGCGATCGCGGACCCGTTCGGTTTCGGTGATCTCGAAACTGATGCGATCGGTCGGCCAACCCAGGCGACGCGCGACTTCCAGCGTTGCCTGGATACAGGCCTCAGGGTCGTAAACCGCGTTGGGCAGGAAATTGATCGACAACACGCCTTCAAGCCCGATCCGATGCGCGATCTCGATGGCCTTGACCCGACACGCCTGATCAAAGCGATACAGGGAACGCTCGTCCACACGGGACAATATCTCGTAGGCGGATTCACCGTTGAGCCCACGGACCAGCGCCTCGTACGCATGGATCGAACGGCCCGACAGATCGATGATCGGTTGAAAAGCCATCGTAAAATCGAAGTCGAGCGTGCCGTCACAGCGAAGGCACTGCGTTGTATTTCGCGCGCAGCCTGCCATGACACTCCCAAGTCGTTCATCTATTTGAATAGATACATTAACCTACAGCATCGGGGAACGACACAGGGTCGTGATCAGTAATAGCCCGCAGTTTTCAGGTCATAGACCCCCCGCGCGACAGTTCACGCCGCACTGATCAGAAATCCATCGCGCGGGGAATGCACGCGGATCGCGCCGAGCGACGGCACCTGTCGTTCAAGGGTCACGCTGTCGGCATTCAGGTGCACCAGATCGCCGTACACCGCATCCACCCCGTAATCGCGAGCAGCGACGGTCACGGCCTGGCCCGCTGCAAGCTCGAGCGCGGTGTCGAAATCTCCGACCAGAGGCTGCCACTCTGAGCAGGTCTTGGCCCGCACCAATGCGTCGGCGGCTGCAAGCTCACTCGGCCGACCGTGGCCGAACGCGCGCATGCGATCGAACCAACCCATGAGATGGGCGAAGCGATCCAGCGTGTGGGCCATACCACTGTTGGATCGGACATACCACACCGGATGAAACACGGCGAAATCAGCCAGGGTCGGCGCATCACCCAGCAGGAACGGTGCGTGCGCCAACTGGGCATCGAGTGCGGCGAGCGTCGGCTCCCAGACCGCGCGCGAAAAGCTGTCATCCGGACGCGATACACTGCCACCGGCAAACAGTTTCGCGCGGTCGGCCTGAAAACGCGCCAGATATTCGGCGCCCAGTTTTTCCTGCAGGGCCCGGCGTCCGGCCGGTCGGAACAACACCGGGATGGCCGCCAGAAACATCTGCCGATCGGCCATGTGTTCCAAAGCCGAGATGCTGGCCAGCTGGGCTTTGGGCAGCACCGGTGGTTCGGGCGCAACGCGCTCGATCGTGCGCGCGATCAATCGGGTATCGCAATAGATATCCCGCCCGAGCTGCATGACCGGTGTCTTGCGATAGCCGCCGGTCAACGGCATCAGATCGGGCTTGGGCATGATGCGCGGAATCTGTACCGATTCCCAGGCGAGTTCCTTGTAGCCCAACAGCAATCGCACCTTCTCGGAGAAAGGCGAGGCATCGAAATGATGAAACACGATCGAGGACATGACACGGGCCGATAGATGAACAGGCCGTCAGGCTACGCCAGATTACCCCTTAGACAAGCAGGACACCGCCGCACCAACGCGCAATACGCCGCCGGTTTCCACGCGCGCCCGCACCCCACCGATACCACGCAGAGCGCGGCGCATATCCGTATCCAGCAGGCGCGATAGATAGCCACAAGGCGGACAGCTGCCCAGAATCTGCAGCACGACATCGCCGATGGCCAGATATTGATCTTTGTGTTCGATCAGGCGCATGCCCTCGATGACCAGATTCCGGCGCAGATCTGGGGCATGCAGCGCATTGTTCGCCTGACGCTGCAGGCGCTGATTACAGGTCGCGATCGATGCCCGGTCGATGAGCGAGACTTCGCGGGCGCCCTCGAATACCGCCATACGACCGGAAAACGTCCCTTGACCCGATGCATAGCGATCGCCGACCAGACCGCGACCGGCCACCGCATCGACCCAGTCGAGCGATTGCATCGGCGCCCCGGCCGTGGGCGCGACGAAAATGGATACCAGCTGCGCCATCAGGTTGCAGCGCGTTCCGCGGCAATCATCATCGGTACGCTCCATTGACAAACTATGCGCTGCGCAGCAGCGACAATGCTACCTTGCAGGCTGGTATCCACGAGCCCGTTCGTTGCAACGGGCGCTGCCCGACATGGCTAACGCACGCTTTGCTTGAGCCGAACCGCCAATCCTGCTGTCATGGCCGCATGAGCGGTCTGCGCATATCCTGCCGACATACAGCGCTGTCCATTCCAAGTGGGGCAACGCATGACGCTTCGTAATATCGATGCACTATTCCAGGGCGAGCGGGTACTGATTCTGGGACAGGCCACCGGCCATGCCCAGAAGCAGCTGGTGACTAATATAGAACACAGCCTGCCGCCCGAGCGCCGCAAGCATCTTGACCACGCGCGGGTAACCGGCCAGCTGCCGGACTTCGAGGCCGAACTCGCGGTGATTCTGGATGCGCGCTGGGGCCAGGCCAAAATCATCACGGCACTGGGCGAGCACGGGTGTCGCGCCGTGCTGTGGTCCGCCGATGCGCGTATCAGCCCTGAAATCCTGCGGGCCGCACGCCCGTACAACCTGCGTCTGCTCGGCGGACGCAGCGCAGGTGTGGTGCAGACACGCCACGAACGCAATATCAGCACGCTGGCACTGCCGCCCCGGCCCGGCAAGGTCGCGCTCATCACGCAGTCGCAATCGTTGGCAGCAGCAGCCCTCGATTGGTCGCTGGGCCGAAATATCGGCTTCTCCTGGCTGGCCTGTAGTGGGTCGGAAGCCGACATCGATATCGCGGATCTGCTCGATTACGCAGCACTCGACCCGAGAACACGCGCGGTCGTGCTCCAGGTGGGCCGGATACGCTCGCCGCGCAAGTTCGTTTCTGCTGCGCGCGCGGCCGCCCGCGTCAAACCCGTACTGGTATTGCAGACCCGGCGCGCTGTCGACGGCGGCCCCCAGGGCCCCGACCCGGCGCGCTCCGCGGCCTTCGCGCGGGCCGGTCTGGTGGAATGCGAAAATCTCGGTGGGCTGTTCGATGGTCTGGCGGCTCTGGAGCTACTACCCACCGTCACCCACCACCGCGTCGTCGTCATGGGCAATGGCGCCGGAGCCTGCGCACTGGGCACCGATGCGCTGTTGCGCCAGGGGCTGACACCGGCGCGTCTGGGTACGGACACGCGTACGGCGCTCGCCGAACAGGCCAAGCGCGCTAGAGACCACGGCGTTTCGGTGGACCTGGCCGATTCCGATACCGCAGAGATTCTCAAGGCGCTGAAGGCTGCGACCGGCGACACGCGCAACATGGACGCCGTGCTGTTCGTACATAGCCCTGTGGCGGGTCAGCCGCACGAACCCATGGTCGAGGCCATCGCCGGCGCGGACATCAGTCCGCGTCTGATGACGGTATGGCTTGGGCTGCACACCGCCCAGCCGGCCCGACGTGCAAGCGCCTTGGCCCGCCTGGCTACATTTGCCTCAGCCGATGACGCAGTGCGTGCGGTTCGCTATCGCGCTCAATATCGGCTGACGCGCGAATTGCTCACCGCAACGCCACCGCCGGACCCGACCGTCACCGCAAACGTCGACGCGCTGCGCGAGCGGTTGAAGACGCTCGCCGAAGACGGCGTCGAATGGCTGTCTGCAGATGAAGCCGCTTACCTGCTCACGGCCTACGGCATCGTGGGTGAAAACCCGGCGGAATCCGCGTTTCGCATCCGGGTACGCGCACGCCGCCATCCGGAACTCGGGATGGTGCTGAGCGTTCAGGATGAAGCGGTAGGAATAGACCCGGCCTACGGCTTTGCGCCGCTCGATGGCCTGCTCGCCCGGCGCATGCTTCAGGACGCGAGCGCGTCACGCCTGCATGGCACAAGCGCCGCCTTCGAAGCGCTGGCCCAGGCCATGGTCCGCCTGGGCAAACTGATCGTGGATCTGCCCCAGGTCACGGGTCTGGATCTACGCGTGGCCGTCGGCCCGCGCGGGCGGCTGCAGGCGCCCGCAGACAGTCTCGTCGAGATCACCCCCAAGCCGCTGCCGGAACGTCAGCGGCTGGCCATGTCGCCGTATCCGGCGCGCATGCGTCATATCGTTGCGCTCAAGGACGACGCGCGCTATATCGTGCGGGCGATCCGTCCCTCGGACGAGCCGGCCGTGCTCGATCTGCTGGAGAGCCTGAGCCCGGAGGAGATCCGGCTGCGGTTCTTCAACTATATTCGTCATTTTTCGCACGATATGGCCGCCCGTATCACGCAGGTTGATTATGACCGCGAGGTTTCACTGGTGGTCAGCGCCTACGACCGGCCCAATGAACTCGCCGGCATGGGTACGATCATCGCCGATCCGGACGGCTACGAAGCCGAGTTTGCCATTCTCGTCCATCGCGACCACACCGGCGTCGGCCTCGGCCGGCACCTGCTCGATTGTCTGCTGCGCCAGGCCAGCGCGCGCGGCATCGAGATCGTCTACGGCGATGTGCTATCCCAGAACAAACCGATGCTGTCGCTGGCGCGCAGCCTCGGTTTCAAGGTCAAGATCTCGCTGGATGATGCCTCGAGCGTTCGAGTGGAAATTCCCATGGCCAGCTATACGAGCGACGCCGAGAGCTGAGCACAGCGCCACATCGCCCGACCGCCGCGGCATCAACTCACACGCGAGCGTGCGAAACGACGCTGATAGCCGGCGCTGGCCATCCAGATCAACAGGAAGCCAGCAAGAACCAGCGCACCCCACAGGTCGACGTGTGCGCCACCGATCCAGGCGGCCAGGCCGCTGTCGGGCGCGACCAGCTGGGTGCCGATATCCAGCCACTGCATCAATGCAATCAGGGCCGCGATGGCCACCGACAAGCCCGTCATGACGATATTGAAGCGCAGGCGGCGGCGATAATCGCCTTCGCCCCAGACATAAGCGCGCAGCATCAGCAGACCGTTGATCGAGTCCATGAGGGTCATGCCCGCGGCGAACAGCAGCGGCAGGGCCATGATCATCCAGCCGCTCAGAATGCCCTGCTGGATCGCCACCGCCGACATGCCGAGCACGGCGATCTCTGTCGCCGTATCGAAACCCAGTCCGAACAACAGGCCGAGCGGATACAGTTTCCAGCTGCTGTCTATCCGTCGATACAGGCCGCCCAAAGCGCGTGAGAAAAAGCCGCGCCGGTCGAGCATTGCGTCCAGCGTGCGTCGGTCGGCCACATCGCCGGCGCCGTTTCGCTGGCGCAGACGTCCGATCAGCCGGACCAGAATGACTGCGTTCACGGCCGCGATCGCGGTGAGAAACGACGCCGACACCAGCCCGCCGAACACGCCGCCGACCGAACTGAACCAGCTCATCCGCTCGCCCAGGTGGCCCAGCGTGAGCAACATGGCCAGGCACAGCCCGAAGACGACGGTGGAATGACCGAGAGAGAAGGCAAAGCCGACGAATACGGGCTTCTGGCCGTCGTGGCTGAGCTTACGGGTGACGTTGTCGATCGCGGCAATATGATCGATATCGAAGGCATGCCGCACGCCCAACAGATAAGCCAGGCCACCCAAACCGAACAGCCACTGCCCCTGTGCGGCCGCGGCGACGAGCAGCCCCAGGCCAACGATGTGGAGTGAACCGATCGCCAACGCGAGTATCAACAGACGAGGTTTCATGAGCAGCATTCTTTTCTGATCGGTCATGGGTGGCCCGCCACGGTCTCGAAAGTCGGGCCGGCGCCAGGTTCACCCATAACTCAATGGCCAGGTAACTCAATGGCCGGGGACGCACGCCGCGCTGCGGTGTTCGCGCGAACGATCATCGGACAAGCCGTGCAACCTTGGTGCCAGCCGTTTTCGATGCTCGCGACCGGGCTACTTGCACCATCCTTGTGCGTTCCGCGTTCCAACGCATTCTTCTGGGGCGCATGCACGCTCGCCGTGCAGTCAGGCGAGCACCCCTTGGCGCTCGATGAATGCGGTGATTTCGGCAATGCCGTCGCCGCCCCGCAGATTGGTGAACAGCGTCGGCCGCTCACCGCGCATCATCCTGGCATCCCGATCCATCACCTCGAGCGAGGCGCCCACGTGCGGGGCCAGGTCGGTCTTGTTGATCACCAGCAGATCGGATCGGGTGATGCCCGGCCCACCCTTGCGCGGGATCTTGTCGCCGGCTGAGACGTCGATCACATAAAGCGTGAGATCCGATAGCTCGGGCGAGAAGGTGGCGGCCAGGTTGTCGCCGCCGCTTTCGATGAACACGACCTCCAGATCGCCAAACTCGGCGGTCAGTTCCTCAACCGCCGCCAGATTCGCAGAGGCATCCTCACGGATGGCCGTATGCGGGCAGCCGCCGGTCTCCACGCCGCGAATACGTTCTTCGGGCAAGGCGCCGCTGCGAATCAGAAAGTCCGCGTCCTCCCGGGTATAGATATCGTTGGTAACCACGGCGATCGAATATTTCTCGCGCATGGCTTTGCACAAAGCATCGACCAGGGCTGTCTTGCCGGTGCCAACCGGGCCGCCGATGCCGACACGTAGTGGTGTGGGATTGCTCATGTCATGTCCTTGTTCCAATCAATTCTTGTCCGCAAACGGGCGCGAATACACGCCAACTAAGACAGAAGATGTTTATCCGCAGATGAACGCAGATCGACGCAGATGAGAAAAAAGCAGTGAAGGCAGACACTTTGCTCCGACCCTTGTCGGTCGCTCGCTAACATTCAGTTGTCTTTTTTTATCTGCGTTCTCTGCGTTCATCTGCGGATCGTCTTGTTTTGTAATTCGTGCACTATCAGCCTGAATCACGACCGATACAGCCTTGAATACATCGTCTCGTGAGCCGTGCAGGCGAACGTGACGCCCGGCAGCGAACCACCCAGCTCGTCGTCCGGCAGTCGCGCCGCGACAGCGAGCGCGCCCGGCACGGCATCGGCCAGCGCGAACAGCAGTTTCTGGCCCTGTGTCTGGCCGAGCGGCACAAGCTTGACCGCCGCCAGCACCTGATTTTCCAACCAGGCCCAGGCCAGTGCCGCAAGCGCATCCTCGGCGCTGATCTGCCATCGCACCGCGGCCAGCGAAAACAGCGCCGCGAACGAGACATCGGCCCCATAATCGCCGCCAATGCGCCAGTGCGCGGCCTCGGGCATATCCATGGCCTGCAGCAGGCTGGCCAGTGCGGTGCCCAGATGACGCTCCTGCGCGCGGCGCTCGGATGTCTCGCGTACCGCCAGATTGAACCGGCTCCACAGGCGTACACGCTCGATATCGTCGTCCTGCCACGCCGCGTGCAAACGCAGGCACAAGGGCAGATCGAGCCGGGCCTGGCACTCGTCGAGGGTCGCGGCCAGCCAGTCCTGCACATCGGCCGAGGTCGTCAGCCAACCGGCCTCGACGGCCGCTTCCAGACCTTCCGAATATGCGAACGCGCCGACCGGCAGCGACGGGCTCGCCAACTGAAACAGGCGCTGAAGCTCGAGCGCGCGAACCGCTTCAGCCATGGGCATGGTCGCCGTGGTGGTGGCCGTGATGATGAGGGCCGTGCGAATGCTCATGCGCAGCACCGCCCTTGCTTTCATAGGCGCCGGGCTCGGGCTGGAACATGGCCTGGCGTGCGACCGGTGTCACACCCAGCCCGGCCACCATATCGTCGAGCACGTGGTCGTGGCGATAGGCGACCGAAGCTTCGGCCACCTGGAGCGGTACGTGCCGGTTCCCCAGGTGATAACAGACTCGGTTAAGCAGCAGCCGATCCTCGCATTCGACGACCGATAACGGCTCCTCGGCAGCCACCACCTGAACACGATGTTCGTCTGCTGCGTCGCTCAGCACATCGCCATGGCGCAGCGTCGTTCCGCGTTCGAGCACCAGGCCGGCATCGGCGCCGCTGGCCAGCACCAACCGCTGACGCGATTTCTGGCGGGCGTCGAAATCCAGCGTGACGGTGTCGGTAGGCGTCTCGCCGTCAACGGCTGGCCGCCGTGTTTCCAGTCGAATCATTCGAATCCATCCAGTCGTGATTTGTAGATGCGCAAAGCAAAAGAAGAAGTCTGTCCGCAGATGAACGCAGATTGACGCAGATAAAAGTCAGAAGATGAACAGATGCCGGCACAGGGGCGGGCATTTCTTGCAGTGAAACCTGTCCAGCCAGCTGGCTTTATTGATCTGTGTGTTTCTGCGTTCATCTGCGGATCAATTCGTCTTATCTTGTTCGCGTTCGTGTGCGGACAAAACGCGGGCCAAACCGAGCCTAGAACAGAAAATACCGCTGCGTGAGTGGCAGCGTGGTTGCGGGTTCGCAGATCAGCAGCTCGCCGTCGGCGCGCACCTCGTAGGTCTGCGGGTCGACCTCCATCTTCGGCAGCGCGTCGTTCATACGCATATCGGCCTTGGTCAGCGTGCGAGTGCCATGCACGGCCGAAAGCTTTTTCATCAGACCCAGCTTCCGGGCCAGATCAGAATCCGCCGCGACCTTGGATACGAACGTCAGCGAGGTCGCGCCCACCGCACCGCCGTAAGCCCCGAACATGGGGCGGTAATGCACCGGCTGCGGCGTGGGAATCGAGGCGTTCGGGTCGCCCATCGGGCTCATGGCGATCATGCCGCCCTTGATGATCAACGCCGGCTTGGTAGCAAAGAAGGCCGGCTTCCAGAGCACCAGATCGGCCAGTTTGCCGACTTCGACCGAACCCACTTC
>Ga0207897_100436_pt1 | contig 13459 bp, 12 predicted proteins | sample LinPmetageLP42_FD_184054 | JGI IMG/M metagenome (GOLD analysis project Ga0207897, IMG submission 184054) | Marine viral communities from the Pacific Ocean - LP-42 (SPAdes) | ecosystem: Environmental > Aquatic > Marine > Oceanic | place: Pacific Ocean | collected 2010-08-27
TTGCCAAACAAGGGCAAGGTGTTGCGTTTTTACCAGAAGTATACGTTCAAAAAGAATTGGCAATCGGCACGCTTGTAGAAGTGTTGAGAGAGTTTAGACCAGAGCCGTTACCAATCAACTTGCTTTATGTGTCTAACCGCCTCGTTAGCCCAGTATTGAAAACGTTTATTGATTATGTTGTAGCGTATTTTCCTGAGGTGATGCCAAAGCTTGAGGCAGAGGTGTTATACCCTTAGAGCAGCTTTGTTCGGTGGCTCATTCGCTAAGATTTCTGCGTTAGGCTTCCTGTGCAAAAAGGGTGTTTTGTAACTTGCGCACTGCGGTTGTTACCCTATCTGGCTGTGTATCGATAATTTCAAGGCGAGAATCTGAGCATTCATCCAGTTCGTCGCAGGTTAACGCGTTATCCACTTTGTTAAAGCCGAAAATACCTTTTTCAGTGATCATGACCGCTTTTAGTCTATCCGCTTCAATGCCGCTAAGCACGTTCATGACTTTTTTGAAATTAAATATTTTGCTGCCACTAAACACCCAGCCTTGAGAGTAAAAACCTTGAGCTGTATTTTCGATCATCACTGCACCTGTTTCCTCAAGCGTGCGCTGCCAATCAGGGGAAGTATCATGGGTGCTCCCGTGTGGGAGTGCATGCTGGGGATATTGAGAAAAAATCTTGGCTTGTTCATGCTCTTTCTCTGATCTTTGTCGCTCAGCGCAACGTTGAGCTGAACCGAAAATAGCTAAATCCTTCAGAGGTTCTTTCAGCACCAATAACGGTGTATTCGTTAGCCCCTGAGCTTCGAGATAGGCCTTTAATTGCGTCTGTTCATCGCCTTTATACAGGTCGGTTTTGGTGGCAATTATCACATCCGCAATAGACAACTGTTCTTGGTAAATTGCGTTTTCACGATAGCGGCTCTGTGCAACAGTGCGGGCGTCAACCAAGGTAAGGGTTGCTTGCATTGCAAACATATCTTGATAATACGGTTGCTGTAACGTGGCAAGTACCTCTTTGGGGTGACCCACTCCGGTAGGCTCGATCAGTAATCTGTGAGGTTTTGCATAAGATATCAGCTGGCTTAATCGGCAAACCAGAGGTACAGCACATGCAACCGCCAGGAACTTCTCTGATATAGACATTGTTTTCAGGATGATCTTTGAAGAAAGCGCCATCAATGCCAACTTCGCCAAACTCGTTAACCAAAATTGCCCAGCGCTCTGTTGCGGGTTTAAGTGCTAGCAACTGTTTAATGAGCGTGGTTTTGCCCGTACCTAAAAAGCCGTAATGATGTTAGTAGGAATAGCTGAAGATTGCGGTGTCAACATCATTGGATACTTCTCAGTTTAGCGTGGAAATTAAAAATGTGATGTTATAACAATTTTGTGAGTGCGCATATGCGCTAGTGAATTTTTACGTCGCAGAAAAATTAAAAGTATCTTATATCATGATGGAAGGAGGGGGTTTCGCAGTATTCAAATCTTCGAGTAGAGCATGTCAAACAAACGCGTCAGTGAATCATGACTCCTCTAAGTTAAGTTGCTGTTCGCAGCGCTAACTCGTTAAGCACTCATTAGCACCTGATTTCTACCCGATTCCTTAGCGTTATAGAGCGCTTCATCAGCACGTAAAATAACATTATCGATATTGGAATCAGTAGACTTCAGGTCACTAATACCTATGCTTATGGTAAAACGCAGTTGATGATTATCGATGTTAATTTCAATGCTCTCTATGGAACGTCTAATTTTTTCCGCTACGATGCTTGCTTCGTGTTTAGATGTTCTAGGCAACAGAGCAATGAATTCTTCACCTCCATAGCGTGCGACGAGGTCAGAATTGCGTGTATTCTCTAGCATGACTTGAGCAACCATTTTGATCACTTCATCACCCGTGCTATGTCCATACGTATCGTTGACGTTTTTGAAAAAATCTACATCACACATTAGCACGCTAAGGGGTTGGTCGTTTTCTCGCGACTTATTAAACTGCTGTGCAGACTGTAAATTAAATGCGCGGCGGTTGAATATACCACTTAGTGCGTCGTAGTTAGCCTCACGTTGCAACTTCGAGGCGAACAAGGACACTTTTGCCACCATTGGTCTGAATATAAATATAGCTTCAATGAGAATGGTAAAAATGATTATCCAAAACACCACATTCTGCGCAAACCTTAACTCATCGACTTTTTCGAAGCTTTCTTTCTCATACTGCTCTACCACACTGTGAAGCGAATCTAGAAGCGAGGTGTTAGCAAGATCAACAATATATTGCTTTTGGGTAGTTAAGTTCGCTGCTTTTAAATCCTCTGAGGAGTTTAAAACTCGCCTGACGGTGTCAGCAAATTTAACTACATTCTGTTGCACGTTATCCGGAGGGCTGAAATAGAGTGCGTTTAACTCTGCGGAAAAATCAGAACCTTGATTTTCCCTATGGTGCTGTAATAAAAAGTTTTGGTTTATGAGCATTTTATCAATGGCTTCTAAAGCAACGAGTCTAGCGTCATGACTGCCTGTTTGCAGGTGATGAAGTGCAAACAAACCTGCACGCTGGGAGAGCATTCGTTGCTGGCCGCTAATATTAACAATCTTTCCGGTTTGGCTTTGCTGCTCAATAACTTGATCTAACATCAAATGAACAGCACCAGATAAAAGCGCGATTATCGTTAGCGATATCGCGTAGGTTAGTGTCATGTACTTGCTAGGATTTTCTATCTCAATCCCTTTGGTTTGTTTTTTATTCATTATTTTTAACTACTTTAGTGTTAAATACAGAGGCTACGACGCAATACATCAAGGGAAATCAAACACGTCAAAGTAGCTAAATTTAATTTCACTAAATTTTTATACGATGAAAATCCAAATCTTGCTATTAGCACTTAGTCTATGTTGGTCGGCGCCTTAAAGGTGCGTTCTTTATCTGGCAGTGCTGACAGTGAAAACGCCCTTTTTAGATGTTCGTGGTAAACCATTTAAAATGGTAGTGGCGTAGTCACATGAGACCTCTTATTTAACTCACGCTTAAGTAAATCGTGGTCTACACTGCATGTGAACAAGGGGCTCAACGGGGAGATTTCGTTTAAATGTAAATATTTTTCACATCAACGAAATATTCATTTACTTCGCTGGGTCTAATCATTTGTAAGCAATTTTACATACAAAAATTTAAATCTACTTAAGGTGTCAAATATGAAACAGATTAAACAAACTACTATCGCTACAGCAATGGGTGCAGTTGTACTTGGCTCTCTAGCAGCGGTTAGCTTTCAAGCTAATGCGGCACCTTTTGGGATGCAAACATTAGAATCTGGTTATATGCAAGATGTCGCAGAAGGTAAGTGCGGTGAAGGAAAATGCGGCGGCGACAAAGCAGCTAAAATGACCAAAGAAGGCAAGTGCGGCGAAGGCAAATGTGGTGGCGACAAAGCAGCCAAAATGACCAAAGAAGGCAAGTGCGGCGAAGGTAAATGTGGCGGCGACAAAGCAGCCAAAATGACCAAAGAAGGCAAGTGCGGCGAAGGTAAATGTGGCGGAGACAAAGCAGCCAAAGAAGGCAAGTGCGGCGAAGGTAAATGTGGCGGCGACAAAGCAGCTAAAGAAGGCAAGTGCGGCGAAGGTAAATGTGGCGGCGACAAAGCAGCCAAAGAAGGCAAGTGCGGCGAAGGCAAATGTGGTGGCCAAGCTTAACGCTTAACCAGCGTTTTTTGGACAAAGGCCAGCATTGCTGGCCTTTATTGTATAGGCCACAAAAATTATGAAACGCGTTACAATGGAGTTATAGCGTCAGTTTCAATAAGTAGTGAAGAGGCAAATGATGCAGAGTAAGCATTTATCAGGTGTGGGGTTAGGGCTTCGCCGTGAAATGATCAATGAGGTAATTGATGATATCCCTCGTTCTGTCGACTTTTGGGAAGTCGCCCCAGAAAACTGGATACCGTTAGGGGGAAAGCACCAGAAGCAGCTTAGCCAGTTTACCCAAACTAGCCAGTTTACGACTCACGGGCTTTCATTGTCGATTGGTGGCCCAGAGCCGCTGGATATTAACTTCGTTAAAGACGTTAAAGCCTTTCTTGATAAACACAATATTCAGCATTACAGCGAGCATCTAAGTTATTGTTCTGGCAAAGGTCATTTGTATGATTTAATGCCGATCCCATTTAGTGAAGAAGCGGTCAAATATGTCGTTGAACGGGTAAAGCAGGTGCAAGATATTATTGAGCGCCCGCTGATTTTAGAAAATGTTTCTTATTATGCGGCTCCCAATGCCCAGATCAGCGAACAAGACTTTACTTTGGCGGTTCTTGAAGAATCAAACTGTAAAATGCTGTTAGACGTAAACAATATATACGTCAATTCAATCAACCATGGCTATGACGCTGAATCGTTTTTAAAGGCCATGCCATCAGCTCGTATTGCATATGGGCATATCGCGGGGCATTACGACGAAGCAGACGACTTGAAGGTTGATACACATGGTGCGGATGTTATTCAGCCTGTGTGGGATTTATTGGAAAAAGCCTACGAAATACATGGGGTGTTTCCCACATTATTAGAGCGTGACTTTAATATCCCGCCGATCGAAGAACTGCTGCTTGAAGTAGAGAAAATACGCCAAATTCAACACAAGCATATGATGGCGGTGAGCCACAAGGACTTGGCATAAATGTACGATTTTCAAAAGACCCAATTGGCCTTTATCGATCATCTAAAAGACCCAGATAATAATCCGTTTTCTCATGATATAGAGCCAAGACGCATGGCCATATATCGGGATCTGTTCTTCAACAATATCAAAGGCTTCCTCAGTTCTGGTTTTCCCGTGTTAGAGAGCCTTTATACAACCAAGCAGTGGAATGCTCTTGCTCGGCAGTTTTTTGCTGAGCACGAATGTCGCTCGCCGTATTTTACTGACATTAGTAAAGAATTTGTTGAGTACATTAGCAATGAATATAAGCGTCAAGATCACGACCCAATATTTATGGCTGAACTGGCCCATTATGAATGGATGGAGCTTGCGGTATCTATTCGAAAACTGACGCAAACTCAAATTGAAAGCCAAGCGTGGGACACATCGCAACCGGTCAGTGACGTGCAATTGTCGCCGCTAGCCAGTGTTGTTAGTTATCAATTTCCTGTGCATCAAATTAGTCAAGATTACCAACCCAGTGAAGCGGGAGAGCCGGTTTATTTAGTGATCCACCGCGACAGTGACGATCAAGTGGACTTCACGCTCATTACTGCGATGACGGCCCATTTACTGGTCACGATCGAAAATAATACCCACTTGTCATTCGAATCTCTGCATCAAAGTATGATTGAAAGCCTTCCTCAATTAGAGTCAGAGCAAGTAATACAAGGCGTTAACCAAATTGTTCAACAAATGTTGGACGAACAGATCTTGTTACCCTATTCGATTAGCGCGTAAATGGGCTATCAATTTTTATCTGTTTGAATTACCATTTACGGCTGAATTCATATTAGTTAAATCGCGACGAATGGGGTTTTCAATGCAAGATAATAATGGTTCTCAAGATCCGTTCAATTTCACATATTTAGCCGCTGGGCTTTTGACGTTATTGGCGTTGCCATTAATGCATGTCATTCTGGGTTGGATCGTTTTCCTTTAACTGTCGTTTTTTAATTATCAATTACAACGGGGAAAGCTGTGCCCGCTGCTTATATAAAGTCGGTTATTAAAACCGTACCTGATTATCCCAAGCCTGGGATTTTATTTCGTGACGTGACTTCAATTCTTGAAGATCATAAAGCGTACACGTCGAGCATTGAACTTTTAGTCAAAGAGTTTGCTCCATACAATTTCGATAAAGTGGCAGGCACTGAAGCTCGCGGCTTTTTGTTCGGTGCGCCATTGGCGATTGAGCTAGGTATTGGTTTTATACCGGTGCGTAAGCCTAATAAATTACCGCGTAAAGTGATTAGCGAAAGCTACGATCTTGAATACGGCACTGACTGCCTTGAAATCCATGAAGATGCGGTGAAACCCGGCGAAAAAGTACTGATGTTAGACGACTTGCTCGCCACGGGTGGCACCATGATCGCCACGGCTAATTTGATTAGACGTTTAGGCGGTATAGTGGAACACGCAGGTTTTATTATTTCACTCCCTGAGCTGGGCGGTGAAGCAAAGCTGCAAGAAATTGGTGTACAAAGTCATTCTATTTGCGAGTTTGAAGGCGAGTAATAAAATAACATGAGCTATCAAGTTCTAGCGCGAAAGTGGCGACCGAATAACTTCAGTGAATTAGTCGGTCAAGAGCATGTAGTCGCAGCCATTTCAAATGCACTTGATAATGACCGCTTACACCACGCTTACTTGTTTACTGGAACGCGTGGTGTCGGTAAAACCACCATCGCACGGATTTTCTCGAAAAGTCTGAATTGCGAATTGGGTATGGGGTCAAAACCTTGTGGTCAATGTTCAACCTGCGTGGAGATAGAGCAGGGCAATTTTGTTGATCTTTTAGAGATTGACGCGGCCTCTCGAACCAAAGTTGAAGACACCCGAGAGTTACTAGACAACGTACAATATCGCCCCACTCGTGGTCGATATAAAGTATATCTAATCGATGAAGTACACATGTTGTCTAAGCATAGTTTTAACGCTTTGCTTAAAACCCTTGAAGAGCCACCGCCTCATGTAAAGTTTTTGTTGGCCACGACCGATCCACAAAAGCTACCCATTACCATTTTGTCTCGTTGCTTACAGTTCAATCTGAAAGCCCTATCGCGAGCACAAATTGCTCAGCAACTTAAGCATGTTTTTAACCAAGAGCAACTTGAAAATGAGCCTGAAGCACTGGCGCAGCTTGCAAGAGCAGCCCAGGGGAGTATGCGCGACGCATTAAGTTTATCTGACCAAGCCATCGCCCAAGGCAATGGCAATGTTAGTTTAAGCATCGTCACCGACATGCTCGGCTTAATGGATAAAACCCAAGTTCTCAAGTTACTGAATGCCGTGCTGAATAAGCAAAATGACCTGGTGTTTGAGTTAGTTGAACTGATGTCAGAGCAAGCGGTTGATTATAGCCAAGTGCTAAACGAGTTGATGAGTTTGCTACATCAAGTTGCCCTGACGCAGTTTGTGCCCGACGCATGTAAGCTTGAAACGATTTCAGCGCGAGCCATTTATCAGTTAGCAAAAAATGCGGTGCCTGAGCACATTCAACTGCTTTATCAAATTACCTTGCAGGGCAAGCGAGATATGCCGTTTGCCGCGGATGCTAGAACAGGTCTTGAAATGACACTGCTGCGCATGTTGGCTTTTAGCCCAGTGCAGAGCAACACCAGCATAGAAGAGCTAGTGGCGATGACGCCAAGCCCTTCGACGCAGCCAGCGCCAACGCAACAAACGCAGCCAGCGCCAGAGCAACAAGCACAGTCTGAATCATCAGAAACCGCACAAATAGCGTCAACGGTAACAATTGATGCCGTGCCCGAAAAGACAGAACAAGAACCACAAGTTGCTGAAATAACACCTGAGGCTGCTAGCTCTCAATTAACAGCAGCCGCGCCGCAACCGTCTTCGATTACGCAAAGTGACGTTACGCCGCATCATCAAACGCCTACACGCGAGACGCGAGAAACGCGTGACGAGCCGCGCGATACTGCGTCACCAGACGCGGGGCCAGACGCGGGGCCAGAGCAAAACCTGCCAGTAGATGAAGCCTCAGCTCAGCAGTTTGATGATGACGAATATTACAGCGCGCAAATGCAAGACATGGAAGCCCAGCAAGCTGACATTTTGCAAGAAGCAGCGCATTTTATTCAACCTGAGTATGCTCAGCAAACAAGTGATGCGCCTGGTGACCAAAGCCATACGCAGAACGCGTCAAAACCACAAAGCCAAACGACTGAAAGTTTGCTCGCCCTGCGTCGAAAGTTAACGCAAACAGCGACAGACGAAGAGGAGAATGCCCCTTCAGTAAAAAAGTCTGAAGGCGGGTATGATACCAGTCAATTTTTGCCTGGTGGCAGTGGACCGGGTGTTGAACCCATGGCAGGAGCGGTGCCAAGAAAGCAATCGACGCCCGAACAACCTGCGACCACTGTTGTTCAAAATGCACCTCAGCCAGCCGCTCATGATACTTCATCTGCGGATGATGCACTGACACAAGATGAGCTTAATCAAGATCTGCCTCGTGAAAATGTTACTGCGGTAAATTCTGAGTATGAAAACACCCAAAATGCATTCGAGCCAAACCTAAATAATACCGCTAATGCGGAAGAAGCACCGCCTTGGGCGTCTGACGATGCCTATAATGGTAATGCGGCACAAGATGATATCGCTCGCGGTGAAACGACTTTAGATGCAGTAACTGCACCGGTTGACGAACAAGAGAATTTCTCAAACAACGAACAAGCAATTGAAAATACGGTTTTCGACCCCACTGCTCACTTAGCACAAGATTTAGAATGTGAAGTTAATTATGACGTACCAGCATTTTTAGAATCGGGTGAAAAAGTCACTATCGCGCCTCAATTAGATAAATGGAGCGCCTTGATAACACAAATGCAGGTAGCAGCACTAACTAAGCAACTTGCCTTGCACTCAGAGTTCACGCGAGAGGGCGACAAGGTGATACTTAATTTGGTGCAAAGTAAAGAGCACCTCAACACTGAGTCAGCCAAAGAGCAATTGCAATATGCTCTTAGCGAAGTGTTACAGCAAGACATCAAGTTAGAAGTACATGTAGGTGACGCAATCAATACGCCATTTGCTTTGCAGCAAAGTATCAATCGGGTTCGGTTGGAACATGCTAAGCAGGTAGTAGAAACCAATGAAGCCATTGGCATGTTTAAAGACATGTTCAATGCACAAGTGCTGACTGATTCAATCAAAGCACGATAAATTTTATTCCAAAGATTAAGAGAGAAAAAGTATGTTTAAAGGTGGAATGGGCAACGTAATGAAGCAAGCGCAACAAATGCAAGAGCGCATGCAGAAGAAACAAGAAGAGCTAGCCAAAATGGAAGTCACGGGCGAGTCGGGTGCGGGCTTAATTAAAGTTACTATGACCTGTAACCACAACGTACGCCGTGTTGACATCGATGACAGCTTGATGGAAGACGATAAAGAAATGATTGAAGACTTGGTTGCCGCAGCAATCAATGACGCAGTACGCCGCGTTCAAGAAACGACCAAAGAGCAAATGGCCGACGTCACTGGCGGCATGGCGATGCCTCCTGGTTTCAAAATGCCGTTTTAGGCAACTTGATAACTACTTTTTCATTCAAGGCAGTATAGATGAAACTTAGTCCTCTTATTTTAGAGCTAATTAATGCGTTTAAAGTGTTACCTGGTGTGGGCCCAAAAAGTGCTCAGCGTATGGCGTTTCATTTATTAGAGCGAAATAGAAGCGGTGCCTTGCAGTTGAGCCAGGTGTTGCATAACGCCATGGAGCATGTGGGGCATTGCAAACAATGTCGTACTTTCACCGAAAGTGAATTATGTGAGATTTGTGCTCATCCTACGCGCAGTGAAGCAGGGACTCTTTGTATTGTTGAATCACCACAAGACGTGGTGGCAATTGAGCAAACCGCTGAGTTTAAAGGCTTGTACTTTGTGTTGATGGGGCATTTATCACCTATCGACGGTATCGGCCCAAGTGAAATCGGTTTAGACGAGCTGGCCAATTTGCTCGACAATAAAGACTTAAATGAGGTGATCTTAGCCACTAACCCTACGGTTGAAGGTGAAGCGACTGCTCATTATATTGGTCAAATGTGTTCAGCACGTGATATTCAAGCCACACGTTTAGCGCATGGTATGCCGGTAGGGGGCGAGTTAGAGTATGTTGATGGCAACACACTAACCCATGCCTTTGTCGGTCGAAGAAGCTTGTTATAAGCAAAAATATCGCACTTTTTTAACGGTCTTGTTCTTAGGCCGTTCAATATCTCATCGATAGTTACAATTTTTTCGTGTTTTGTATTGAATTGCATTTAAGCGGCCTTATCTCCTTACACACAAACAGAAACCAACTAACTTAGGAGATACTTGTCCATGGCTGAAGTTGCCCATCAAGAAACTCATGGCTTTCAAACCGAAGTAAAACAATTACTTCAGTTGATGATCCATTCACTTTATTCGAATAAAGAAATATTTCTTCGTGAACTTGTTTCTAACGCTGCCGATGCAGCTGACAAATTACGATTCAAGGCGTTGTCTGATGACAGCCTATACGAAGGTGATGGCGATTTATGCGTTAAGTTAAGCATAGATAAAGACGCCGGCTCTATCACTATCAGTGACAACGGTATCGGTATGGACCGCGCCAGTGTTATAGAGCATTTAGGGACTATTGCCAAATCAGGTACGTCTGAATTTTTCAGCAATCTATCTGGCGACCAAGCGAAAGATTCACAGTTAATCGGTCAGTTTGGTGTTGGTTTTTACTCGGCATTTATTGTTGCTCAGAAAGTCGTTGTGCGCTCGCGCGCTGCCGGTGATGACGCAAGTAAAGGCGTTGAGTGGACTTCAGAAGGTGAGGGCGAATTCACTGTTGCTGATATCGAAAAAGCAGATCGTGGTACTGAAATTACCTTGTTCTTACGTGATGACGAGAAAGAGTTCGCCGATGACTGGCGTTTACGCTCTATCGTAAGCAAATACTCTGATCACATCAGCATTCCTGTGATGATGTACAAAGAGGAAATTCCTGAAAGCGAAGGCCCTGACGGCGAAAAAGTCCCTGCGCAACCTGCAAAATGGGAAGCAGTAAATAAGGCAACAGCCCTGTGGACGCGTGATAAGTCAGAAGTGACTGACGACGAGTACAAAGAGTTTTACAAGCATATCTCTCATGATTTTACTGATCCACTTGTATGGTCACATAACAAGGTTGAAGGTAAAACTGAATACAATAGCTTGCTGTATATCCCGGCTAAAGCGCCGTTTGATATGTGGAACCGCGACCAAAAGCACGGCCTAAAATTATATGTACAGCGTGTATTCATCATGGATGACGCTGAACAGTTCATGCCTACTTACTTGCGTTTTGTTAAAGGTTTACTTGATTCAAACGATTTGCCATTGAACGTATCGCGCGAAATTTTGCAAGACAACAAAATTACCCAGGCTATTCGCCAAGGGTGTACGAAGCGTGTATTGCAGATGCTTGAACGCATGGCGAAAAACGACAGCGAAAAGTATCAAGGTTTCTGGGCTGAGTTCGGTAATGTATTAAAAGAAGGCCCAGCGGAAGATCACGCAAACAAAGAGAAAATTGCTGGGTTAATGCGTTTTGCTTCAACTGACGGTGACAGTGACGCGCAAACAGTGTCGCTTGCAGATTACGTTAGTCGTATGAAAGACGGCCAAGACAAAATCTACTACATCACAGCCGATAGCTACAAAGCAGCGAAGTCTAGCCCGCACCTAGAAATCTTCCGTAAGAAAGGCATTGAAGTATTGCTGATGTCAGACCGGGTTGATGAGTGGTTAATGTCACACCTTACCGAATTTGACGAGAAGTCATTCCAGTCAATAACTCACGGTGAGTTAGATTTAGGCGACTTAGACGACGAAGACAGTAAAAAAGCCCAAGAAGAAGCTGAGAAGCAAGTTGAAGGCCTGACTGAACGCGTTAAAACGGTGTTAGGTGATAAAGTCGTTGAAGTGAAATTTACCCACCGCCTAACCGATTCACCTGCATGTATTGTTGCTGATGGCAGCGGCATGACCACGCAAATGATCAAGTTGATGCAAGCGGCAGGTCAACCAGTACCTGAGGCTCAGTATCACTTCGAGTTAAACCCGGAGCATAGCTTGGTGAAAATGCTTGCTGATGAGCAAGATGAAGAGCGTTTCGGACAGTGGACTGAAGTCTTATTTGACCAAGCGGCTTTGTCAGAACAAGGTAGCTTGAAAGACCCTGCAGCCTTTGTGCAGAATTTAAACACTCTACTAATGAATTTAGCAAAATAACGCTAAATTACTCAACATAACGTTAAAAAATGGGCTCTTTAGCCCATTTTTTGTGTATATTATGCATTAATAGAAGTTTATACATTTGACCTAAGACATACGTCTTATATGGCTTGTAACTAAAAGGCCGAATGTGTAAAGTTCGGCACAGAATTTTTAACTTTAAACTTAAGGCGAGGGGAAAGAATATGCGTATTATTCTTCTTGGTGCTCCTGGTGCTGGTAAAGGCACTCAAGCTCAATTTTTAATGGGTAAATATGGCATTCCGCAGATTTCTACGGGTGATATGCTACGAGCAGCTATTAAAGGTGGCACCGAGCTAGGTAACGCGGCTAAGCGCGTTATGGATGAAGGTAAACTGGTTTCTGATGAGCTTATCATCGGATTGGTAAAAGAGCGCATTGCGCAAGAAGATTGCCAAGGCGGTTTCTTACTTGACGGTTTCCCGCGCACCATTCCTCAAGCTGATGCAATGAAAGAAGCAGGCATTAATGTCGATCACGTTATCGAGTTTGATGTACCGGATGAAGTGATTGTAGAGCGCATGGCTGGCCGCCGGGTTCACCCTGCATCAGGTCGTGTATATCACCTGAAATACAATCCACCTAAGAACGATGGTAAAGACGATGAAACCGGTGAAGACCTTGTTATCCGTGAAGATGACAAAGAAGAAACCGTTCGTCACCGCTTAAGTGTTTACCACGAGCAAACAAAGCCATTAGTGGATTATTACCAGAATGAAGCGAGCGAAAACAACTGCCAGTACCATAAAATTGATGGTACCAAAGGTGTTGATGTCGTAAGCCAGCAATTATCATCTTTACTTGGTTAATTCTCGCTATTTAAACGAATGATAGAAAACCCACTGAAAAGTGGGTTTTTTTATGTCTATAATCAGCCTACAACTGTTTCGAATAATGTAAAACGATAAACGTAAACACAATAATATAGGAACCTATTGCTCATGTTACACACACCAATTACTGCATTCTATGGCGGACTACTTGGGATAACCTTCATGTACCTGTCGATTCTTGTGATACAAGGTCGCAGATCAGGAAAAATCAGTTTAGGTGACGGAGGAGACAACCACTTTCTTGGTGTCATTCGTGCCCACGCCAATTTTGCAGAATATGTACCTTTGATTTTGGTGCTGATGTTAGTGGCTGAAATTAACCAAGCCCACGTAGCTGTGTTACATAGTGCAGGGGTTGCTTTGCTTATCGGTAGGTTAGTGCATGCCTATGGCCTTAAACATCACTCAGGGGCAAGCTGGCAACGTGTATCTGGTATGTTATTGACTTTCATCGCGCTGATTGGACTGTCGATACAGAACATAGTGTCTCTTTATTAAAAGCGTTTATTCTGGCGATTTAATGGAATTGGTATAATACCATTCCACGTTAATAAGTGATCACTCAGCGAGAGTTTAAAAGGGCTTAAACAAGGCGCATGACTGAATGAATAGTTGTTCTCTTTCGAAGTCATGCAACGCAGTGTAAGCCCTTTTAAAACTC
>Ga0207897_100439_pt1 | contig 13420 bp, 14 predicted proteins | sample LinPmetageLP42_FD_184054 | JGI IMG/M metagenome (GOLD analysis project Ga0207897, IMG submission 184054) | Marine viral communities from the Pacific Ocean - LP-42 (SPAdes) | ecosystem: Environmental > Aquatic > Marine > Oceanic | place: Pacific Ocean | collected 2010-08-27
ACCTTTGTTTTTTAAGCAGTTTTGCTCAAGATTCTACAAAAACCACCTCCGGTAAAGATTTACCTTCAAGTGAGCCCACAGTTCCTGAAGATGGTGAATTTTTACCCAATGCGATAAAAGAATACAATGAAGCTTATTTTATTTTAAGCCGACTTAACAGGCCTATAGGTTTACCCCCCAATACCTTTAACTTTCAATCTCCACAAGCTACCTTAGAGCATTTTATAGTAAAAGCACGTAGCGGAAATTATGAAGATGCAGCCTATGCTCTAAATCTCAATTTATTACCGGATAACCTTACTAAAAAACAAGCAGCTACCCTTGCCCAAAAATTCTATTTTGTGCTCAATCAACGGGTTAAAATAGATTGGGGCGGATTATCTGACAGACCCGATGGGCAAATAGATATCAGTACAAATACCAATCAGGCGATCGCCGGAAAACCAATGCGAAGTGTCGTTTTTGGCGAAGTTGATCTGGAAGGTAAAGATGTGGTTCTGCGTTTACAGCGGGTAAAATATAAAGAGTTTGGAGCGTTCTGGCTTATTTCTGCCAATACCGTAGAAAATATAGATGAGCTATATACCGTTTACGGGCCACGGGAACTGGACCGCATGATGCCAGACTGGGCGCGCATACGCTTCTTAAATATGCCTATCTGGAAAGTCGTAGGGACGCTAATACTTATTTTATTAAGCTACTTTTTAGGTAAGTTGAGTCTGTTTATTTTACGTAGAATGTTCAGAAAATCTGATAAAGTCTGGGTAAATACTATCGCAAAACGTCTGGCTACTCCGGCCGGTTGGGCAATAGGTGTACTCTTTTTTTACATCTCTTTAAACAAACTTATTTCGTTTGGCGGCTCTTTTGCAAGTACGTTATACGCGATACTGTTAATCGCGGTGATAGGGACCATCACTTGGTTTATAATGCGCTTTATAGACTCATTTATGGTGTATGTTGCAGAAACTAAAATTGGCGATGCAAACCCTGAAGAAAACAATGAAGCCCGAATGATGATGACTTATATTTCGGTGGCGCGACGGGTTATTACGTTTGTGGTGATCATCGTAGGCGCTTCAGTTATACTCTCTCAATTTAGGTCTTTAGAAAAGTTAGGTATTTCTCTTATTGCTTCCGCAGGTCTGGCAACAGTTATTTTGGGAGTTGCTGCGCAGAGTACCTTAGGAAATATTATTGCGGGTATACAAATTGCGATCACGCGCCCTGCACGTATAGGCGATACGATAATCATTGATGACGATTGGGGTTATGTAGAGGATATTAGATTTACGTATATGGTGGTGCGTACCTGGGATTTAAGACGCTTAGTCGTGCCTTTAAAATATGTGATCTCTAATACTTTTGAAAACTGGTCTATGACTAGTGCTCATCAAGTGCGCCCCATAATTATTTATGCCGATTATAAAATTAATGTGGAAGATGTACGCAGCAAATTTTATGAGCTTTTAGAAGATGAAGAAGATTGGGATCGGGATACTCCACCTAAAGTACAAGTCGTAGATGTCACCGAAAATTCAATCAAATTGAGAGCGTTGTGTAGCGCTAAAGATGCCTCCTCTACGTGGGATTTACACTGTATTTTACGTGAAAAATTGATTCATTATATTTCTAATTTAGAAGACGGTAAACACCTATCTAGATCGCGTATTCAGTTTGAAAATAAATTAGTAACTGATCTACAACCTGAAAACGAAGAACAACCCAAGAAAAGAGTTAAAAAGGAGAAAAAAGAAAAGAAAGAAAAAAAGAATTCCTGATCTAAAATCTAGTTGCTTTTATAAAGGGTAAAACTGCATTCACAAAATAAGAGGAAGAAGTTATTCTTCCTCTTCGTCATTTAAAGCAAACGCTAACTCATCTGTAAATTCTAGGGTGTGAAAAACATTTTGCACATCATCATCATCTTCAAATTTATCGATGAGATTCACAATTTTCTGTGCTTGATCAAACGGTAATTCAATTGTATTGAGGGGTATGCGTTGCAACTCGGCGTTTTTAGTTTCGATGTTTAATTCTTCAAGATTCTGAGCCATTTTGCCAAAATCTGTAAACTGCGTAAAAACCATAAAAGACTCCTCGTGGTTTTCAAAATATTCTGCACCACCTTCTATAAGTTCGAGTTGAAGCATTTCAAAATCCCGCTCTATTTTTGTTTTATCTAATGTAAAAACTCCCTTTCGATCAAATAGAAATTCCAGTGAACCGTTAGTCCCCAAACTTCCTCCATTTTTAGAGAAAATAGAACGCACCGAAGCAATGGTTCTGTTTGCATTATCTGTAGTACATTCTATAAAAAAAGCGATTCCGTTAGGGCCATAACCTTCAAAGGTGAGTTGCTCATAAGAATCTGCATCTGCACCAGAAGCCTTCTTAATCGCACGTTTTATGGTATCTTTAGGCATATTAACACCCTTAGCATTTTGAATCGCATTGCGCAGCGCCGGGTTAGAATCAGGATCTCCGTTCTGATTATTTTCTTTAATCGCCACGGTTATCTCCTTGATCGCTCTGGTAAATTCTTTTGCCCGTTTTTTATCCTGAGCACCTTTACGATGTTTGATGTTTGCCCATTTACTATGTCCTGCCATTTATTATATTTTTTCGGTCTCCTTTCAATATAAAAGATTGTATACAGATTGCCAGTACTTTAACCCTTTTTTAAAATTTATAGCATAACTATCAAGTTGTAAGAAACATTTTAAACCCTATTTTTAGGCTATGGAAGAATTACTGAACCTCAATTATGCGCACCTTTTTGAAGATGCTCTTCTAAAAGAAATAGCCGAAGCCGGCATTCTAAGAGAAGCTAAAGAAGGAGAAATGCTTATGGATATTGGCCAGTATATTACCGCAATGCCCTTACTCATAAGCGGCGCGATTAAAATACTGAGAGAAGATCAAAACGGTGATGAGCTCCTACTCTATTTTCTTGAAAAAGGGGATACATGTGCACTAACCTTGTCTTTCACGCGAGGTCAGCAAAGAAGCGAGATACGCGCAATTGCCGAATTAGATACGGTTCTCATTATGGTACCTATTCAAAAAATGGAAGAGTGGAGTTCTAAGTATAAGTCCTGGCGCAATTTTATCTTTGACAGTTACCAAAACCGACTAGAAGAAATGCTAGACACGCTAGACAGCATCGCTTTTATGCGAATGGATGAGCGCCTGCTGAAATATCTTAGAGATAAACAAAAACTAACACAGCTTGATGAAATACACAGTACACATCAAGAGATCGCTTATGAAATGCACACTTCAAGAGTTGTAATCTCTCGTCTATTAAAAAAATTAGAATTAGAAGGTAAATTGAAGATCAACCGTAACAAGATCGAATTGCTCGATCTAAATTAGCTTTCTAGCGATTCAAGCATCGCCTTAGCTTTGAGCAAGCACTCTTCATATTCTTTGTTTGGCAAAGCTTGAGCAGTAATTGCACTACCCACAGAAACAGAAACATAAGGCTTAACTGCATTATAAAGAATACTGCGTATAACTACATTAAAATCAAAATCACCCTCTGGTGTAATGTAACCTATAGAACCGCTGTATAGACCTCTTTGCGTGAGTTCTAAATCTTCTATAATCTGCATTGCAGAAACTTTAGGAGCTCCCGTCATACTACCCATAGGGTATGCGTTTTTAATAAGCGATATAAGATTTGTTTTCTCATCAACTTGAGCTGTAATTGTTGAGATCATCTGATGCACTTGTTTATAACTATATACCTCACATAATTCTTTGACCGTTACAGTCCCGCGCTTTGCGCTTTTAGAAAGATCATTGCGCACGAGATCTGTGATCATTATATTTTCGGTGCGTTCTTTGGGGTCTTGTGCTAATTCTGTGGCGAGTTTAAGGTCTTCTTTAGGGTTTGTACTTCTTCGGGCCGTGCCTTTAATGGGCTGACTGATTAGTTGATTGCCTCTTTTGGCTAAAAAACGTTCAGGAGAAGAACATAAGGCGTATTGATCATTCAGTCTTAAAAATGCTGCGAAGGGCGCCTCAGAAAGTGCATTGAGTTTTTTAAAACTTGAGACAGGATTAATTGGTGCTTCCGCATAAAATTCCTGGCAAAAATTAGCCTCATAAATATCACCTCGTTTGATGTGCTCTAACATCTTATTTACTTGCTCACAGTAAGTTTCTCTGGTAAATCGTGTATATATTTTAGGAGTTTTAGATTGCTTATTAGCTATATCATTTATATACGGGTTAAATATCGCTTCAAAGTCTTCTGCTATTTCTAACGAGTACGATGACAGGTATAAGAACTCAAGCGTATCGCCTGTTAAACGAATTAATTTTTTAGGCTGAAAAAAGAACAGATCCGGGAAGTTGAGTTGGTCTATATTCTGTGAATCCAGATCTTCTAATTCATTTTTTAGATCGTAAGAAAGATATCCCAGAATCCAATCATTTAATTCACTACGGAATTTTGCAAGTTGTAAAAAGGCAGCACCCACCGAAGCATTAAGTATACGTTCTGCACCTACTCCAACTAAGATATCAAAACTTCTGTACGGGTCAGTGTGTTTGTTAGAGGTGAGTAAGCAGCTTACCGGCTCATCTTCGATCCAATTCAACAAGAGATCGAGCACATCACAATCAGACGGAATCTTTTTAGATTTTACAATTCGCATAGGCTTGCGAAATTACAGTTTAGCGCATAAAAAAACCGCTAATTTCTCAGCGGTTCTTTTATAATTGGTAAAACAATTATTGCTTATCGATCCAATCTTTAATTTCTTCTTTAGTCTTTCCGGTTTTTTCCTGAAGCTTACCTAGCATCTGGTCAAATTTACCTTCAGCGTGCATCGTATCATCATCAGTAACATCACCGTACTCTTCTTTAAATTTTCCTTTAACTTGTTTCCACTTTCCTTCTAATTGATCACTATTCATAGCTTTGAATTTTTAATTATTAGTTCTTTGTTACATTCAAATTTACTTTGAAGTACAGCGCTTTTGCGTCAATGAAACGCTAATGTTTAAAAGACAAGCGTTAAATTTGCTTAAAACAACTACTGTATGTACAAATTGCTAATACCACTGCTCACATTATTTATTATCTCATGCAAAGACAAGCCAAAAGAAACTGCAATGGCTGTCGCTGACACGCAGGAAGCTACCTATTATCTCATACGTCATGCAGATAAAGAGCGTGGTGCAAATGCCGGGGATGATCCTGCACTTACCGAGGTTGGAGAGGCACGAGCACAATTCTGGGCAGACGAGTTAAAAGATGTAGATTTTGACGCTGTTTACAGCACAAATTTTAAAAGAACCAGAAGTACTGCACAACCAACCGCAACTCAAAATGATCTGCAAGTGCAGCTTTACGATCCTACCAATTTGTATAACGAAGAATTTCAGCAAGCTACGTCCGGTAAGACCGTATTGATCGTGGGGCACAGCAATACAACGCCGGCTTTTGTAAATGCAATTGTAGGATCAAATAGGTATGATGAGATCGATGATTCTAAATATGGCTATTTATATGTGGTAAAAGTTGATCAAGGAGAAGCTGCCGTTGAAGTAAAAGATTACAACAGCTGGAGTCAAGAGTAATTTTTTTTATTTGAACTAACCTAGTTTGTTATTGTAACGTCTTCTAATTCTATTTTAGAAAGTAAATCAAGCGCACCGGACGTAAATAAGCTATCAAGATCTTCTAGCGGCGGAAATTGTTTTTTGGGTTTAAAATTACGGTAATCCACAACCCGAACGCCGTTGATATCTCTTACATTATATGCTTCTCTAAAGCGAGTTCCACCCTCGTTTACGTGATAATTATAAGCCAAATAATCTACCGTAAAATCTTCGGTGCTGATCCAATACATATATTCATCTTCAAAATCCTCGCCACCGCCTTCTTGATCAAAGGTGACATGAATCTCGTAATACGATTTTCCGTTAATGGTAGCCTCACCCGTTTTTTTAGCATTTACAGCTTCGGCATCTAAACCATACGGCAAAACCGAAAAATAATGTACCGAATTCACACTTCCGGAAAGTGATGTGATCAAAGTATCTGCAACCATAACTTCTTTTTCGTTTATAAAACGCTTAAAATCAGAATTGCTCAACAGATCTACGGTATCTTTAAATGCAGCATCAGTACTGCGTTCTAGCCGGTACAAACCATTATCACGTCTGGCTCTGTAATACAAGTCTCTAAACTTAAATGTGATGGTCGCCGAATCTATTGTTGCTCCGCCAACACGGTTTATCGCCTGCTTGATAATGCTATCTGCATCAAGATTTTGAGGTTTTTCTTTGCAGGAAAAAAGGAGTAACGTGCAAGCTATAAGGAGTGCTCTAAAGATCATTTGTATTTTTTTGTGAGGTAAAGCTTAATAACTAATACTTAGATTAGGGTATTTTACCACAAAATTAAAGCAATTAAAAGCAATAGCCGCCCAACTCAGAAATTAGTATTTTTGCAACGTTATGAAACAGACCAACACGATAAACATCAAAAACAAGAAGGCTCGTTTTGAATATGAGATTCTTGATAAATATACCGCCGGAATCAAGCTAGCCGGCACCGAAATTAAATCTATTAGAGAAGGTAAAGCTTCTATTGCAGAGAGTTTTTGTGAGTTTGAGGGCAATGAGCTTTTTGTGATCAATATGACCATTCAAGAGTATTCGCACGCCACGTATTTTAACCACAATCCTAAAAGCAGTCGCAAGTTATTACTCAACCGGCGTGAATTAAACAAGCTACTCAAAGAGGTGCGCAACAGCGGACTCACAATAGTTCCCTTGCGTTTATTTATAAACGACCGCGGTCTTGCTAAAATGCAAATCGCTTTAGCTAAGGGTAAAAAATTATACGATAAACGCGAGGCCATTAAAGACCGGGATTCTAAGAAAAGATTAGGTCAAATTAAAAAAGCATTTAACAATTAATGCAACACTCAAAAAGTAGAGAGCGTCTTTAAAGAAAACTATTTCGGGAAGATAAATTTTAAGGAGTTCATTTTTAGCTTCATACGATTTAACTCCCGGCAAAACTTCTCTTATGATTCAAAAGCTACTTTTTGTTGTAATGCTTTGCTTGTGTTTTAATGGTTACAGTCAGATTTCTGGTCTGGTTACTAACGAAGAAAACGAGCCTCTGCCCTACGTAAATATTTATTTAGAAAATTCTGCCACCGGCACAACCACTAATGGTGATGGCAACTACGTACTCCCTCTTACGAAACCCGGAATTTACACTGTAATTTTTCAGTTTTTAGGCTACACCACTAGGGAGGTCAAGGTTGAGATTGATCAATTTCCGTATCAACTTAACACTGTTTTAGCCGAAGAAACAACTTCGCTTGATGAAGTTATTGTAGCTGCAAAAGGCAATCCTGCAGATCGTATTATTAGAGAAGTGATCAATAAAAAACCTCAAATTCTACAGAAACAAGAGGCTTATACCGCAGATTTTTATTCGAGAGGACTTTGGCGCGTAGAAAACGCTCCTGAAAAATTTTTAGGGCAAGAAATAGGTGATCTAGGTGGAGGTCTCGACTCTACCAGAACCGGTATTGTTTACTTGAGTGAAACGATCTCTAAAATAGCTTACCAGGCTCCAGATGATTTTAAAGAAACTATTACGGCCAGCAAAGTAAGTGGCAATGACAACGGGTTTAGTTTTAACAGCGCTCAGGAAGCTGATTATTCTTTTTATAATAATACGCTTGAGATCAATTCGCAACTTGTTTCTCCTATCGCTGATAATGCTTTTAATTATTACAATTATAAACTCGTAGGCGCCTTTCGTGAGGGTAGTAAACTCATCAATAAAATTGAGGTTACTCCAAAGCGCCAGAACGATCGTATTTTTGAGGGAATCGTCTATATCGTTGAAGATGATTGGCAATTGTATGGTGCAGACCTTAAAACTACAGGTGCTGCTATCCAAGTTCCTTTTGTTGAAGAATTGGTTTTTAAGCACAATTTTAAATACGATGCCGCAAAAGACCTTTGGGTAAAAATCTCCCAAAGTATAGATTTCAGTTTTAAACTTTTAGGCTTTGGCGGTAACGGAAGATTTACAGCAGTTTATAGTAATTATGATTTTCAGCCACAATTTAACCGTACAAGTTTTACAAATGAAGTCTTGAGCTTTGAGCCCGAAGCCAATAAAAAAGACAGTCTGTTCTGGCAAAAAATACGCCCGGTGCCTTTAACGCTTGAAGAACGTTCTGATTATGTGGTAAAAGACAGCCTACAAGAAATACGGGATTCAAAACCCTATAAAGACTCCATTGACGGCGTTCATAATAGGTTTAGTCTTGCAGATCCTTTACTAGGATATACTTATAGTAATTCCTATGACCGCTGGCGTGTGGGTTATAGAGGGCCTTTATCTAGCTTACGGTTTAATACTATACAAGGTTTTAATGCTACAGCCGGCTTGTTTTATAATACGTGGACCGAAGATTACAAACAAGCCACCTATGCAAATCTTGATGCTAATTACGGTTTAGATGATGATCGGCTGCGATTGAGAGGGGGTATTTCAAAACGTTTTAATAGAACAACAAACAGAACCATCGGAATAAGCGGAGGGACAAAGGTGCAACAGTTTAATGCTATTGAACCCATCTCAACTTTAGTAAATAGTGTTGCTACCCTCTTCTGGGAGCGCAATTATATGAAGGTTTATGATCTAGATTATGCCAGACTTTTTTACAGTGAAGAGCTTTTTAACGGCTTCAAATTTTATGCAAATGCTTCCTATGAAAAGCGCTCGCCGCTTTACAATACGACTGATCAGGTGTGGATCAAAAACAGTGTAGATTACACTTCAAACAACCCCCTAGCGCCTGATGATTTTAATTCGACGCTTCTAAAAACACACCAGCTGGGAAAACTAAATGCACGGGCTGTTATCAATTTTGATCAAAAGTATATGAGTTATCCTGACGGAAAATTCAATATTGGCGAGTCAAAATATCCCACGCTTACGCTTGATGTTGAGCAAACATTTGCTGCTAGCAATGGTGATTATAACTTTACGCAGTTTGCAGCGCAACTCAAACAGGAAATTGATGTCTCAAACAAAGGGAATTTTGGATATAATTTGCGGGGCGGAACATTTTTAAACGCAGATAACATCAGCTTTGTTGATTACCAGCATTTTTCAGGCAATCAAACCCGAATAAACTTGGAAGGAAGACATCTCAATGGCTTTAATTTATTGCCCTATTATGACTTTAGTACAAACAGCAGTTATTTTGAAGGCCACGTAGAACATAATTTTAAAGGCTTTATTTTAAGCAAAATACCCGGAATTAGTGCATTAAATGCAAACTTGATACTTGGAGGACATACTTTACTAACTGATGAAAACAAACCGTATTATGAGTTTTCGGCAGGAATAGGAAATTTAGGCTTTGGTAAATTGAAGTTTTTAAGAGTAGACTACGTGAGATCTATAAACGGTCCTAATAAAGATGGCGCATTTGTTTTTGGACTGAGTTTTTAGAATTGTAAGAATTTGTAATTTTAATCCTCAAACAGTATTAAAATGCGCTACTACATTATCCTTTTTACTTGTGGTTTACTTCTTTCTTGCAAACCAGATAAAACTTTAAAAATCAGCACCATTAAAGGCTTTCCGCAAGAAATTATGGGGTGCAGTTGTTACTACGCTACATCAGAGCAAAATTTTAAAGATCAACTTTATATTTATTTAGACAGCTACGAGACCACACCGGCGTTTATAAGTATTGCAGACACGCTGGTTGCTGTAGATCCAAGTGCGCAAGCTCAAACCGATTATAAAATTGAGTTTGATATTGAAAAAGAAATTCAATTAGATCAAGAGTTATTTCATAGAGAAGGTACACTTACTGTGACTGCTCCTGATGGTTCTAAGTTTACAACGCCTATTTATGGAGAATGTGGCTGCTAAATAAATACTATGGAAAAATTAAAACAACCCGAAGTTTGGCTGCGAGGTCCTCTTCAAGATATTCCGGTATTGTTGCAGCCTGTCGCATTTTCGCTTTTACAGACTGTTGAAGAATTAAACTTTTGGCTTCAAGATTTACCAAAAGAGATGCTTTGGAAAAAACCTTCCGGTCGGGCAAGTGTTGGTTTTCATCTACACCACTTATCAGGTGTTTTAGACCGGATGCTTACCTATGCAAAATCAGAAAAATTGGATGCAGAACACTTTGACTATTTAAAGCGTGAAGGCGTACAAAATGATCGCCTAACTGTAAACCAACTCATCAAAGCTTTTGAAAATAAAGTAGAAGAAGCCTTACTATTTTTAAAAAATACAGATCCCGACACCCTCACACAACCTCGAACGGTGGGAAGAAAAGAACTACCATCTACTCTAATTGGCTTACTTTTTCACGCCGGTGAACACAGCCAGCGGCATCTGGGACAATTATTAGTAACGGTAAGTATTTTAAAAAATAACTAGTTGATTACTATTTTGTTTTTTAATGCGTAGAGAACGAGACCTATTCTACTGCGAACTTCTAATTTTCTAAATAATGTATCGCGGTAATTATCTATCGTCTTTGGGCTAAGACACATTTCACTCGCAATTTGTTTATAGGTTTTATCAGAGCAAGCAAGCTCCATAAACTCTAATTCCCGTTGAGAAAAATGATCTTGAATTTCGTCTTCATCTTTCTTTGAGACTCCTCTTAATAATGCTGTCGTGACGTTATCTGTATAATAATGTCCTTTATGAAGCACTTCAGTAAGCGCCAGATGTAGCGTATCAGGATGAATATCTTTAAGTAGATATCCCTTACTCCCCGCTTTGAGCATATTGATGATGGTTTCTTCTTCATCATCCATAGACAACGTGATTGTCTTTATATTAGGATGATTTTCATTTAGCCAGTTTAAAGTTTCAAAACCATTCATTACCGGCATATTTATATCTAGTAGAATTATATCAGGTACTTTAGAATTTTGGCTCATTTTACCAATTAAATCATTACCATTACGAGCCATAAATGCTACCTCAAAACCATCAAAACTATTGATGAGCCCTTGCAGAGATTGAGCAAAGAGTACGTGATCGTCTACGACTCCCACGATGCAATTATTCATATTAAAAATTTGGTTAGTTGATTCTTACAATACTATAAAGATAATTATATTTCTTTCAAATTACGTTTTAAATACTTGATTACTAAAATAGTACCCTTTTCTTCTACAGATTCCAGGCTGTATTCTGCATTTATTAGGGCTGCTCTACTCTTCATATTGACCAATCCTGAACTGGCAGCAATTAAATTGGTGTCAAATCCGATACCGTCATCCTCAGCGGTCATTAAAATTTCGGTTTCGCTAAATTTAAAATCTATATTCAAAAGTGAAGCCTTAGCGTGCTTTATTACATTGTTTAAAAATTCCTGAATGATCCTAAATAGAATTAGTGCATCATCTTGTGGGGGTTGCCAGATCTTACCAGAAGTGCTAAAACTCGTATCTAAGATCTTAAGACGCTCTAGTCTGTTGAGCTCATTTTTAGTGCTTTCAACTAAACCTATTTGATTGATGACTTCCCTGTTTAAATTGCGAGATAATGACCGTATTTCTTGTAACGATTTACCAATTAAACCTTTAATTTCAATCAAACGCTCTTCTTCTTTATAGGCAGCAGTATTTGTTAGAATATTGAGCTCTAAGTTTGCTACAGAAAGTAACTGCCCTATATTATCGTGTAATTCCCAACTTACATTTTTAAGCGTGGTCTCTTGTATTTCAAGTTGGGAACGCGCAACTTCTTCCTGATATCGTAATATGGCTTCGTTACGCTCTGTAATGAATTTAATCTTACGTTTTTGAAAAACCGTAAATAAGATAAATACTAAAATGAGAAAGGCGAGCAGTACAAATGAGCACACAAAAATGAGCAGCTCAAAAGACTCTTGAAGATCATAAAATTCAATGGGGTTCATCGTTTAGATTGAGTTGTTATCAACGGGATGCTCTATCGTAAAACGATCTGCCCTTATAAAGGCAATGGCAAAGCAACAGTATTGAATACAATTAATTAAAAATAATACGATGCTTAAAGTTATGGGATTCTCCTGAAGAAAGAATAGATAGGTAATATAAAATGGCAAGAAAGTCACACAATACACTAAGATCCCAAATGAAACCCAGAAATAAGGAGATTTGGTTATGTGCATCACGACTTCACGATTGAGCATTTCTACAAAATAAAATGAAACCGAAATTATGAGAAACAACGTCCCTAAAGAAAAGGAATACTTTACGTAACTATCCAGAAAATTATCTAGAATAACTGAGTCGATTAGCCAGAAAGTAACATATACAAAAAATAGTATTTTGATTATTTTCTTTCGCACGATTGATTTCAAAACAGAATGATACCAGGCAATAAAAAATGCAAAATTTACCAGCACATAAACATTATAAACCGGTGTGTTTGGGAACCCAAAAAGTTCAAAACACACACCGGCAAAAACTTCTGTTAGAAACACATATATGAGGAAATATAAAACGTACTTAAATTTAAAGTCTTTTATTTCTTTATATCGAAGAAATCCTATCACGATAGCGATAAACTCTAAATACTGAGAATATGAACTCAATTCCTGCATACGACCTTAGCTTCTAATTGTAATCTTCTGGGGGTGGCTTTCTTAAATGCCCCATATTAAGTGGTGCGATCTCTAAATCTTCACTACTTTGCAAAAATGAATTAAAATTTATCATTCCGGCCTCACCGTAAGCTTTTGTGCCAGTAGGAACAATAAAGAGTGTGGAGTACCCTGCAACATCATCATCAGAATAATCTTTAGGATAAGCTCCAAAGTATATGCGCATCCCATCAACTTTTAAGTTTTTAGCTGCTGCTTGCGCTTTAGCGTAAGCAATATACTGTTCTAGATCATCTATAGACCACCAGCTCGATCGACTATCTGGCATACCTATAGCTTTATTTATAGCATCTACCCGAGTTTCTGTAAATGTTTTATCTAAAATCTTTGCCTGCTCAATAGTTATGACTCCTTGTGGTGGTTTAGCAGATTGATCCTGCTGATCCATACATCCGGTTGCAAAAAGCAAACCGAAAAGGGACAGCATAGTTAACGCCTTTTTCAAAAATTTGAACTTCATACTTTTTTGTTTATTGTTAGTCATTCTAAAGTAGACCTTTTTGCACGGAAACAATTCTAATTCAATCAAATAGGGGGAAAATCCCCAAAGCCTACAGGAAAATACTCTTACAAATAAAAGGTTTTTAAGTATTGATTTTCAGTAATTTACCTAATTAAACAATTAGAATTTATAAATACATTTGAGACAGACAAAAAATCTAATTCTCCATTTGTATGCTTTACGAAGCCCTTGAAATATTACGTGAGCAAGTAGCGATCTATATAGA
>Ga0207897_100443_pt1 | contig 13373 bp, 5 predicted proteins | sample LinPmetageLP42_FD_184054 | JGI IMG/M metagenome (GOLD analysis project Ga0207897, IMG submission 184054) | Marine viral communities from the Pacific Ocean - LP-42 (SPAdes) | ecosystem: Environmental > Aquatic > Marine > Oceanic | place: Pacific Ocean | collected 2010-08-27
GTTATCATTGCCACAGCGGCGGTTATTTTGTGGTTCAAGCCTAGTAATGATGTAAATTCAGCTTCAATCAAACCGTCCGTCTCCGATAATGAGACTAACGAATCAGTGACAACTGAGTTGGCTGCGGAACAAGTCGTGAAAGCTACAACGCCACCCAGCCAGTCTCACTTTGTCACAGGATTAGAAAATTTACCACGCTCATTAAAGGGTACCCAGATTGATGGTGAAATCATCATCGATGAAAATAAACAGTTGGTCGTTACTGAGGGTCTGCGGCGTTTGTTTGATTATTTTCTATCAGCCCTAGGTGAGGAAGAGGAAGCGGTTATATTTGCCCGTGTGGAGAGTTATATTCGCCATCACACACCAGAGCCTGCCGCTAGCCAAGCAGTCACTATTTTTAATCAATATGTTGCTTATCTTAAAGCACTTCCTGAGATAGAGAAGCGCTACGGCAATCTGCAATTACAGGCGACCAAAAGTGGCGAGCTGGATTTGAACGCAGTTGCCCAGCAAAAACAAGACATCGCTAATCTACGTCAGCAGTACTTTGATAAGCCAACTATCACAGCATTTTTTGGTGCAGAGGATGATTACGATAATTATAGTATAGAGATGGTCAGAATTGACCAAAATAAGCAGATGTCTGACGCACAGAAACAAGCTGCCCGTCAGGACTATATCAGTCGATTGCCAGAGAATGCGACTAAAAGCAATATCATGCAACAAGCCAATATTAGCGAGTTGATGATTCGTACTGAACAGATGAAAGCTCGCGGTGCAACGCCCGAGGAGTTATATAATATGCGCCGAGAGCTAGTAGGCGCACCAGCAGCAGAAAGGCTAGCACAAGTAGATCAAGAAGACGCGAATTTTGACCAACGCTTCACCCAGTATAAAACTCAAAAAAATCGCTTATTAAGTCAAGGTGTCGATGCCGCCCAAGCGCAAATTCAAATCAATCAGCTAGAACAGCAACTATTTAATGACACTGAGCGTAAGCGTTTGGATGGTTATGCGGCATTGCACCGACAGCAAGCTGTGAATAATCCCTAATTACCGTCAATAGTTACCGTCACTAGCTATCGTCAATAACCATCAATAACCATCGTTGATACGGATAGATAGAGTGAGCAAGATTATAGTTAGCAGCTCATTTAGGTGCTGGCAAGGGCAAGTAGCTAGATATTTGCAAAGTAGTACAAAATGCATTCCGAATAACTACCCAGTTTATGATGACACCTCCCTGTGAGTCATGCACAATATTGTCATTGTTTAGAGCATTAAATAAAACAATAAATGAATCATAATAAATCTGAGCTTTTACTATGTGTATTAGAGCTTATCGTTTGTCTATTAGCGCTGATGGCTCATGCAGATAGTGTGTTTAGTAAAAGTATCAGATGCAATAAAGCGAGGAGTTGAAATGAAGAATATGACTAAAGTAATGATGGCCGCGACATTGGCAATTGGCACACTTGCCGCAGGTTGTCAGACGACGAATTTGCCTGCACCAGTTAACCAACCAATCACTGCGGATGTCTTGCAAGCACACAACTGGCAGCTCGTTGATGCCAAACGTAGCAATGGTGAAAAAGTAACGCAGCTATTTTTTGACCCAGCCAAGCCGTTAACGTTAAATTTTATGAATGATAACGGTAGAGATTACGTGGCATTTATGAATACCTGTAATAACATGGGCGCTGGATATAGCGTTGCAAATGGTGAAGTCGAGATTAAAAACGGCATCAGTACTATGATGGCATGTCCTGAACCGCAAGCTAGCTTTGACACTACTGCATTAGCCACTGTAAAAGGTAAATATAGCCTTAGTAAGAATGCCAACAATGTGCCTATTTTGACTATTAAAAATAATGATCAAGTCGCTTATTTTAAGGCCATTACGAAGTAGCTTAATGATTGAGTAAACAGTTTGACTGGTTCGTGAGCTTAAGCAATTAGAGTTACTTGTCAGAAGTTACTCATTTAAAGCTACTCTTCTTGAAACGCAAAATGCCTCGCTATCAAGTGGGGCATTTTTTTATCCAAAGTTTGACTCAGTTTAGGCTACACTAGAGCAATAACCCTATAATACCTTTGATATCGTAAGATATTAGCTATGGCGTTGAGTCGGCAACAGTGACGATAATTTTTTAATTATTCACAATACTTTTATCATTAGGATCTATTGGATACCGCGCTATGTTTGAAACCATAAAAGTCATTACTACGATAGCTATAGTTACCGTCCTCACTGGCTGTCAGACATTACCTAATACTTCAGTAAAAAAGCCAACCAGTACAGTCGAGACCAATCCGCTGACTGCACGTATGCCAGCGATTGATCGCCGAGGATACATTGCCTATGTAGAAGAGCAGGGCGCAGGTACGGCAAAAGTATCGACCCTCTATAGCATTCGTCCTGACGGTAGCGATCGTCAGCTCATCGATCAGCTTAATGGCTATATCTATGCGCCAGCATGGTCGACAGATGGACAACTGCTTGCCTATAGCAAACAAGCTCCGCGTGAGCATCCCAAAATTTATATTTATGATCGTAGTAGCAATACGCGCAATCTAGTGGTAAATGCTGAAGGCAGCAATATGTCAGCGTCATTCTCACCCGATGGTCAAGATTTGCTCTATAGCTCTACTGTCGGTGGTAATGCTGATATCTATAAGATGCGTCTGAGTGATGGCAGTACCCAGCAGTTAACGACTCTGCCGAGTACAGAGGTACAGCCAAGTTATGCTGCGGATGGTAAGAGTTTTGTCTATACCAGTGATAAAGTCCGTGCTGGACGACCGCGAATTTATCGTTATGACTTCGCTACAGGCAATGCGACACCTGTATCAACAAATGGGTATGTGGCCAGTCCTCAGCTTAGCTTAGATGGTCAGCGTATGGCTTATCTAAATGGTCGCAAGGCGGCTGTCATGACCTTAACGACTGGACAGGTGGTCAACTTGGCAGAAACAGGGCTTGATGAGCCCGCACGTCTATCTCCCTCTGGCAATTATGCCGTCTATCCAACTCGCCACTTGAATGTGGGCGGGCAAGCAGCAAGCCAAAATGGTGGTAGTCTAGTTATCCATTCGCTGTCAGGCAATACCAGCTATGCCATTAGTGGTCAAAATGGTGGAGTCGTGCGCTCACCGATATGGGGTCGTTAGAGAAGTATGTCTCATGCCGTGATATGTATATAAACTTATTTGTAAAACAACATAAGTTTATAAATATTAAGTGAAGTGCCTCAGCTTTTGTAGTAGGTTATTACAAATAGAAGATTAGGTTCACAAAGGGAGAACCCGCGTAATGCAAGAGGCTTTTTTCGCGTTCATCACCAAAATAAGTTTATATCCAACGATTGTTTTCACCGGTCTTGTGATGTTCGTTACTCTATACTGGGTGGTATCTTTACTCGGCATGGCAGATATGGACAGCGTGGATGTTGGAGAGTCAGGTAGTGATGCTGCTGTCTCTGATTTATCATCGACCGGTTTTTTTACAGGCCTCATGCTGAAGTTTGGTCTCTACGGTGTGCCTCTAGTCATTATATTAAGCTTAGTGAGTTTAATCGGTTGGTTATTGAGCTATTTGTATACCAGTTTCTTACATCAAAATTTTGACTCTGGTGTTCTGTATTACGTGTTTGGCACAGGGGCACTAATATTCGTATTGGTCGTTTCTATGTGGCTGACAGGCATGATCATTTCACCCATTCGCAAAAATATTGCCAGAATCCCCAAACGTAATTCTGCTAATAATGTAGGCAAAATCGCGATTGTGCGCACACTTAGTGTGACGGACAAGCACGGTGAGGCAGAATTGAATGATGGCGGTGCAGGTTTGATACTCAAGGTTCGTTCAGACAACAGTACTAGCTTACTGAAAAAGGGCGATAGAGTGATGTTGATCGCGTATTTAGAAGAAACACATACCTATCAAGTCGCTCGTGTTGAAGATAAATAATTATAAATCGTTTAGTCGATACGACTTTCTATCATCGCTTTTAGCATAGAGTAAACTCGAAAATTAGATAAGCGCTGATAAACAATAAACAGATATTGAGCTAAAAAATCTCTATTTTTCACATCATACGAACGGTTTTAAATTTAGTTATTGTTGGTTCAACTAGTTTAGATATGAGAAAGGCAAGTGAAACTGCTACATAGAGTAGTTGAGCAAGCCGGACCGAGCATCTGATAGATATAGAACTGACTATAGAATGTTTCAATTAAAGGAATAAACATGGACATACTCATTATCGTCGGCGTGGTTGTGGTGCTGGCGTTTGTTTTTATTATGGCAGCACTGTTGATGCTCAAAGCCTTTTACTTCAAGGTTGAGCAGGGCAAAGCACTAATTATCAACGGTGTGAGCAAAATAGCCGTACGTTTTGATGGTGGCTTTGTTTGGCCAGTTATTAATAAAAAAGAGCTGATGAGAATCTCGCTCATCACGTTAGAAGTTGATAGACGCGGTAAAGAAGGACTAATTTGCGCCGATAATATGCGTGCTGATATTACAGTCGCATTTTATCTACGTGTCAATGAAACCGAAGAAGATGTATTAAAAGTTGCCAAATCGGTTGGAGTTGAGAGAGCCTCAGATAAAGTCGCTGTTAATGAGCTGTTTAATGCCAAGTTTTCAGAGGCGCTAAAAACAGTTGGTAAGCAAATAGATTTCGTTAAATTGTTTGAAAACCGCAGCGAGTTTCGTGACAGTATCGTTCAAGAAATCGGTAACGATCTAAACGGCTATGTCTTAGAAGATGTCGCAATCGATTATCTAGAGCAAACACCGAAAGTGTCGTTGGACTCAAGTAATATTCTAGATGCTGAAGGTATCAAAAAGATTACTCAACTAACGGCTTTTCAAAACGTTATTACCAATGAGCTGGAGCGTGATGAAGAGCTAGCGGTTAAGAAAAAGAACGTTGAAACCAGAGAGGCGATGCTAGAGCTTGAGCGTCAACAAGCCGATGCTGAAGCCAAGCAAAAGCGTGAAATATCGTCAGTGATTGCTCGTGAAACGGCTGAAACTCGTAAGATTGAAGAAGAAGAGCGTAAGAAGTCAGAAACGGCCGTCATAATGGTTGAGCAGGACTTAGCGATTCAGCGAGAGAATCAGCAACGTGAAATTGAAGTAGCAGGTCAAAATCGTCTGCGTGCAGTTGTCATCGAAGAAGAGAAGGTTACGCGTGCTCGTGACTTAGAAATCGTCTCTCGTGAGCGTGAAGTTGACTTGCAACGTATCGAGGCTGAACGTGCGATTGAACTTGAGAAAAAAGAAATCGCCAATGTCATCCGCGAGCGTATTGCGGTCGACAAAACAGTGGCGCAAGAAGAAGAGCGTATCAAAGAAGTTCGCGAAGTTAGTGAGGCTGAGCGTTCTAAGCAAACACGCGTGCTAGCTGCTGAAGCGGATGCTGAAGAAATCAAAGTACGTCAGGTGAAAAAAGCCGAAGCCGAAGAGCTGTCAGCCAAGCATAAAGCCGTTGAAATCACTACGCTTGCTACGGCTAACCTTGAAGCCTCTGCCAAAGAGTCAGAAGCCAAAATCAGAATGGCTGAAGGTATTAAAGCCGAAGAGTCTGCACATGGCTTTGCTGAAGCTGCTATCCAAGAAGCTAAGTCGGTCTCTATGGAAAAAGAAGGCATTGCTAGAGCCAATATTATTAAAGCGACTGGACAAGCTGAAGCGCAGTCAGAGCGTGAAAAAGGTATGGCAGATGCTGAGGTTATCGCGGCTCGCGGTGAATCTAAGGCGAAAGCTGAGCGTGATATCGGTATGGTCGATGCAGAGATTATTGCTGCTCGTGGTCAATCTACTGCCAAGGCTGAACGCGAAAAAGGCATGGCAGATGCTGAAATCATCGCAGCACGCGGTGAGTCTAATGCCAAAGCAGAACGCGAAGTTGGACTGGCAAAAGCCGAAGTCACTCGCGCGCATTTCCAAGCCGAAGCAGATGGTCTAGTCGAGAAATTCAATGCAATGGGTAGTATGAATAAAGAAGCGCGTGAGCACGAAGAGTTCCGCATGAGTCTTGAGACAGCCTTGCAAGAAGCACTTGCTTCTATTGATGCTGGTAAAGAGATTGCCAAAGAAAATGCTGAAGTATTGGCAGTGGCACTACAAAAAGCCAAAATTGATATTGTTGGCGGCGAAGCGCATTTCTTTGATAACTTTGCCAAGTCACTATCTATCGGCAAAGCCATCGATGGCCTAGCAGGTAAGTCAGATACGTTGAGCGGTATTATCAATGGCGTGATGGCTAGTCAAGCTATGAAAGCAACCAAGCAAAATGATGATAAAACCATTTAATATTAAGACATGTCTTTATAGATTGAAGACACGCGCCAAGATTAATGCATTTCTCCCTTGATAACTAGCCTGTCATTTAGGAGGCAGGCTGAATCTAACCAACTTGTTCTATACATCTTCATAGAGCGATAGCCAACTTATTATTAATAATGAGTTGGCTAATCTAAAAAATCCGCAGTGATGAATCGTTTTTTTAGATTAGCCAAGTGCTTCTTTACTTTCGATGATCTTTATCTCAAATAACTTCTTATTTTCCTTATTGCCAAAAAATTCTCTTATTATGTAAAAACAGAAACGGACGAGTAACGATGGCGGACACGCAAAACTCAACAAATTCAGACAGCAACGATAACGCTAATCAAGCCAACCAAACCGATCAGGCAGTTGCTTCAGGCAATGCTTATGAGCTCATCAAAAAACGTCTGACGGAACAAGGTAGCCGTTTAGAGCAGCAGACGCAGACGCTAAATAATGCGCGTCTCGAAGAGTTTGGCAGCACCCAAATGCAAGTCATCGCCCGTACCCGTATCCGTACCGAACATAACTGTGTGGCGCAGGATATGGTGCAGGTCGGCGATTATCTACTGTTTGGCTACAACGTTTTTATGGGGCTCAAACGCGCGAGTAATATTAAAGACGTATTGTCGCTATATCGTCTGAACGAGCCAGTTGGTAATGAAGAAGAGTATCAGCTCGAAGAGGTTGACCTAAAAGGGACGTTTTTGGCTCAAGATGCCTTTGTCCAAGACTTCAATGAGCTATATCGATACTACAAGCAAACGCGCCTGATTCAACTGACCGTTAAAGACAGCAAATTGCTGTTGGCATTTCAGATTGGTGAGCGCATCACTGATATTCGAGTGTTTCGCTTTGCGTTAGATTTTAGCCAAGGTACGCCAGAGTCTGCACAAGTTGCTTATGTGGACAATCGAGGCGAGCGTGACATTGAACTACCGCCTGCTTATGATTTTGACTGGATTGAGACCACACGCGATCAAATGGTGAATGGCAAATATCCGCATATGAATATCTTAGACACGATATTTGTAGAAACGGTCGGTGGTGATTTGACCATTAAGATTGAAGATAATACGCAGTCAGGGCAAGGTATTTATAGTGAACCGGTCAATGACCGTACCCAGTCGCTGACGGATGCTGAGATTGCTTATGCCAAAGTCGGCAGTCTAATACTGCTCAAAATATTGCCCTATCGTGAAGAGGACTACCGTTATTTTGTTTATAACACCTTGACCGAAGCGGTTCTGCGTTTGGATGCGATTGGACAGTCGTGTGTTCAGCTACCAGAAGACCACGGCATCATGTTTCCGGGTGGTTATTATCTACAGACGGGCGAATATAAACTGTTTGATGCCAATAATGTGGACGCCAAAGACTTAAAGTTCAAACGCAAAATCATATCGCCAAATGGGGAAGACGTTCTATTTTTATTTTATGACAGAGACTTGGGCGTCACGGGGTTGTTTCCTTATAATTTGATTAAAAAGCAATTAGCAAACCCTATCTATTGCAACGGTATGGCTTTGGCTGAGAATGGCCGTTTGGTGCTGTTTAGCGATCAAAATGAGCCATCTCGTATTCACCCGATGCAGATATGGCATACCCCTTATGCCTCACACGAGTATGTGAGTGAGCTGCCAGAAAGCACGAGCTTCTATGGCAAAATCGGCAATAAAGAGCTGGTACGTGGTATCTCAGACCTGTATAGCATTACTCGCCTGATTGATAATCAAAGTGTCTCTCAAAAGCTCTATGAAGAGTTGGCTGACAATACCAGTCGTCTCTTTGACAGCTATTATTGGCTGTCTGAGCCTGAGCTGAGCGAAGTCGCCAGTAGTATCAAGGAAGTGACGGCCACGGCTGAGCTTGTCATCGATGAGTTCGCCAAAGTACAAAGTATCCAAAAGCAAACCCAAACTGCGCTAGCCGATGCTGATACGCAGCAAAGTGAGATTTTGCGGCAGATACGCGTTACTAGTTTTGAGTCTGCCAGTGATTATGTCGATCAGTTGTCAGCGTTAAGACGCCAAAAAGGCCGTTTGGTCAGCTTGGAGGATTTGCGATATCTAGATGCCGATAAGCTACAAGCGCTGCAAAAGCAGTTAGAAGAAGCCGAAAGCGAGCTTGCCGAAAAAACGGTGCTGTTTTTAAGTGGTGAAGAGGCGCTATCAAGTTACGAAGGTATATTGGTCGATGTCAGTGAGCGCTTGAATACTGCTGAAACCAATGCTGAGCTAAAACCCGTACTAGAAAAAATTGATGAGACAGCGCAAGGGTTAGATTTATTAACCGAGTTGCTAGGGACGCTAGATGTAGCTGATGCTACAGTGCGTACGCAAATTATCGATGACATATCGACCATTTATGCCAGCCTGAACCAAAGCAAAGCAAAGCTTAATCATAAACGCAAAAATTTAGGCTCAGCGGAGGCTGTCGCGCAATTTGGTGCGCAGTTTAAGCTGTTTGGTCAATCTATTGCCAATGCGTTATCCATTGCCAATACGCCTGAGAAATCAGACGAGCAAATGGCAAAGTTATTGGTACAGTTAGAAGAGTTAGAGAGTCAGTTCGCTGATCCAGAAACCAATAGTGGCGACCAGTTTTTAGCAGATATCATCAGCAAGCGTGAAGAGATTTACGAAACCTTTGAAAACCATAAGCAGCAACTGCTTGATGCTCGTAATCGCAAAGCGCAAAATTTAGGTGATGGCGCGCTGCGGATGCTTGAGAGTATTAAAAAACGCACGCAAAGCACAGGCGTCACAGGCTTTACAGAGGAAGAAGCGTTAAATACGTATTTTGCCGCTGATGGTCTGGTGCAAAAAGTCCGCAACATCGCAAAAGAGCTGCAAGCGATGGGCTTTAGCGTCAAAGCTGATGACATCGATGCGCGTCTAAAAGCCATCCAAATCGAGAGCTATAAGAGTCTAAAAGACAAGTCGGACTTGTTTGAAGATGGTGGCCAAATCATCAAACTGGGTAAGCACCGTTTTTCGGTCAATACTCAGCCGCTTGATTTGACCTTATTAAGTCGTCAACAGTCAGACGGCAAGCGTGTGCTGAATTTGCATCTAACGGGTACAGATTATTATGAAGTGCTTAATAATGCTGAGCTAAACGCCTTGCGCCCGTATTGGGACATGAATATCGCCTCCGAGTCTGACAAGGTGTACCGCGCCGAGTACTTAGCCTATAGCATTATCGAAAGTGCTAAGAACAGCCAGGAGGGTTTGACTGAAGCGCGCCTATATCAAGCCTACGATGCAACTGTTATTACTCTAGACATTAATGGCGACATTGATAACGACAGTCCATTGTCCAAGTTGGTCAAAGCTTATGCCACACCTCGCTATCAGCTTGGTTATGACAAAGGCATTCATGACCATGATGCCACGCTATTATTGATGCAAATATTGCCAACGTTGCGTGAGGCAGGGCTACTGATTTATACCCCGCAAGTACGTGCGTTGGCGCAATTATTCTATTGGCAACTAAACATTGTACAAGCACTTGGTCTAGACAGCTTGCGTCAATTTGGTTATGACGCTTGGTTAAATGAATCAGTGCTGACACGCGCAAATAACTGGACGGATAGAGCTGCTACCGCTGAGCAACTGCGCCGTGCATTAGGCAGTGATACGGCCAAATCGCTATTGGTTGAAGACATGAGCCAAGTGATGCGTCATTTTGTTATGGCTCATAATGATGACAGTCTTAGCGCTGATAACGGTACTGGCATTAATAATGGCGCTGGCAAGCAGTCCACATCTAAATCAGGGTCAGAACTGGACTCAAATACCAGTGATGTTCATAACGCCAATATCTTCAAACCAAGCTACGTTCAGCTTGCTTGTGAATACTTGGTGAGCGTCATGGGGCAATCGGCTGAAACCAATATAGGCGCAAACAGCACAATAAACTGGCAAACTAGTCAACAAGCACAGCAGTTGTGTGAGCAGCTAAGCCAAACGTTGAATAGCGCTTCGGGCAGCACGCAAAATACGGCCAGTTTTGACCAACTACAATCTTCTATCGGTAAGCTTGGCTTCCAACCCAAATCAGCCTATGAGCTATTGGCAACATGGTTTCATGCACTACTTGATAAGACTTATGGTGGGACAGAGTCGGTTAACGTAGCGACTGATGGCACCAATGAAGCAGGTGAGGCACTCAGTGAAGCGCAGCTTTCTGAGAGTAAAGAAAAAGAGGCACTACGCAAACAGCAACTAGAGAGTGGTCGTCATTATGTGCCAGAAGCCATTGCTGTACTACTCACTCAACTAAATGATGCGCAGCGTGAAGCCTTGGTGCAACGATTGATTGATTCAGGCGCGAGTTTTGATAAAGGCGGCGCAAATAAAGGCACAGCTAATGCCGCTTCCACCTTATCGTTCTCCTTACCTTCAACGTCATCATCAACGTCGCTGACCAGTATCAATAATCCGCTCAATCAAGTGCAAAGCTTTGCGCGTCACACGGGTAAGGTGTCACTTGAAATACAAGTGAATAATCTACTGGGTGAGCATACACGTATTCATCAGCAAACCCTAACCTTTGCCGTTGATGACTTTTTAAACCGTTTGCATCACCATGATACCCAAGTGATTCCTGACTATCGACGCTATCTGGCGATGCGCTCAGAGATATTGCACACGTCAAAAGAAACCTTGCGACTGGACGAGTTTATGCCGCGTCCCCTGTCTTCATTCGTGCGTAACCGTCTGATTAACGAGAGCTACCTGCCACTCATCGGCGATAACCTTGCCAAGCAGATGGGCACGGTGGGCGAGGATAAGCGGACTGACTTGATGGGTATACTCATGATGATATCGCCACCAGGGTATGGTAAGACGACCTTGATGGAGTATGTGGCCAATCGTCTCGGCCTTATTTTTATGAAGATTAACTGTCCGTCACTCGGCCATGATGTGACCTCATTAGACCCCGAAAAAGCCCCCAATGCCACGGCAAGAGAAGAGCTGAATAAAATCAACTTAGCCTTTGAGATGGGCAATAATGTCATGCTGTATCTCGATGATATTCAGCATACGCACGCGGAGTTTTTGCAAAAGTTTATCTCACTCGGCGATGGCACGCGCCGTATTGATGGCGTCTGGCAAGGCAAGACCAAAACTTATGACATGCGCGGCAAAAAGTTCTGTGTGGTCATGGCGGGTAACCCGTATACCGAAAGTGGCGAGGCCTTTAAAGTGCCTGACATGCTCGCCAACCGTGCCGATATCTACAATTTAGGCGACATCATGAGCGGCATGGAAGACATCTTTGCCCTCAGTTATATCGAAAACTCCCTGACTTCTAATAGTGTCCTCGCACCACTAGCAAACCGCGATTTAAGCGATGTGCATCGCCTGATTAAAATGGCTAAAACGGACAATGCCAACCTTGCCCAAGCGCAAAGTAGCGATCTAACTTATCCGTATAGCACCTCAGAGATCAACGAGATTATCGCGATCTTGCGTCATATGTTTCGAGTGCAAGCAGTCATTCTGGACGTCAACCAAGCCTACATTGCCTCCGCTTCGCAAGATGATAAATATCGCGTTGAGCCGATATTTAAGCTGCAAGGCAGTTATCGTAATATGAATAAGATGACCGAAAAGCTGTCGGCGGTCATGAATGAAAATGAGCTAAACCAGCTGATAGATGATCACTATCTGGGCGAGTCGCAGCTATTGACCCAAGGCGCTGAGAGCAATTTGCTCAAGCTTGGCGAGATGCGCGGTATCTTAACCGAGGCAGAAAAAGAACGTTGGGCGCAAATCAAAGCCGACTTCTTACGTAATAAAGCCATGGGCGGCGAAGACAGTGATACGGGCGCGCGTATCGTCGCGCAGTTGGTCGACTTGGCGAGTGGTTTCAATGCCATCAGTCGTCAGTTTGAGACGTACTTAACCAAAAATGATCCAGAGCAAATCGCCCGCTTGCGAGAAGTAGAGCGCCAAGCTCAGCTAGAGACTCAGATTGAGGCACAGCTCGCCTCACAAAAAATCCTCGCCGATAGCGTGATCAATAATGCTAAAGTCGTTAGCGATAGCATTGATAATGGCTTTGAAAAAAGCGTGAGCCAATTGCTACAGATATATAAGCACGATCACAAAGCGGAAGGCGAGTATCTCAAGCAAAACCAAGACGTGCAAAAAGCACTGATGGTGCAGCTGGTCGATGCCGTACAGCAGCTGGCACACAATATGGCAGATAGCTTATCTCGTAGTTTAGCCGAAAGCTTAATTAAAAATGATGACAGTAAAGCCGTAGAGCACGATGCGCCTGATATTCATGAGCAGACCACACTGATGGCGAATGCCCTCAAGCAAGCGCTGGCACCACTCACGATGCGCATGGATGAGAAGCTAGCCATTGATAGCAGTACTGATCAATCTGGCAAGCTAATCGTCAACAGTCTCAATCGCCTAAATAAAATATTTGACGATTATGACTAGTAACTGTGACTAATAGCAATGATACGTAGTAGGCTATAGTGACACGCGACCGATGTCGTAAACAAACCAATGAGAAATGTATGGCGCACAAAAAGAAGAATGTTCGAAAAAAACTCTGCCCTGTCTGCGAGCGTGAGTTTAGTTGGACCAAGAAGCTCGATAAAAACTGGGAGAGCATGGTGTATTGCTCAGACCAATGCCGTCGAATTAAGAAGTATGAGGGCGTCGAGCATCAAAAATAGATAGATAAAGGTGTAAGGATAAAGGCAATGGCACATAAAAAAGTAAACCTACCGCAAAAAACCTGCCCCGTCTGCCAGCGCCCATTTACGTGGCGTAAGAAGTGGGAGAAAGATTGGGAGCAGGTGATTTATTGTTCTGAGCGGTGTCGGCGGAGTAAGGGTAAAAGTTAATTGAGAACTGATTAGAGCTATTACCTAATCTTCACTACTATCGAGCCTTTCCCAAACTCTGTGTAACTGCTTATAATCCACTAACAGGAGAATAAGCAATGACTAACCAATCCGATATCAAGAAACTGGCCGAGCAAATGGCTGGTAGTATGA
>Ga0207897_100445_pt1 | contig 13325 bp, 8 predicted proteins | sample LinPmetageLP42_FD_184054 | JGI IMG/M metagenome (GOLD analysis project Ga0207897, IMG submission 184054) | Marine viral communities from the Pacific Ocean - LP-42 (SPAdes) | ecosystem: Environmental > Aquatic > Marine > Oceanic | place: Pacific Ocean | collected 2010-08-27
GATAGAAGTAGGCTACCATGGCAATACAAATGCGGTGATGGATGTAAGTTCGTATAAATTTGACAACAAAGGGGGGAGTGGCAAGCCTGATGCTACTCATATTTTACCCTTACCAGATCCCTATCGTGGTAAACATACAGGTAAAGATAGTGGAACTAAATATGCGTCGTACGCTAAAAAATATATTGAAGACCTGAAGAAAAGAGGAAAGGGTATTGCTGGTTTTATAGGTGAAAGTATGATAAGTTGTGGTGGGCAGATTGTGCCTCCTTCGAATTATTTTAAGGAAATCTATGCGGAAGTTAAAAAAGCGGGCGGTCTCTGTATTGCAGACGAAGTACAAACTGGTTTTGGACGTATGGGTAAAACCTTTTGGGCTTTTGAACTCTATGATGTGATCCCCGATATTGTTACCATGGGCAAGCCAGCAGGGAATGGGCATCCACTAGCGATTGTTGCTTGCACCAGAGAAGTTGCCGATGCATTTGATAAAGGAATGGAGTTTTTTAACACCTTTGGCGGAAACCCTGTTTCTTGTGCTATTGGCCATGCTGTTTTACAGGTAGTTGAAGAAGAAAATTTACAGCAACACGCACGCGAAGTGGGCGCGCTACTGAAATCTGAATTACAGCAACTAAAATCCGAGTTCCCGATTATTGGGGATGTAAGAGGAGAAGGATTGTTTTTAGGTTTTGAATTAAATGATAGTGATAAGAAACCGCTGGCGGAACATGCTACATATTTAGCAGACCGAATGAAAGATTTGGGAGTTTTAATGAGCACCGACGGGCCAGATTATAACGTATTAAAAATTAAACCTCCTATGGTATTTAGTAAAGAAAATTCTAAAGAGCTCATTAAACGGTTACGCACTGTTTTTTCTGAAGATTATATGCAACAGTATAATAAGTAAAGGCTGGAAGTATTAAAAACATATCGCTTACACTTATTTTTTGCATTACTCAGCATCGCTTTTTATGTTGCGTTTGCCTACGATCTTGAAAGAAGTAATTTTATAAAATTGATCACACTTTATGGTGGGCTTTTCTATATAACATACCTCGCTATTGAGAAATGGAAACTACCTTTCTGGTGGTTGGCGACTTTTGGGGTTTTATTCAGGTTGGTTTTTATTGTAGCCATCCCAAATTTATCACAGGATTTTTATCGTTTTTTATGGGATGGAAGGATGTTGGTCCAAGGTGTAAATCCATACATTGTTACTCCTCAGTTATTTTTTACAGACCTCTCAATTGCGCTCGAGTTGACACAAGGGAAACAAGTAGCAGAAGCAGCACAGCTCTACGCGGGTATGGGTGAATTAAACGCAAGTCATTATAGTAATTACCCGCCGATAAATCAGTTATTTTTTTCTATCGCAGCGCTGTTTGCAGGTAAGAGTGTATTAGGTTCGGTGGTGGTCTTGCGCGTGTTGATTATGTTAGCCGATGTAGGTATTTTATACTTCGGAAGAAAACTTTTAAAAGGGCTACAACTTCCAGAAAACAAGATCTTCTGGTATTTTTTAAGTCCGTTTGTGATTATAGAAATGACCGGAAATCTTCATTTTGAAAGTGTCATGTTGTTTTTTGTCGTGTGGGCGCTGTATGTACTCTATAAAGAGAAATGGATGTGGGCGGCTGTCTTATTAGGTATTTCGGTGTCTGTAAAATTATTGCCGTTGCTGTTTTTACCCTTATTTTTTAAATGGTTTCTGAAAAAACTAATTGCAGTATTTCAAAACCTCGCAAAATTATTTTTATTTTATATAGTGCTTTTAGGAACTGTACTACTAACGTTCGCTCCATTTTTATCTTCAGAATTCATCAGTAATTTTTCTACAACGATAGGACTTTGGTTTCAAAGTTTTGAGTTTAATGCGAGTGTATATTATGTCATACGATGGATCGGTTATCAAGCCGTTGGGTGGAATATTATCGCTTCCGTAGGAAAGATTTTGCCCCTTGTTGTTATTGTATTTTTATTGGTGTTGACTTTTTTCAGAAAAAACACAAGTACGCGGCAGCTTATCACGTCCATGCTTTTTGGAGTTTCCTTTTATTTTCTGCTTTCCACAACGGTACATCCTTGGTATATTGCGACGCCACTATTACTTTCGGTATTCACAAAATACAGATTTCCAATTGTTTGGAGCGCGATGGTATTTTTAAGTTATTCGGCGTATGGACCCACTGGGTTTCAGGAAAATTTATGGCTTGTGGCAGTTGAATATTTGGTAGTGATAGGTTTTGCTACTTGGGAAATATACACCTTACAAACCCATAAAGTGCACGCTTCAAAACAGAGCGCCTAAAATTAATAGTGCAGCACTATTTCTTCACACGCTCCAGCCTATAAAAATCTTTTCTACGGTCTTTCAAGTTTTTTACGGCGCCAAAATTATGTAGCTCCCGTAATAGATCTAGGTCTACATCTGCTACTAAAATCATTTCGGTATTGGGAGTGGCTTCGGCCTTAATTCCGTTATTAGGAAAGGAGAAATCACAAGGTGTAAACACAGCAGATTGTGCATATTGAATATCCATATTATGTACATTGGGTAAATTACCAACACTTCCTGAGATTGCTACATAACATTCATTTTCAATTGCGCGGGCTTGTGCGCAAAGGCGAACACGCGAGTAGCCATTTTGGGTATCGGTTAAAAAGGGTACAAAAAGGATGTCCATCCCTTCGTCTGATAGCAAACGGGATAGTTCTGGAAACTCACTATCGTAGCAAATCAGGATTCCGATTTTACCACAATCTGTTTCAAAAGTTTGCAATTTATTTCCATTTTGCATTCCCCAGACCTTTGCTTCATCTGGCGTGCAATGTATTTTTTCATACCGTTCAACGCTTCCATCTCTGCGGCATAAATAACCTACGTTGTACAATTTGTTGCGAACGATTTCTGGCATACTACCCGTGATGATATTGATGTTGTAGCTTATAGAAAGCTCAGACATCCGTTGGGTAATATCTTTGGTATATTTTGCCAGTTCCCTAATGGCATCGGGTTCACTCATGTCGTTATATTTTGCCATGAGCGGTGCGTTAAAAAACTCTGGAAAAACAGCAAAGTCACTGCGATACCCCGCCACACTATTCACAAAATATTCTGCTTGGTGCATTAATTGATCCAAGCTATCATACGGTCGCATTTGCCATTGTATCAAGCCTAAGCGCACGACACTTTTTATGGTGCTTGGTTTTTTAGTTGGTTTGGTGTAATAGATATTGTCCCACTCCATCAAAACGGCAAATTCACCAGAGGCTTTATCGCCTTCCAGATATCCTTTTAGCACACGAACGGGATGAAAGTCGTTTGAGATCTGAAAATTCAAAACAGGATCTTCAATCTCTTTTCTTTTCACTTTTGCGATGTATTGTTTAGGCGTAAACTTATCGGCGTGTAGATGAAAATTCGGCATCCTTCCACCAAAAACAATACTCTTTAGGTTGAGGTTTTCGCACAATTCTTTTCGATAGTCATAAAGACGTCTTCCTAATCGCAGTCCTCTAAAATCGGGCCTTATAAATACATCGATACCGTAAAGCACATCGCCTTCGGGATCATGAATTTTAAAAGTGGGATCATTCGCAATGTCATTATAGGTGTGTTGATCTTCTACTTTGTCGTAGTCAACAATAATGGACAAAGCACAGCCCGCTATCTGACCATCGATTTTTATTACTACTTGTCCTTCGGGAAAAATAGATATGAGTTTTCCTATTTCGTCTAATTTCCAATACGAATTGGGAAGCCCACCATACGATTGTAACGTTGCTTCTTTTAACGCCTCGTAATCATTGATCGTTAAAAATTTTAATTCTATATTTTCAATTTTTGTAGTTTCCATAGTATAAAAAAGAGGGTGTTGTTACATATCTAGAAGATACGCAAAAATAAGCGGGGCAACTATTGTGGCATCGCTTTCTATGATAAATTTAGGAGTATTGATATCCAATTTTCCCCAGGTTATTTTTTCGTTGGGGACAGCGCCAGAATAACTTCCGTAACTTGTCGTACTATCACTTATCTGGCAGAAATAACTCCAGAAAGGTGTTTCGGGTCGTTCCATATCTTGGTAGAGCATAGGTACAACACAAATAGGAAAATCGCCTGCGATACCACCACCAATCTGGAAGAAACCAATTCCGTTTTTAGAATTTTCAGTATACCAATCGGCTAGGAAAGTCATGTATTCAATACCACTTTTCATGGTACTTGCTTTCAATTCGCCTTTTAAAACATAACTGGCAAAAATATTACCCATGGTACTATCTTCCCAACCTGGGCAGATAATAGGTAAGTTTTTTTCGGCAGCGGCGTACATCCAGCTATCTTTCAAGTCGATTTCATAGTATTCTTCAAGAACGCCGCTCAACAATAATTTGTACATATATTCATGCGGAAGATAGCGTTCTCCGTTCGCTTCAGCGTCTTTCCAAATCTTAACGATATGTTCTTGTATGCGTCTAAAAGCTTCTTCTTCAGGAATACAAGTGTCGGTCACACGGTTGAGCCCTTTTTCCAATAAATCCCACTCGTCTTGTGGTGTAAGATCACGATAGTTTGGCACTCTCTTGTAGTGACTGTGTGCGACTAAATTCATGATATCTTCTTCTAAATTAGCACCGGTACAGGAAATAATTTGAACTTTATCCTGGCGGATCATTTCAGCAAAAATTTTACCCAATTCTGCTGTACTCATTGCACCAGCCAAAGAAACGAGCATTTTGGCTCCGTTATTTAACTGCTCTTCATATCCTTTTGCAGCATCTACCAATGCAGCAGCATTAAAATGTAAATAATATTTTTGAATAAATTCTGAAATCGCTCCTTTATTGGTCATCATTAGTATCTTTAAATTTTGAAATAGTAGTTCCTTTATCTGAAAAATTACTTTCGAATGCTATATCTTCTTCTTCCCCATGAAACTTATAGCTTAGCATTTTATAATATAGTTTTGCCGCAAGAAAATCTGAAGATTTATCCGCTTTATTTGGGCATAGTTCAACAATGTCAAACCCTACCACGTTTTTCTCTTCAAAAACTTGTCTTAAAAAATCGAGGGTTTCGTACCAAAAAAGGCCTCCTGGTTCTGGAGTACCAGTTGATGGCATGATTGACGGATCTAACGCATCAAGGTCAAAGGTGATAAATACATTGTCACCTAGGGCTTCAATTACATTATCTACCCAATATTCGTCGTTGGCCATATCGTGGGCAAACCATGTTTTTTCTGGGTCCATCACCGTTGTTTCGGCAACATCCATGCTGCGTATTCCCACCTGTATTAAATTGGTCGTCTGGCTTGCTTCATAAACAGCACAAGCATGATTGCATTTTGATCCTTGATACTCTTTACGCAAATCGGCATGTGCATCAATATGTAGTACGGTTAGATCATCAAAAGTTTCATTAAAAGCTCTAATAGTTCCAATTGAAATACTGTGCTCTCCACCAAATACAGTCACAAATTTATTTCGAAGAATATACTCTTTTGTGGCTTTATGAACGGCTGCAACAACCGCTTCTGGCGAACTGTTTTCGGTAATGGGTTCGGTAAGGTGAATCCCTTGTTTGTAAACTTCAGTTTCGGTTTCAATGTCGTATAGTTCCATATTTTCTGAAGCATGTAAAAAAGCCTCAGGACCTTTATCGGCTCCTTTTTGAAAGGTGCTAGTTCCGTCGTAAGGAACAGGAATCAATACAATTTTTGAAGTGTCTAAAGCAGCATTCTCTGTTGGAATGCCGGCATACGTTCTAGTGCTCATAACCTAAAATATTTAGCAATTGCTCGCTTGTTTGTTGTTCTGAAAATAGTTTTGTGGTAATGTTACCTTTTTTGTCTTTGTCAATTAAAATATGTTTGGGTGACGGGATCAAACAGTGTTGTAAGCCACCAAATCCACCAATCGTCTCTTGATACGCTCCCGTATTAAAAAAGCCAATATACAGCGGTTTTTCTTTTTTAAACTTAGGTAAATAAATGGCGTTCATATGTTGTTCACTGTTGTAATAGTCATCACTATCGCAAGTGAGACCTCCCAATAGAATACGCTCATATTCATCCTCCCAGCGATTAATGGCCAGCATGATAAAACGCTTGCTTATTGCCCAGGTATCTGGTAAGGTAGTGATAAAAGAGGAATTGATCATATTCCACTTTTCGCGATCGTTTTGTTGCTTTTGGTATAGTATTTCGTAGATGGCGCCACCGCTTTCGCCTACGGTAAAACTACCAAATTCAGTAAAAATATGGGGAACCGGAACGTCTGCTTCGGCACAGGTGATGTTTATTTGATTGATGATCTCGTTGATCATATACTCATAATCATATTCGAAGGCCAAAGAATTTTTTATAGGAAAACCACCACCAATATTGAGACTGTCTAAAGACGGGCATACTTTTTTAAGCCGCGTATAGACCTTAAGACATTTTACAAGTTCGTTCCAGTAATAAGCGTTATCCCGAATTCCGGTATTGATAAAAAAGTGAAGCATTTTTAGCTCGACCTTGTCATTGTTTTTTATTTGGTCTTCGTAAAAAGGGACAATGTTTTTATAGCCTATCCCCAGTCTTGAGGTATAAAATTCAAATTTTGGTTCCTCTTCCGAAGCAATTCGAATGCCTACTTTAAAATCATTTACTATTTCTTCGGAAAGCAATGAAATCTCTTCGTAATTATCAATTACAGGGATGCAATTTTCATGACCGTTGTTGATTAAGCGCGCAATGTTTTTCACATATTGGTCGCGTTTAAACCCGTTACAGACCACATAGGTTTTATCGGTTATTTTTCCTTCTGCTTTAAGGTTTTCTACGATATTAATATCGAAAGCCGAAGAAGTTTCAATATGAATATCATTTTTTAAGGCTTCCTGTAACACGTGTTTAAAATGTGAGCTTTTTGTGCAATAGCAATAATTGTACGAACCCTTATAATTATTTTTTTCTATCGCATCACCAAACCATTTTTTAGCACGCTGGATATTTTCTGAAATTTTAGGTAGATACGTAAATTTTAAAGGTGCTCCGTATTGTTCTACAAGTTTCATGAGATCAATGTCATGAAACTGAAGCGTTCCGTCTGCTAATTTAAACTCTTCTTGCGGAAAATGATAGGTTTGATCAATAAGATCAATATATTTTGTGTTCATTGTTTTTTGTTCTGAAATTTAAAAGTAAATAGTAGTATGCTAAACTCCTTATAAAAGGGCCAGGATAACAAAAATTTAACCTTGTTTATAGTCAGATGCGGATGGGATTTAACCAATAGGCTGCTCTAACAAAAGGACCAGTGGTTTTTATAACAGGACCTTTGTGTTGAATGGTAGATAAAACGGAAGCTAGCTTTAAAATTCGGTTGCTTGCCTTGCAGCTAGTTTTTGAATATGACTTCCTAATCTTCAAAAACCCGAACATAGAAACACAGTTCAAATAGTTCAGCTAAAATGCAGTACAAATGTACTTTATTTTTTGAATTGGAAATATACCTGGCGATATTTTAATCCATAAAAAAACCTTTCGATATTGAAAGGTTTTTAAAAGTACTTTGATAAGTTTCTTAAAGCATCGAGAACAATTCAATCTCTTGCTTACTCAACATTTTCCATCGGCCGCGCGGTAAGTCCTTTTTTGTAAGATGTGCCATGGTTACGCAATCCAACCTAACAATGTTATATCCAAGATGGTCAAAGATGTCCCGGATGATGCTGTTACCCATGTTTTTAATTTTTAGACCCACTTCTTTTTTAGGCGAATTATCAACGTAGCTTATTTCTTCTACCTCGATTGTTTTGCCGTCTATCTTCATGCCTTCTTTGATTGTCTGTAAGTCGGCTGCTTTCAGGTTTTTATCTAACTCAACATGAAATAGTCGCTCCATTCCTTTCTTGCTCAATTTCTCTTTAAGTTTGTCATCATTGGTAAAAAACAACAATCCTGTCGCGTTTCTTCCTAATCTACCTATAGGTGTAATTCTAGCTGAGGTTGCATTGGCAACAAGATCCATTACAGTGGCGCCTTTACTGTCGCTTGTAGTGGTAGCAAAACCTTTAGGCTTGTTAAGTAAAACATACACCATTGGTTCAGGATTGATACGGCGACCATCAAAACGAACATCATCCTCCAAGTTTACTTTGTGGCCCATTTCGTTTATAATTTTCCCATTTACCGTTACTAGGCCGGTAGCGATGTACGTATCTGCTTCGCGTCTGGAGCAAATACCACTATTGGAAATATACTTATTAAGACGAATGCCTTCGGTCTTTCTCTTGGTGATGTTTTGGTTTTTTGCGGGTTTTGGAGCTGCTTCTTTTTTAATAGGTGCTTTTTTCTTGCTACCACTAAATTTATTTTCAGTTTTTAAAGGAGCATTTCCTCTTGCGCTACTTTTACCGCGGCTGTTATTGCTGCCACGACCAGAAGCTTTTCCATTTCTCGAATTATCTTGTCTGCTCATAATAGGATCCGCTATTGCGGAATAATTTTAATTCCTTACAGTAAGGTGTTTATAATTTTTTGCAAAGATACATTTTATAGCGTGCCCTACGAAATTGCACGCTTTTAGTTTTGCACGCTATAAAATACATTTAAACTTTAAGTTTGTTGATAAATGAAAAGAAATCTACGGCAAGATGCGATAGCAAGAATTTGAAATTTGCTTAATTTTATACATTCAATCCTAAAGCGTAAGAAAGAGAATTCTCATCCATGGCGAAGAAAGTGACCCCTTTAATGAAGCAGTATAACACCATCAAGGCAAAATACCCTGATGCACTGTTGTTATTTAGGGTTGGGGATTTTTATGAAACTTTTGGAGAAGATGCCATACGGGCAACCGGAATTTTAAATATTACCCTTACCGCAAGAAATAATGGTGGGGATAAAATTGAACTTGCAGGTTTTCCACATCATTCGTTAAACACCTATTTGCCTAAGTTGGTCATGGCTGGCTGTCGGGTGGCCATTTGCGATCAATTAGAAGATCCTAAACTAACGAAAACGATTGTAAAGCGTGGTGTAACCGAGCTGGTCACACCAGGCGTTGCACTAAATGATGATATTTTACAGTCAAAATCCAACAATTTTTTAGCAGCAGTACATTTTGGTGGTGCTTCAATAGCTAACAATAAAATTGGTGTTTCGTTTTTAGATATCTCCACAGGAGAGTTTTTAACGTCGGAAGGCTCTGCGGAGTATGTCGATAAATTGCTTCAGAATTTTAATCCCTCTGAAGTGCTTTTCAGTAAACAAAAAAGGAAACTGTTCTCTGAAACTTTTGGAGATCAATTTCATGTGTTCCATTTAGAAGATTGGGTTTTTCAAACGGATTATGCCGAAGAGACTTTGAATAAACATTTCGGCACAAAAAATTTAAAGGGGTTTGGTGTGGCCCAATTACCTTCCGGGATTATTGCTTCGGGTGCGGCATTGCATTATCTGGGTGAAACGCAGCACAATAAGTTACAGCATATCACAAAAATTTCCCGTATTGCAGAAGACGCATATGTCTGGATGGACCGGTTTACGATCCGTAACCTAGAACTCTATCAGGCAAATCAGCAAAATGCGGTAACCTTATTAGATGTGATCGATAAGACGATTTCACCCATGGGTGGTCGATTATTAAAACGATGGATGGCACTTCCGCTTAAAAATGTAGATACCATTATAGGTCGGCATGAAGTGGTGAGTTATTTTATGGAGCACACCACGGTGATGGATAAAATAAAACACCAAATAAAACGGATAGGAGATTTAGAGCGGCTTATTTCAAAAGTAGCGACCGGTAAGATTAATCCGAGAGAGGTTGTTCAATTAAAAAACTCATTGGAAGCTATTGTTCCAGTTAAAGCGCAGGCGGTTCAGGCCAAAAATGAGCAGCTGGCTATTTTAGGGGAGAAGTTTCAGGATTGTGAACTGTTGCGCCAAAAAATAAAAGAAACACTTAACGAAGAGTCGCCCGTCAACATTATCAAGGGGAATGCAATTGCGCTCGGCTTTAATGAACAGCTCGATGAATTACGTGCGATCTCTACAGGAGGTAAAAAGTACCTCGATACCATGTTACAGCGTGAAACCGAGCGGACGGGTATTACGTCATTAAAGATAGCGTCAAACAATGTTTTTGGCTATTATATAGAGGTGCGTAACACCCATAAGGATAAAGTTCCTGCAGATTGGATTAGAAAGCAAACACTAGTAAATGCCGAGCGCTATATAACCGAAGAGCTCAAAGAATACGAAACAAAAATATTAGGAGCTGAAGAAAAAATCACGGCGTTAGAACAAGAGATTTTTTCAAAACTGGTGACCTGGATGCTTCAGTTTATTGGTGCGGTACAACAAAATGCTTCTTTAATTGCAGAAATAGATTGTTTGGCTTCTTTTGCAACCCATGCAAAGGCATCAAACTATACCAGGCCTTTATTTGATGAAACGACAGATCTTGATATTAAAGAAGGGCGCCACCCAGTGATTGAACAACAATTGCCACCAGACCAACCCTTTATTGCAAACGATGTGTTTTTAGATCGAGAAAACCAACAATTGGTCATGATCACGGGACCCAATATGAGTGGAAAATCTGCGATACTAAGACAGACAGCTTTAATTGTGCTGTTGGCGCAGATGGGTAGTTTTGTGCCTGCAAAGACGGTGCGAATGGGCGTAATCGATAAGATTTTTACACGGGTAGGAGCGAGCGATAATATCTCCATGGGCGAAAGTACCTTTATGGTAGAGATGAACGAGACGGCGAGCATCTTAAATAATATATCAGATCGCTCGTTAATATTATTGGATGAAATTGGCAGGGGAACGAGCACGTATGATGGTATTTCGATAGCATGGGCCATTAGTGAATATTTACATGAGCATCCGTCAAAGGCAAAGACATTATTTGCCACCCACTATCATGAGATCAATGAAATGAGCGAAACTTTTGACCGTATAAAGAATTACAACGTTTCGGTGAAAGAATTAAAAGACGATGTGTTGTTTCTCCGGAAATTAGTTCCCGGAGGTTCGCACCATAGTTTTGGAATTCATGTTGCCAAAATGGCCGGAATGCCACAGGCGGTATTGAACCGTGCCAACAAAATTTTAAAACGCCTTGAAAAGTCACATTCATCCGAAGAGATAACAGATAAGATGAAGGATATTTCTAAAGAAGAAATGCAGCTTAGTTTTTTTAAACTGGATGATCCACTCTTAGAAGAACTTCGAGATGAAATAATTGATATTGATATCGATACATTAACCCCTGTGGAAGCTTTGATGAAGCTCAATGAAATCAAACGAATGTTAGAGCGCAATACTTCAATAAAAATGAAAAAATAATTTATTGAAAAAATCTTTGTGGTTGGCATAAAAGTTTTAAATTTGCAACCGCTTTGAGTATAAAGCACGTTCATACTTTTATAATAAAATATACGCGAAAATAGCTCAGCTGGTAGAGCGCCACCTTGCCAAGGTGGAGGTCGCGGGTTCGAATCCCGTTTTTCGCTCTGCTTCGATACTTTTTTTAAACGAGATTTTAAAAAACACTCGGTAACCTTAATCTGTTAATGAGAGTCGAAACAAAGAAAGCTAAAAAGGGTGCTTATTTTTAACCAGCTACCAAGGTTATTTATAAAGCCCCGTCTAAGACTACTAGCGTAGTCGAAGTATGCTGAAGTGGTGGAATTGGTAGACACGCTGGACTTAAAATCCAGTGGGCAGAAATGCCCGTACGGGTTCAAGTCCCGTCTTCAGTACATAAAAAAACCTCATAATCAATTGATTATGAGGTTTTTTGTTTTTAAATAAGAAAGCTATAGATCCTCACCTAATATATTGTGGATCTCATCGTCTACTTCTTTTTTAAGATCTAAACCGTAGTCTTGTTTTTTGCTGAGACGTAAGGAGATATAAATTAAGAACATTAGAATTGGGATGATTAAAGGTAAGGAATACCAAAAATCATACTCATCGATATATTCAAGTTCTACATTCAAAACACCAATAAATTGAAAAAGAAACAAAGTGAACGGAACTAAAATGGCATATTTCCACCAATTTTGAGAAGTTAAAAACCAAATGCCCAAAAGGAGTACAAAAGTTGCTTTGGTAAAAATAGCATGTAAAAAAGATTGAACACTAAAGAATCCATTGGCTCTTATAGTCCCAAAAATAGTCTCCCATTCTTTAGCCTCAGATGGGGCAAGTTGATATACATAAAATAAAAAAGGTGTTGCTATCAAAATTAAAGATAGCAACACCCCGATAATGATTGAGTTCCTCCTATCCGTTTGGAGGAACTTCGTATTGTTTTTTGTCGATTTGTTGGTCATCACTTGAAAGGGATTCTGGGGTACAGCTCGCTGCAAAAGCAAAGATAGCTGCAATAATCATAAATTTTTTCATAAGTCAGAGTTTTTAATTATTATACTCCAAACTTACGGTAAACTTTGTAAAAATCTCATAGCCAAAAGAATATAAGATTTTCGTATTTTTGTCGGTTTTATCCGACCAAATGTAAGAAAAATCCGACGATATACCGTTTAAACTTCTTTTGTTAGTTAAAAATTTAAGACTTTTCAACTTGTCACTTGCCATTTATAAAATGGGCTTCTTCAAATTGATTGAGTGTAAAGTCTGTACTGTTAAGGGCAAATATAATTAATATTACGCACAAATGTTCGTTGCGCGACAGGCTATAAACGCATTTGGGTATTTTATTGTATTAGCTAGCTTGGCTTCTTTTGACGTATATAAGTGTGTTTAGTCGATATTTATATGGTTTTAATTGGTGTTTTTGCACAAATTAAAACTAACAAACAGTTAATTACGTAACTATATTGTAGGAAAATTTAACAAAAATTGATTATCGTTGAACACTTAATCGGATATATCGTGCATTTCGTCAAAAATATTGCTAAGTTGTCGATTTTTGATGCTATTCGTCGATTAAAAAGTTAAAATATTTAACAAATTGGAGTTATATTTGCCGCTTGTTTTTAAAATATGAGTACTAAAACCGTAAGCACTCATTCACACAGAAAATATTAATTGTAAAATCTATGGGAAAAATTACTATTCCTTCCGTATTAAAAAATTTATTTACAGCTAACTTAGTTGCGCCTGAAGTATTATTTTCATTTTTATTCTTTTCCATAACGCTCTGCGCTAGTGCGCAACGCACCTGTGCAGATGCTCCGCTAGAACCCTTTTTAGGATTTCAAAATCCAGTTGCAGAAAGTGCTGGGGCAAATCCAAATGCTCCAGAATATGGAGATGAATTTAGATTTTCTAACATCACTGCGGGTG
>Ga0207897_100447_pt1 | contig 13302 bp, 13 predicted proteins | sample LinPmetageLP42_FD_184054 | JGI IMG/M metagenome (GOLD analysis project Ga0207897, IMG submission 184054) | Marine viral communities from the Pacific Ocean - LP-42 (SPAdes) | ecosystem: Environmental > Aquatic > Marine > Oceanic | place: Pacific Ocean | collected 2010-08-27
GAGAAGTTACGCATGGGCCCTATCTTTGTACTGCATGCTATCCTCGATTTTATCGTTGATAACTATATGCCGATTACCGATCGATTGGGCCGTTACTTGCGCGAGCAAGAACGCTATGTATTTACCTCTGAGTTTGATAAAGGCACGCTAAAAAATCTTTACGAGCTTAAATCGCAACTGGTACATATGCGCGCCATCATCTTACCTGTGCAAGACATCTGTAGCTTTTTTATCAATCATAAAAAAAGTGAGATTATCTCTGGATTTTCTCAAGCCGCTAAGCCGTATTTTCGCGATGTTAACGATCACCTATTGCACTCCCTAGATGCTATTAATGGTCTTAATGAAATGCTGAGCGTGGTGATGAACACCTATATGGCGATGGTCAATATGGGTCAGAATGAAGTCGTGCGTAAGCTCGCTGCATGGGCAGGTATTCTGGCAGTGCCGACAGCTATCGCTGGCATCTATGGCATGAACTTTGATTTTATGCCTGAGCTTCATTGGAAATACTCTTACCTTGTTATTATGGCCATTATTATCGCCTTATGTAGCTATTTGTACTACAATTTCAAAAGATTGAAATGGTTGTAATGCCAAATGCCATCCGTAAAAAAAGAGCAACCACTGGTCGCTCTTTTTTTATGTTGCTATCTTTTTGTAACGCTATCTAATTATTCACGGCGATGCTTATTATTCACGACGATGCTTAGTATGGCTATCGGGCGCTTGAGCATTATCAGGCAATAGCGCCTTAACTGTTAGATTTGCATGCTGCTTATCAAGATTATCCTCTGGGCGACCAAATGTTTTGGCCGTCCAAGTCAAGATTACAATAGAGCCGCTCAGTAGCATGATGGCCACGGAAATTGTCGCTAGCAGCCATAAATGGAAATAGTCTGAAACCGCCTGCACATCAACCACCAAATGTCGTGACAATGCTGTTATGGCAATAAATATCAAAAACTGTACTGGCAGTCGGTGGGTTTTAAAGTAGATACCTATCATAGCCAATAGCTCAAGGTAAATAAATAACATCAATATGTCTTTTAGATCCGCTGAACCCTTTTGGACAATATAAATAAACTCTTTACCTGCAGTCCAAACGACAACCACACTGATTAGAAATAAAATAACGTAATGACAGACATCGACAAACTCTCTACCAATACTTTGTAGTCGCTCATGAACACCTACGTTTTTTTTAGCCATGTTTAGGTCCTATCAACTGAAATGTGGTTGATTTAGCCTGAGTCTATGTTACCTCAGGCCCCTTATATATCGGCAATCAGTATTCGTATGACTATTTTTTTAGCCTTTATTCAAACCCGCTGATTTTTCAGCAGCATCGACCGTTTGGCGAATAAGCGTGTTGATAGTCATCGGTCCAACGCCGCCTGGTACTGGCGTATAAGCGCTGGCAATGTTTTCCATGCCTTGCATTTCGATATCACCAACACCGCCATCATCTGTCGGATGGAAACCTGCGTCAATGACAACCGCTCCTGATTTGATCCACTCCGCTTTAATAAGCTCAGGTACGCCTACGGCACCAACCACGATATCTGCACGCTTGATATGCGCTGCCAAATCTTGAGTTCTTGAATGGCAGATAGTCACTGTACAGTTGGCATTCAATAGCATCATCGCCATTGGCTTACCTAAGATAGCACTACGTCCTACGACTACGGCTTCTTTACCTGATAGCTCGATATTATAATGCTCTAACAAATGCATAATGCCCTGCGGTGTGCATGAGCCATAAGCTGACTGCTGCATCGCCATACGACCAAAACCAAGACAAGTCACGCCATCGACGTCTTTTGCTAAGTCAATCTGCTCAAAACAAGCACGCTCATCAATATGCTCAGGAACCGGATGCTGTAGCAAAATGCCGTGTACATCTGGATTGCTATTTAACTCATCTATTTTTGCCATGAGCTGCTCAGTGGTCGTGGCACTCGGCATCTCAACGCGTATAGAGTCCATGCCAACACGCTTACAGGCGTTGCCTTTCATACGAACATAAGTGGCAGAGGCTGGATCGTCACCAACCAATATCGTCGCTAAGCTTGGGGTGCGGCCAGTCTTTTCCTTAATCGTATCTACGCGCGTGCGCAGATCCTGTTCTATTTGTTTGGCAAGTGCTTTGCCGTCCAAAACGGTAGCGGATTCTTGGGCAGTAGACATAGTAACTCCAATAGAGGGTACGATATAAAAAAATAAAGACAGCGCGCGCAAATACTTTGCATGCCTGTCCTTTGGTTCGTCAATCTTTGACTAAGAGTAATATTGTACCTGTGTACGCTACAAAATCCTAGCGTAAGATAAAGCCTGCGCACTGATAAATTTTCATAATAAGTCAATTAAACAGTATTGCTTATTTATGGGTGAATACATCATTAACCAGTAAGGTATTGGTTTACGTGCTAAATTTGTTAAAATAGCGTAGAATAGTCAATCCAATTTTTTACATTGAGAAATGTAAACCCACCGACTCAAGGATATTATGATGAAAGATGAAAAATTACAGAAAGCACTCGCCCGTATGGGACTTGGTTCACGCCGTCAAATGGAAGAAGTTATTAAATCTGGCCGCGTAACGGTTAACAATGGTCCTGCGACCATCGGTGATCGCGTCTCGCAAGGTGATGAGATTCGCGTTGATGGCCGTCAAATCAAATACACTTCTGAAAACGAGAAGCGTCGCCGTGTTATCGCTTACTACAAGCCTGAAGGCGAAGTTTGCTCTGCTAAAGATCCAGAAGGTCGCCCAACTGTCTTTGAGCGTTTGCCAAAGCTGACTCATGACCGCTGGGTAATGGTTGGACGTTTGGACATCAACTCAACTGGCCTATTGTTATTTACTAATGATGGCGAAATGGCGCATCGCTTGATGCATCCATCTGGTGAAGTCACTCGTGAATATGCGGTACGTGTATTGGGTGAAGTAACGCCTGATATCGCCCGTGCATTGACCGCTGGCGTCATGCTAGAAGATGGCCTTGCAAAATTTGAAGACATCAAAGAAGGCGGCGGCGAAGGCGTCAACAAGTGGTATCACGTCCAGCTAAAAGAAGGCCGTAACCGCGAAGTACGTCGTTTGTTTGAATCACAAGGTCTAAAAGTTAGTCGTCTACTACGTACACGCTATGGCACGATTGTTCTACCAAAAGAGCTACGTACTGGTCGTTTCTTAGAGCTTGATAAAAAAGAAATCAATACGTTGACGGATTTGGTCAGCTTACGCCCACGTTATGGCACGGGTCTACATGGCGCAGCCAAAGAAAAACAAGAACGTATCAGAAACAAGCCGCTTAAAGCGCGTCGCACTGATACTCGTAGCGATAACCGCAACAGCAGCGCGAAACCTAAAAGTAGTGCTAGCCCTGCCAGCCGCGGTACACGTAACACCCGTAATCGCAATGATAAGCGCTAGTTAAATTGGGTTAACATTATTCTAAGTCTTGAATAGATTTAGAATAAACATAAAAAAGCGGTCAATGATAAATAGTCATTGACCGCTTTTTTATGTCTTTTTATAGGCGTCACAGTTTACAGAGGTCACAGTCGCTTAGTATAAAAATAGCGGCTCAGCTATCGTGACTATTAATATAGTGTTTCATGACTCGCAGCTCTTTTAGCTGCTCCTCGTCCATTTGTGCCAGTAATCTATCCAAACGCTGTTCGATATTATCTAAAACACTCTGCAATAACTCACTAGCCTCTAACCTCTTTTCGCTATTCTCATTAGTGACGTTTATATTTGTTAATTGATAGTGAGTAGCTAGCATCTCGGGTAACCGTGTTTGCAGCATTTTACTTAATACAAACTGTGCTTCTGTTATCGCTGGTGTCTTATATTGAGCGTGTAGGGCTGCTTGATAAGCGTGATAGCTGCTTACTTTCTCATCGATATCTTTTAACTGGCGTAGTTGTTGCTCTGACAAGTTTTTTAAGTGCTGTTTATTTAACTTTAGCTGCTGCAAGCTTAATGTGGCTAATGACAAGGGCGCATCATAATCCTGATAAGTGAGCACACCAGGTGAGATACCGACGGCTTTATGAAAAGCCTGCCAGCCTTTTCTACCTAGATAAAAGGTAGTGACGGTCGTTACAATACCGATGCCTATTAAGATACTCATATACGCTTGCTCTTTACCCTTTCACCGTTCAACTTTGTATTTACAGCTTAATGTCTTTAGCACTCACATTTTCACCAGTTGGGCTTTCAATCGCTTGAATATTTACATCACTACTAACACCACTACTAACACCACTACTAACACCACTACTAACATCACTACTAACATCACTACTGGCATTGCTATCGGGCTTTAGAATATCTGTATTGCTAGCAAGATTGTTAAAACGTTTTTGGAGATAGCGATTGGTTGCAAGTAGTTTTTGACCGTCTTGATGATATGACGCGTTGAGCAGGTCATCAAACTGTGTGTTAATTGTCTTAAGCACGTCTAACAAGGCTTCTTTACCAGTAACATTAGAATGTTTAATTTTGGTAGTGTCAGCAAGCGCACTATCCGTCACATCTAAATCATGCAAGCGGCGATAGTCAGCGACGGCTTGCGGCACATGCCTATCCATTAGGTTTTGAATCATAATATAAGTTTCGTTGACAGTATCTTTATCATCAATTTTGCCATCGTTATTGGTATCGCCATACATGACACGCAGCTTTTCACCCTTTGTATTAATTTGCTCCAGAGCAGTTTTAACGTCGTCAGGTAGGCTTTTTTCAGGTATATAACCCAGTTGCGGCATCGCCTTATATTCGAGCATTTTGGGTGCTGTGACTTTTTTAATGCCACGATAACCTAGATATAACCCAGCCGCTGGCAACAGCCCATACAAAACAAACATTACGAACATCGCAGTCATTTGGGTCATTATATTGTCCTTATTACTTATCAGAATGTCGTGGCTGATTTCTTATGATTGTTATTATTAAACAAAAAAATAAGGCTCTATTAAAGCCCTATATTGTTATGCACTGGGTCGATTGTGTTTTTTGATAATACTTAACCTTTGCCAGTGTTCAAAAAAACATCATCAAAGAACATTTAACTTTGCGTACGGCTCTTAACATAGCGATGGGTTGAGGCAAGGCGGTTTAAGACTGTTTGGTGCAATTCATCCAATAATTCGTCAAGCTCATAATCAATCTCTAAAAACAAATCTGTCAGCATATCACCGGCTGTCATCTTGCCCTGCACCATATTGTTTTTGGTGCGATGCGGACTAAAGCGTTGTAGCTGCTCATAATGATGTAATGCTTCAGGGATACTTTCGGACACCAGCTTATCGATAACAAACTGACGCTCATTATGTTGCTGCTGTTGCTGTTCGTTCAGCTCACTACTCCACTCACGATAACGCTTTAGCTTACCGTTGATACGATCTAATATCGCAACGGCCTCGATAGGCATGGCATTTAGGGTGGCCTCATCGACCACATCAACAAGCTCAGTCATAATCGGACAACGTCCATGTTTGAGATACCACAAAGTATCTGGGTCAAAAGGCGGTCTATTGGTTGGACGCATTTGAGCACGATTACTCAGATAGCGATCGGTCAAAGGCGTGGATGATTGGCTATCACTCACTTGTGCCAACGCATCACATATGCGGTTTACACGTTCAGGCGGAATCAGTGTAGAACGCTCATGTACTGCGTGATTGCTATCACTCTTGGCAGCAGCATCCCGTTCATGATTGACACTCATCTCCTGAGCATTCTTTGCTGCCAATGTCGGTAGGTCATCTTGAGCTTGCCCAAATGACTGTAGCATTCTTGTCAAACTGACTACCATGACTTGCTCTGCCCCTCGTCTATTACACTCACATTGTGCGCATATTGCATACATTCATTCAATAGCGTATCTTAGCAGGTTTTTGCTGGCCTGCCAGTAAGCAAAATGTCACCATTCCTACACGCCAACCGTTAAGCACCGTATTATGAATGCTCCCGATTATATCTCTGGTTTCCTACTTGGGTTATCTCTCATCATTGCTATTGGCTCTCAAAACGCCTTTGTACTCAAACAAGGCCTTAAACGCGAGCACATATTTTTTGTTTGCTTGTTTTGTGCGGTGAGCGATGCGTTTTTAATTTCAGCAGGTGTTGGTGGTTTTGGTGCAGTTACGGCCCGCTATCCTCACGTTATAGATATCGCAAAAATAGCAGGCGTTATATTTTTATTAGGATATGGCTTACAGAGTTTGTATGCCAGCGTACGCGTGTCACATGCTTTGACTGTCGAAGGACAAGTCGTGACTAGCTTAAAAAAAGCCTTGTTACTATGCTTTGGTTTTACTTGGCTAAACCCGCACGTCTATCTAGACACATTGGTACTCGTCGGTATGGTTTCTACAGGTGCAAGCAGTAAATTGACGTTTGCCACAGGTGCAATTAGCGCTTCGTTCTTTTTCTTCTTTGCGCTTGGGTATGGTGCACGATTATTCAGGCCTCTATTTGAGAAGCCTAAGGCATGGAACATACTGGATGCTTTGGTAGGGTTACTGATGCTCTATCTAGCTTGGCATTTGTATCAAAGCTGATAGAAGTATAACTAGGAAATGATAGATAAGCTGAGTGTTGAATAAACTGAATATTAAGTAAACGACGTATTGGATAAACTAAATTACGTCGATATCCGATATCCGCTAACCACTGTATAAATATATATATGGTTAGCAATATTGTATTGATCATTTACATCAAGCTAGGAAAGAGCGTACGCAGTCCATTAACGATAATTTCGATAGAAACGGCTGCCAATAGCATACCCATGATTCGACTCATGATGTTCAAGCCAGTATCGCCTAGTAAGCGACTGATACGACCTGCCGCCATCAATGCCAAATAGCAAAACAGACTGATGAATAAGCCAGCAATCAAGATAGCGGATACCTGCAAAATACCTGATACTTGTGAAGAGTAAATGATAACCGTGGAGATACCACCAGGCCCAATCATCATTGGAATCGCGAGGGGAACCACGGCAGCTGCCATCGAGACTGGCGCGTCTTTCACATGATCAACATCGAAGTTCTCTTGATCAGGTTTAACAGGGTTACCCTCTCCATTCATCATATTTAGCGCAATTAAAAATACCAATATACCGCCTGCCAACTGGAACGAGCCGATAGAAATACCAAGGGTTTTTAGTAGCGTTTCACCTGCAATCGTAAAAAAGCTGATGGTAATAAAAATGGTCAAACAAGCAACGCGCGCGACCTTACGTCGATTGTTCATCGAATAGCCGCGAGTCAAATCTAAAAATAACGTCAATGCGCTAAATGGATTGATCAATACCATAAAGGCTAGGATTATCTTGATAATTTCAGTATTCACTGAGCGCTCGCTTGTCTATTGATACCGCTTGTGCAAAAAGATAAGGTCATCGTGCGAGTGCAACGATGACCCAATAGGCAACTAAAAATAGCATTGTAGCATAGGCAGATAAGCTAATAAAATCATTAACTTTGCGCCGTTACGCCTACATGTCACCTTAGTAAAGTTTCAGTGTAAAAACAAGCATTTAACCGATTATCAGTACAAGCTGTCAGTATAAATTGCCATTCTATTAACTCGGTGATAGTCCTTTCGCTAAAATCTAGCGTATATAATGATATTAGCCTTTATTACGTCTGTATTTATGCACTAAAATCCAGCCCAATATCCAAAGCAGTAGTACTGTGCGTCAAGTAACCCATCGCGATAAAATCAACCCCTGTACTTGCCGCCGCTTGTACCGTTTCAGGCGTAATACCACCTGAGGCTTCAGTCTTTGCGCGACCCTGACACATAGTAACCGCTTGCGACAATGTTTCAGGCGACATGTTGTCTAATAGCACTAAACTCACACCTGCATCGAGCGCTTGCTCTAATTGCTCTAGCGTATCGACTTCGACCTCAATAGGAATCAGATGCCCAGCAAATTTCTGTGCTTGCTGAATGGCCGTTTTGATGTCACCCGCAATGGCGATATGATTGTCTTTAATTAAAATCGCATCATCTAACCCCAAGCGATGATTGCGTCCGCCGCCGCAGCGTACGGCGTACTTTTGTACAATACGTAAGCCTGGAATGGTCTTGCGTGTACAAGTAATTTGCGCAGGATATTGCGCCACGCTATCGACAATTTGACGGGTCGCTGTCGCAATACCACTGAGATGGGTCATAAAGTTCAGGGCCGTGCGTTCTGCTGTCAATAAGTGACGCGCGTTACCTTTTACGGTCGCTAACACTGCGCCAGCCTCTATTATGTCACCATCCTGTACTTGTGCAATAAACTCAATTTGCGCATCGACTAAGGCAAAAGACAAGCGTGCCAAATCGATACCGCATATCACGCCTGCTTGCCGCGCTTTGATCTGCAACTGCGCTTGCATATCGGTTGGGATAGTAGCTTGTGAGGTTACATCACCACGCCTACCCAAATCTTCAGTTAGTGCATTCTCAACCAATGGCTTGAGCAATACGTCATCCAATGCTGGCTCTTTTTCAATTGTCATCTTTGACCCTTATCTAGGCATGATATTGATAGAAACTGCTCGTTATTTAAACTCAAAATGAGCATAAATATAGCGTAAAGTTAGCGACCCTGCAAGGAAAGGTGACAAATTTTTCGTTTTACAAACCGATTTAGAGATACAACGGAATGGCTTGAAACGACTATTTGCGCTTAGGAAGTTTGCTGTCCATCAATAAACTCTGTAATTCAATATCATGGCGGAAGCGATATAACTTGGCAGGACGACCACGCTGAGCAGTACTACTCTCTCCTGTCTCCATCACTAGGTTTTGCGAATCAAGCAATCGACGGAAATTTTGCTTGTGCAAACGCACGCCTGATAGTGCTTCAACACTCTGCTGCAACTGCGACAAGGTAAAGACGTCTGGCATCAGACCAAAAATAAGCGGTCTATATTCAATCTTGGCGCGCAGTCTTGAGATAGCAGTAGCAATCACGCGACGGTGATCATAATACATGGGTACGCCTATGCGCTGTGACCAGTCCTCTGGCAAGTTAACAGCTTGATAGTTAGGCGGATAATTAGGGGCTTCGGGTATCAGACCTGCTTCATAAAGCATTTCATAGCGTAGTAATACATGCTCTGCAATCCATTCTCTACTTTCAGTATCGTGTTCGTTGACGGATTGACTGTCAGTGAGTTTACCACTTGCCAAAAACGCTTTGTCCAGCCCCCAACATAAGCCAATGCGCTGACGCCTGCGCTGTTGAACGATTGAGTCGTTGGCAGTATTGGCCCATTCAAGTAGCGCAGGCACGATAAAGTCCATAATAATGCTAGGCATACCGTCCAAATGATTTTCCCATGGGAAGTAATCATACCAATCTCGCCATAGCGCTTTGCTTTGGAGTGCCTGCGTTTGCGTCTCTTGCACCAAACCTAAATAACTCACATACACCAACGCATGGCCATCAATATTACGCCTGTTAGTATCGACAAAGGTATATAACTGCTCCAAATATCCAAGCGGTTGCTGCGTTTGCTCCTCTACCCATTGACGCACACCTGCTTGTAACGAGCGATGTAGCGGCATAAGTGGCCCATTTGGCAACAGCTTGCCTTGGTCAACGGTTAGAACGCGCGCGATATGATCGGTGATAGCGACCAATACGGCGACCACTTCTGTCGTGCCGCTACCTTGCTGGTGCGCATGTGAATAAGACAACGTCATGGCTTTGGGAATTATCCTTTTTCTCTGAAACGTGAAAGGCTATTGGGGTTAATAGCTATGATATGGCTTAGTATAGCTTGAATCTAAAACTATCATAGTCTGTGGTTGTAAGTATGAAAAATCAATATCGATAAATAGTTATAAGGGGCATGAATTAGCACCATTTTCAAGCTCAGTACGGCTTAACTGCACGTCATTTTTAGCAATAAAACCTAATATTTTGACTTATTAAGTATAAAAACCACTTGTAATTATGCTCAAAATGAGCATAATTAAGACAACTTATAAATTTATTATGTTCAATTGCATATTTTTTAGCTCATACATTTATCGTTATCGCACCAACAAAGGCTGCCATTATGAAAAAATATCCTTACGACGCACCTATCATGAGTACGAACAATCGCATCGCCACTCAGATGAACATTGAATATGCCAAGGCTAAAATGCCTGCAGACTTGCCCCACGCTGAACGCATCGTGGTTGAAGAAAATATCAAGAAGCTACTGAAAGAGAAGAATGCCGTACTGGTAGCACACTACTATGTCGACCCTTTTATCCAAGACTTGGCATTGGCAACCGGTGGCTGCGTCGGTGACTCACTTGAAATGGCTCGCTTTGGACAAGCTCATAGCGCTCAGACTTTGGTGGTCGCTGGTGTGCGCTTCATGGGTGAATCGGCAAAAATATTGAGCATGGAAAAGACCGTCCTCATGCCAGATTTAGAAGCCGAATGCTCGCTTGATTTGGGCTGCCCTGCTGACGAGTTTTCAGCATTTTGTGATGCCCATCCTGAGCGTACTGTTGTCGTCTACGCCAATACCAGCGCCGCAGTAAAAGCGAGAGCTGATTGGGTAGTGACCTCATCTGTCGGTATCGACATCGTTCGTCATTTACATGCCCAAGGTGAGCCGATTATTTGGGGCCCTGACCGTCATTTAGGCAAATACATCGCTCGTGAGACTGGTGCAGATATGCTGCTGTGGCAAGGGTCTTGCCTCGTGCATAACGAATTCAAAGCCACTGAACTAATGCAATTAAAAGAGGAACATCCAGAGGCCAAAGTCTTGGTACATCCTGAGTCACCTGATAGCGTGGTGGCACTCGCTGATGTGGTCGGCTCGACTAGCAAACTTTTGCAATCAACGTATGAGATGGATGCTGATACCTTTATCGTCGCTACTGATTTGGGTATATTGCACGAGATGCAAAAACGCTCACCAAACAAGCGATTCTTGGCCGCACCGACTGCTGGTGAGAGCGCAAGCTGTAAGAGCTGTGCGTTTTGTCCTTGGATGGCCATGAACGGTCTAAAAGGTATTGAGCAGTGCTTAACCAATCAAAGCGGTGAAGTACTTATGACACCTGAGCTGGCAGTAGCAGCTAAGAAACCTTTACAACGGATGCTCGATTTTGCTGAAGCACAAAAGCAACGCGTAGCCGCCAGTGGCGACATTGTCAAAGACCGTGCGCTGTTTGCCAATGTTGGAGCAGCATAGTATGAATAGGCAGCAATCAGCTAACCATACCAGCACTACTAGCCTTGATAATAATAGGAGTAGCAGTAACATGAGCCACATTATAAAAACTGACGTCCTTATCATTGGTGCCGGACTGGCAGGTTTGAGCACCGCACTATCTCTGCCGAAATTGCTGAATATCACTGTTTTAAGCAAAGCGGCACTTGAGGTTTGTTCAAGTCACTACGCTCAAGGTGGTATCGCAGCCAGCTTAGACAAAGCAGACTCTGTGACTGATCATGTCGCTGATACCTTAATCGCTGGTGCAGGATTGTGTGCGACGGACAATACTGCTCGTATCTTGGGTGCAGGACAGCAAGCGGTGCAGTGGCTATGCGAGCAAGGTGTGCCATTTACTCAATCTAATTTAACTAAAGAAAATGATAATACACCTGATTTTTCAGTCTTAAAAACCAGTGACTTACACTTGACTAAAGAAGGCGGTCATGGCTGTAGACGTGTGGCTCATGCGGATGATGCAACGGGTCGACACGTGATGGACGCATTAAACATCAAAGCACAGACTGCGGCCAATATCACTATCTTGCCTTATCATGAAGCATTAGAGTTACTGACTTCACCTCTGATTAGCAGCTCCTCTTTTAGTATGAACGATAGCGAGATCAAACATTGCCGAGGGGCGTTGGTCTTTGATCATGTAAATAAGCGCCAATTCACCATTCATAGTTCAGCTGTGTACTCGCTAGTGGTGGCTTAGGTCAGTTATTTAAGCGTGCCAGCGCGCCTAATGTCTGTGTTGGTGATGGTGTGATGATGGCATGGCAAGCAGGCTGCCGTCTGGCAAACTTGGAAGTTTGTGCAATTTCACCCGACAGGTCTGGCATTAGGCGACAGCAGTTTTTTAATCTCTGAAGCACTTCGCGGTGAGGGTGGACGGCTTTATTGCCCGCAGACAGGCAAGCGCTTTATGCTAGAGGTTGATGCGCGCGCAGAGTTGGCACCGCGAGATATCGTCGCACGTGCGATAGCCGAGCAAATTTCAAAAAATGGCAGGGGCTACGTACATCTTGATGTCAGCCACTTACCAGCAGACTTTTTGCAGCAGCATTTTCCGCAAATTTATCAGACGCTGCTAGCACTTGGCGTCGATATGACCACAGACCCTATTCCGGTCGCTCCGACTGCCCACTATAGTTGTGGCGGCGTGGTGACTGATGCCAATGGACTGACCGATGTCGCAGGGCTGTATGCAGCAGGCGAAGTTGCTTATACAGGGCTGCATGGAGCCAATCGTTTAGCAAGCAATTCATTATTGGAGTGTGTGGTGGTTGGTCGCAACATTGCCGCCAACTTGCCACGTTACTTAACAAAATTGGCACGCTTAAAGAACTTAGAAGCTTTAGAGAAAATGGCTGAAGCTTTAGAAAAAATGGCACAGCCACATACTGCCTATTATGAACTGTATCAGTTAGCTGCCGATATTTGGCAATCTCCGACACTAGAAAACACGCAATTTGTTATCTTGCCCTCTTCTAAGCAGTCATCGTATCCAACTTATAATGCCGATAAAGCGCTTCATTCTGACGTAAATAGTGCAGAGATAACTATAGCGTTGAAAGCTCTTTTGACAGCCAATATGGGTATCACACGTAGTGCCAAACAATTAGAGCAAGCATTGCGACAAATTGAGCAGTGGCAAGAGTCAATCGAACATACTGAGATCATGCTATCTGATACGAGCAGTAGAACTCCTACTACTAACAGTGAGCTTGCCATTTTTCAATTAGTGAGGCAATTAGCGTTAGCAACGATAATTGTCCAATCGGCTTATCAGCGTTTTGAGAGTCGCGGTGGGCATTACCGTGAGGATTATCCTAATTTAGCTGAAACGCCTTTGACCAGTATCATTCTGCCATGGAGAAACGCTACCTTTGATTCCTTTGAGAGCATGACAGAAAACGAGCGTTATCCGATACCTGTTACTGACCATATTTGAACGTACGACAGATAATAGCCAAACCCATCAAGGGTGATATCTAACACTATAGTTAAAGAGGCATTTAAGCTATCATTATGGATAGGCTTAAAATA
>Ga0207897_100448_pt1 | contig 13301 bp, 15 predicted proteins | sample LinPmetageLP42_FD_184054 | JGI IMG/M metagenome (GOLD analysis project Ga0207897, IMG submission 184054) | Marine viral communities from the Pacific Ocean - LP-42 (SPAdes) | ecosystem: Environmental > Aquatic > Marine > Oceanic | place: Pacific Ocean | collected 2010-08-27
TAAAAATGAGAGGAACAATATTTTTTATACTAAACGGGGTTATCAGAAGCTTGACCCGGTCTATTTTCCCAAGCAAAGTGAACATCCGTTTTACTGCTACGAACTCGTGTTGTAAATACCGGCATTAGAAATCTTATTTTCGCCATACGCTAAAACCCATGACCTCAACTAATCCGCTTTCTTTTAAAAACATAAATCGCCTTGCTGTTCCGGCATTATTGGCGGGTATTGCAGAACCTATACTTTCTGCTACAGATGCGGCTGTGGTGGGCAATGTGCCCGATAATGCTACAGAAGTCCTGGCAGCTGTAGGTATTGTGGGTTCGTTTTTGTCAGCGCTTATTTGGATTTTAGGTCAAACGCGTAGCGCATTGCAAGCCATCATCGCGCAGTATTATGGTGCTGATAAAATTGATGAGATCAGCACGCTTCCGGCGCAGGCGATCTATTTCAATATCCTGTTGAGTATTGTGATCTTGGTCACCACGCTTCCCTTTATTGAAGCTATTTTTTCACTGTACAATGCATCCGGACTCATTCTCGACTACTGCGTGCAGTATTATTCAATTCGGGTTTGGGGTTTCCCACTCACCTTATTCACCTTTGCTGTTTTCGGCATTTTTAGAGGGTTGCAAAACACGTTTTGGCCCATGGTTGTTGCGATAATTGGGGCCGTTGTAAATATTCTCCTTGACTTTATTTTGGTCTACGGAATTGAGGGCTACATTCCCGCAATGCAGATTGAAGGTGCTGCGTATGCAAGTCTGGTCGCGCAGGCGTTAATGGCGGTTTTATCATTAATTCTTGTGCTTATCAAAACCGATGTCAGCCTAAAACTCCGCTTCCCGATTCATCCCGAATTATGGAGGCTCGTAGGGATGGCGCTTAACCTTTTTGTGCGTACCATCGCCTTAAACCTCGCCTTGTATCTCGCCAATTCGTTTGCTACAGATTATGGCGCTTCTTACATTGCGGCACAAACTATTTTGATCAACATCTGGCTATTTTCGGCATTTTTTATTGATGGATATGCTGCTGCCGGAAACATTCTTGCAGGCCGTTTTCTGGGTGCTAAAGATTATACCAGTCTCTGGGAATTGAGTAAAAAATTGAGCAAATATAGCCTGATCATTGCCGGAGGGTTGATGCTTCTCTCTGCCATTTTATATGAGCCTATCGGATTAATTTTCAGCAAAGAACCCGAAGTGATCGCACGGTTTACAGCGCTGTTTTTTGTGGTAATTCTTATGCAACCTTTAAATGCCCTCGCCTTTATTTTTGATGGAATTTTTAAAGGAATGGGCGAAATGAAATACCTGCGCAACGTGCTGATGGCCGCCACATTTCTAGGTTTTGTTCCCGCTATTTTTATAGGAGATTATTTTGGCCTGAAACTCTACGCGGTCTGGATCGCCTTTTCCGTTTGGATGATGGTGCGCAGTGGCGCACTTATTCTCAAATTCAGAAAGCGCTTTAAACCAAAAGTCGACTAGAAAAGCTACCTCGTTTTTAACCAGCCCGTAATGCTCAAGCGCTCTGAAGCCAATACCGGTTTTACCTCGTGCTCCAGAATTTGACTTTCAAAAATCACCACGCGACCGGGTCTAGGGATGATATCAAGCGCACGCTCTCCGTCTCCTTCCGGCAGATAAATCGTGAGTTCGCCGCCATTGCTTGCCACCCAACTGTCGTCGTTTAAATAACAAACCATTGAGAGTTTACGGCGATCGTCGTTTTGAAAGGTATCCAGATGTCTTTTATAAAAAGTACCTTTTGGGTAAATCGCATAGTGAAATTCCTTCTGAAGAATTCCCAGAAAACATGTACGGTTCAAATAGGTAACAAGGTCATTTATTTTAGCAAAAAAAAGACGTTCCTGTGGTCTTCCTTCAGCTTCATTGATCCATTTAATAAAGTCTCCTCGAATGGTCTTATCGATCTCTTCATTAAACTTGTTGCCAATGGCTGCTTTTTTAAAACGGTCTGCCTCGTAAACTTCCTTCAGAGATTGTCTCAATTCTTCAATTTCTTCCGAAGAAAAAAAGTCATCTACAATGGCATAATTGCAAGCAAGTAAATCTGATATAACCTGCTCATAGGTAGGGTTTTCAACAAAATCTACCTGCTCAAAAAGCTGTGTATTCATAGGCGATAAAATCCTCATAATAGGATCAAAAATTGCGCACAAATAACGCACAAAAAACATTACGAAATTCGCAATTTTCAAGCCCTTGATTATTTTCTAGGTACGGCGCTTAGACTTTGTTACTTTTGCCTAATTAATCATATCATTTATGGATATTTTACAGTTTTTAAGCGGGACCGGTATTTACCTCATTTTTGCGGTTGCACTCATCGTGGTGGTTTTGGTTAGAAAATTTAAAAAATAGTTATGAGCAACATTCGCATCACCAAACAGTTCTCTTTTGAAACCGGTCACGCACTTTATGGCTACGATGGCAAGTGTCGCAATGTGCACGGCCATAGTTATAAACTCTCGGTAACGGTGATCGGGACGCCTATTTCAGACAACAACAATGTGAAGTTTGGGATGGTTATCGATTTTGGTGATCTCAAAAGAATAGTAAAAAGCGAGATCGTTGATGTGTTTGACCACGCGACTGTTTTTAATAAAAATACGCCGCACGTTGAGCTGGCCAAAGAACTTTCAGACCGTGGGCACAATGTGTTGTTGGTAGATTATCAACCTACCAGCGAGATGATGGTGATTGATTTTGCTGAAAAAATAAAGAAACACCTTCCGGAAAATATCAATCTTTTTTCGCTGAAATTGCAGGAAACCGATACCAGTTTTGCTGAATGGTATGCCGCTGATAATGCGTAATCTTCAAGTATGAATCAAGCCATAACAGCAATACATATCCCTGAAGGAAAAAAAGTGTATTTCTCTAGTGACAATCACTTGGGTGCACCTACTGCTGAAGCGAGCAAACCCCGCGAGAAAAAGTTTATCGCTTGGTTGAGCGCGATCGAAGCAGATGCTGCTGCAATTTTTCTATTGGGTGATCTGTTTGACTTTTGGTTTGAATATAAAACTGTTGTTCCTAAAGGCTTTGTGCGTGTTTTAGGCAAACTGGCGCAACTGGGCGATAAGGGCATCCCGATCTACTTTTTTGTGGGAAATCACGATTTGTGGATGAAGGATTATTTTAAAACCGAACTTGACATTCCTGTTTATCACGAGCCGCGCATTTTTGATTTGAACAACAAACGTTTTTTTATAGGCCACGGCGACGGTCTGGGCCCCGGAGACAAAGGCTACAAACGCATGAAAAAAGTGTTTACTTCGCCGTTTTTTCAGTGGTTGTTCCGCTGGGTGCATCCTGATATTGGAGTGCGTGTGGCACAGCATCTTTCGGTAAAAAATAAACTGATAAGTGGTGAAGACGATCAAAATTTCCTTGGGGAAGAAAATGAATGGTTGGCTACATACGCAAAGCGGAAATTAGAATCCGCACACTACGATTACTTCATTTTTGGTCACCGGCATTTACCTATGGAAATTGAAGTTGGCAAATCTTCTACGTATTACAATCTAGGAGATTGGATCACACATTACACCTATGGTGTTTTTGACGGAACTTCTTTTGAACTGAAAGAATACAGCCTTTAGTTTAATGCGGTTTGCATAAACTGTTGCGTTTCCATTCTTAAAATCGTCTGATCTAAAAGATCCTGAATAGCATAAACCTCATCCCGACTCACCGCCAGATCAACATCTGGAGAAGGCGTTTTAAGCAGTAATGATCGGCATTCCCGAGGTGCTGGACAATCTTTACAAGTGCTTTGTGCTAGCGTATCCTGAGTTAAATGTGCAAACGCTTTAAGCTGATCGAGCGTAAAATAAAATCCCATATCTCTAAAAACAACCTGTGCTTTAATACTGCTGTATGTTGACGTTTTCCAGTAAAATGAAATGCCACTATCGTTGCGGTAAATGATATCAATATGCTTCATAACCTAAGGTTTGAAACAAATATACTAAAGTTATTTAGAACAAATCTAAATAGTTTCTGGATTATTCTTGAATATCCCGCAGCTTGAGTTGAATGCTCACGTCGCCATTCCATTCATTTAAGTCAAGTGAATATGCTGCTTTAAAGAGCTTTTTATGCTGAATTAAATCACATTTTGAACCCAGCCCAAAACCTATTGCTCCAACGGTCGTACGACTACTATTTTGCGTAACCGCACATTTTAAATGGGCGTCATCTGTGCCCACACATTTGCCAGAACCGGTATCAGTAAGGTTTTTACTCATAAAAACCGGCGTCATATTTCCCGGGCCAAAAGGTGCAAATTGCCGAAGAATGCGGTAAAATTTTGGAGTGATATCATCAAGATCAAGTTCGGCATCTATAGTTATTTCCGGAATAAGCAAGCGCTCGTCAATAGAACTGCTTACCACTTCTTCAAATTTTTGTTTAAAACCTTCATATTGATGTTCCCCAAGAGTGAGGCCCGCAGCATATTTATGCCCACCAAATTGCTCTATATGTTCGCTACACTGCTCTAAAGCATCATACACATCAAAACCTTTAACAGAACGCGCACTCGCGGCTAACTTTTCGCCACTTTTAGTAAATACTAAAGTCGGTCGATAATAGGTTTCGGTAAGCCTTGAAGCCACAATACCTATCACACCTTTATGCCAATTTTCCTGAAAAACCACGGTGGTTTTTCGGTCTTCTTCTTTATTCGTTTCGATTTGCATTAGAGCTTCCTGTGTGATTACCTTATCGAGATCTTTCCGCTCTGCGTTAAAACCTTCAATACCCGCTGCCATTTCCTGCGCACGCACATAATCTTGTTCGGTAAGCAATTCTACGGCGTGTAAACCGTGTTTAATTCTTCCCGCCGCGTTAATACGTGGTGCAATGATAAAGACCACATCGGTGATGGTAAGCACCTCTTTTTTAACGTTCTCAATTAAAGCCTGTATTCCGGTACGTGGCAAAGTATTGATCACATCAAGACCGTGAAATGCCAGCACTCGGTTTTCACCGGTAATGGGCACAATATCAGCTCCGATCGCAGTTGCAACAAGATCCAGATAGGGCACCAGCGTTTTTACCGGTAAGCCCTTCTCCTGCTCCATTGCCTGTATCAATTTAAAACCAACGCCACAACCGCATAGCTCTTTGTACGGGTAGTCACAATCCTCCCGTTTGGGATCTAAAACCGCAATAGCCTCCGGAATTTCTGCACCGGGACGGTGGTGATCACAAATAATAAAATCGATCCCAAGCTTCTTAGCATAAGCTACTTTGTCGATCGCTTTTACACCACAATCCAGCGCAACGATGAGCGTGATGTCATTGTCGTGCGCATAATCTATACCTGCATAAGAAACACCATAACCTTCGGCATAACGATCGGGAATGTAGGTCGCCACTTGTGGATGCAACGTCTGGAGATAACTGCTCATCAACGCAACGCTGGTCGTCCCGTCAACGTCATAATCTCCATAAACCAAAATATTTTCGTTTTGAGCTATTGCCGAATTTATGCGGGCAACCGCCTTATCCATATCTTTCATCAAGAACGGATCGTGCAAGTCTTCTAACGAGGGTCTAAAGAATTTTTTTGCTTTTTCATAAGTGTCCACTCCGCGCTGTTGCAAGAGGGCTGCAATTTTTATAGGAATTTGTAAAGACTGGGCAAATGATTTTACAGTTTGAGAATCGGGTGTTGGTTTTAGCGTCCAGCGCATCAATCTAAATTTACTTTAAGGATCCAGGCCTCTTTGAGGTCATCTAATTTTCTATATTCTAAGAGCCTTTCGTACAAGGCATTGGGGTTTTTGCTATAATCTAAATAAATGTAGTGGTAGTTATTTGCAGGATTTACAAAACGTACAGGAGATAAGCCTTTTAGTTGCATTTTTTCTTTCCATAAAAGAGCATACCTGCGCTTAGAGAAAACGTGATTAACTACATAATAACCGGGGCTCATTCCGGGTACTTGCAATGAAGGTACATCTAACATCTCTTGCAGTGCCTTATTGTCTATAGCTTCTAAATTGTTTTTAATATTTTTTGAGACTGAATTTTCGGTTAAATTCTCACCATCTTTATCAAAATTTGCTACATCATCTTGCGGCTCAATTGTTTCTGTAACATTACTTCTAGCGGGCTTAATAATCGTATCAGGTTTACCCTCAACAACGACTCGCTGATAATAATCTGTACTAATCTCCGTTTGAAATGCGCTGAAAAAGACAAATAAACGGTCTGATTCTGTCTTAAATTGAAGCTTTACCTCTTTTGCATCATTAGAGATCACTTCGTTATTTTTATTGGGAATTTGCACTTTGGCCAAATCAAAACCTAATGTATTTAAATTTGCAGGAATGCGATTAACGTATTTCTGGTCTTTAATTGTTATGCTGCTATTGAAGAAATTATTTGCATAACGCACTCTGCTTTTTAATGGAATAAATTCTTTAGTGACCTCTTTAAAAACCGAAACTCCATCTCCTGGCAGAATTAAATCTCCTTCTAAAGCTGCCAGCGTAACCGATGTTTTAACATCACCGCTTTCTACCGCTCTAAAGTTTTTAAAGTCTACTTCTTGTGTATTATCTGGTTCTATAAAACTAAAACCGTGATAGCCCGTAAAATACTGCAACGGCTCTGTAGCATCTTCATAAATAAGATAAAGCATCCAGCCCGCTGAGCTACCGCCATACATATACCCTTCTAAAGCAGTCACATTTGCTAAAGTATAAGATCCTGATGCTGCATTACTAGTTACCAGTAGATCTGTGACATCACTATAGCAAACATAGGGCGCTGCATTTTTAAGCTCTATGATCTCATCTCGCATACCGTCATAAATTACTTCGCCTTGTACCTGTGTATAACCATTGCTACCGGGAAATTGAAATTTAACCAGATCAAAAGGGCGGTCTCTTTTTTTCTTGAGATCATAAACTATTCTGCTACCTCGCGTTTTTTGCTTGCCCGCTGCTCCAGGATAAGTAGCAGCCCAATATAAACCTGCATATTTAATTTTTGCACCCGCCGGAATATCAATACTGGCAGTACTCGAACTAAAAGTATCAGAGTCATCATCAATATCTATATAAACCATATCGGTGCGATCATTCAATCCTTTGGGACGCACATATACATTAGTAGGGTGCTCACTTAAAATAGTATTACCTATAACTCGAGTATCGCCGTGAAGGTAATGCTCATTAACACGGGCAAAAGCTTTTCCCTGACTGAGGCAACTTGAGGAAACAAAAAGAAATAAGGCTAATAATTTGATGTTCATATCATTAAAGTTAGACTTGGCAATCACCAAGTTACAAATTAGCACGGTTTTATAATTAAAAGCTTTTGTGTAATTTGTTTAAAAGTTAAAACCTATGCCTAAGACAATTACATTTATCAATCAAAATGAACCTTGGCGCCTAGCTATCCCTGCGGTAGGCTTTGTTCTGTTTTTAATAGGGATGCTCGCTTTAAAGGAAACTGTATTGGGAACCGTAATTCAACCTCTGGGTATGCTCCTCATGTTTGTCCCTCATTTTATTCCTTTTAAGCTGAAGAACTATGTGCGCTTTACCAAGCGAATGATTTCTTTTAAATTGGAAAAAGGCGGAAGTTACAACTACAGGTTTTCTCAAATTAAATATGTGGAGGCTTATGAGGATCACCTCATCATTTTTAAATCAAAAAAGAAATCTGAAAAAGTAAGCATTGAAGGTTATGCTAAAGCAGATATAAACCGACTTCTAGACATGCTACAACCTGAAACTAAACGTGTCTCAGAAGCCGTCTAGCTTTTAGGCTTTCCTCCTACGATAATCACAATTTCTCCCTTAGGCGCTTTGGCCTCAAAATGGTTCAAAACCTCAGCAACGGTACCACGCACCGTCTCTTCATGAAGTTTTGAGATCTCCCTGGAAACCGAAATGCTTCGGTCTTCACCAAAGAATTCTACCATGTTTTTTAAGGTCTTCACCAGCTTATGCGGACTTTCATAAAAGATCATCGTGCGCTCTTCTTCCGCCAGAAGTAAAAAACGGGTTTGTCTTCCTTTTTTTACGGGAAGAAAACCTTCAAAAACAAATTTATCATTAGGCAAACCGCTATTTACCAACGCCGGAACAAAAGCTGTGGCGCCCGGCAGACAGTCAACCTCCAGGCCTGCTTCTACACAAGCACGCGTTAATAAAAATCCTGGATCTGAAATCGCCGGAGTTCCTGCATCGCTTATCAATGCAAGGGTTTGACCGTTTTTGATGCGGTCTACAAGACCTTCAACCGTTTTATGCTCGTTGTGCATGTGATGCGAGTGCATCTGCGTTGTGATTTCAAAATGTTTGAGCAGCTTTCCGCTGGTGCGGGTATCTTCGGCAAGAATAAGATCTGCTTCCTGCAGCACTTTTACCGCTCTAAAGGTCATGTCCTCTAGATTGCCAATAGGCGTGGGAACAAGGTAAAGTTTACCCATTTTAATCAAATTTACGAGCTACAAGCTCTTTAAAGCGCGTCTCATACATCTCTTTACCTTCCCAATTGTTATAGTCTGGTTTTACCATCTGGTCGATAAGAGTAAACGCTTCTGCTTCAGAATTTGCGGTGTTGAGTTGAGAAAGCACCCGGTTATAATCGGTATCGCTACCGTTAAAAAGGTGTTTTATAAATGCAATGCGATCATTAAGCCCGAAAGAAAGTCCGCGAGAGATACGGTCATTTAAGCGTTTTGGCTTGCTCTCCTGTGGCTTGGCATCCTCTTCAAACTCGGCAATACGACCATACTCCCCGATCTCGTCTTTATCGTTTTTAACCACATCAGGCTTTTGTGTGATTTGCTGAAACATCGCTTCAATGGCATCTGCTTCCGGCGGCATTTGTGCAACGATATCCTTGATCTTTTCCATCACCGGTTCGTGCAAAGAAGCCTGATTGATCTTGGGCTCTTTTTGCTCTTTCGGTTTAGTATCTTCTGCTCTAGGCTGTGTTTCTTGTGGTGTTCTTAAGCGCTCAAAGAGTTCTTCGTTGGCCGCCGCTATACGAGCGATGCGTTCCAATTCGGTTTCTTCTTTTTGGGGTGCTTCAGTGAGAGTTTCTCCAACCTGTTCTTGTTGAATTTCCTTAATACTTTCAGCAATCACTTCGCTATCTTCTTGCTCTAAAGCTTTTATGATTTCGGCTTTGCCTATAGTAGGTTGTGCAGCATCAAAATGCGCTTCTACATAAGCCAATATTGATAGCGCTTCATAAATCTTTTGGGCTTCAATTTTAAGGGTCTCGTAGTCACTCTCTGAGTCAAGTTTTAAAATCTTGTGCGCCAGGCTCACTAAGTCAGATTTTAATTTCTTCTTCATAAGTTTTTTGTTTGCTCTGTTTATTTGCTGGGGTTTTTAATAAATTTGCTAAGCCCTCAAAGAATAGCACCTTTGCCCTTTAAGAGGTTGAAAAGTACGAAATGTTTCTCGAAAATACCGTTAATCATAAAGAGCAATTTGGATGGATAGAAGTCATATGTGGCTCTATGTTCTCGGGTAAAACCGAAGAATTAATTCGCCGATTAAAGCGTGCCAAGTTTGCCAAGCAAAAGGTTGAAATCTTCAAACCTGCTATAGATACCCGCTACGATGATGAGCTGGTGATCTCTCATGATGCTAACGAAATAAGATCTACACCGGTTCCAGCAGCGGCTAATATTCCTATTCTTGCAGACGGTTGTGATGTGATAGGCATTGACGAAGCGCAGTTTTTTGATGACGAGATCGTAAAGGTGTGTAATGACCTTGCCAACCGCGGAATCAGAGTTATCGTTGCCGGACTTGACATGGACTTTAAAGGAAATCCCTTTGGCCCAATGCCTGCACTTATGGCTACCGCCGAATATGTTACTAAAGTACATGCCGTATGTACCCGTACGGGAAACCTGGCGCAATTCAGCTACCGAAAAGCGACCAGCGATGATCTTGTATTGCTGGGAGAAACTGAAGAATATGAACCTCTAAGCCGTAGTGCTTATTATAAAGCAATGTTACGGGAACGTCTAAAAACAATCGAAGTTAAGGACCCCGAAGAACTTAAAAACCCAAAAACAAAAGACTAAATGCCGCACACTGTTCTCGAAATAGACCTAAACGCCTTAGGCCATAATTATGACTATCTACGGTCTAAACTAGAACCAGATGTAAAAATGCTGGGCGTTGTAAAAGCATACGCCTACGGAAGCGAGTCTGTAGCCGTTGCCCATAAACTGGAAGAAAAAGGTATCGATTACTTAGCGGTTGCTTATACCGCAGAAGGCGTTGCACTACGCGAAGCAGGAATAAAAACACCTATTTTGGTCCTGCATCCTCAAATCGAAAATTTTGATCAAATTATAAAGCATCAGCTTGAGCCTAGTATTTATAGTTTTAGAGTACTAAAAGCTTTTACCGAAATCGCTGAAGCACAAGAACTAAAAGAGTATCCTATTCATATAAAATTCAACACCGGCTTAAACCGTCTAGGATTTAAAGATGTGAATGAAAAAGATATTCTTGAACAGTTAAACGAAACTAAGGCTTTAAAGGTAAAATCTTTATTCTCCCATTTAGTTGCGAGTGAAGATATGAATGAACGCACATTCACCCACCAGCAAATAGAAGCTTTTGAAAATAATGCTAAACATATGATCGCTGGTTTAGGGTATACTCCCATGCTGCATCAAAGCAATACTTCGGCAATAATTAATTACCCCCAGGCGCAGTTTGATATGGTGCGCTCCGGAGTCGGACTTTACGGTTATGGCAACACCCAAGAGGAAGATCTAAAATTAAAACCGGTTGCAACCCTTAAAACCGTGATCTCTCAAATTCACGATATTGCAATTGGTGAAACCGTAGGATATAATCGTGCACATACAGCAGCCAAATTAGGCCGAAGCGCCACCTTACCCATTGGCCACGCCGATGGAATTTCACGTGCTTATGGCAAAGGACGCGGGTATGTGATGATCAATGGTAAAAAGGCGCCTATCATAGGAAATGTGTGTATGGATATGATCATGGTTGATGTAACCAAAATTGATTGTGAAGAAGGAGATGAGGTGGTTGTTTTTGGAAAAGGAGCATCAGCAGTGGCGCTCTCTGCTCGCATTAAAAGTATTCCTTATGAGTTAATTACAGCGGTTTCTCAACGCGTAGAACGAAAAATTATACAATAACTAACGTTTTCTACTTTTCGACTTTTTAATATTTAGCTATCTTAGAACCTTAATTAACTAAAAACCGACTCAAAAATGGCATTTTTAAAAGATTTTAAAGCCTTCTTAATGAAGGGAGACATTGTTGCTCTGGCAACAGCAGTAATCATTGGTGGAGCGTTCAACAAAATCGTTGGCTCTCTTGTAAAAGACGTTATTATGCCTGTAATTGGCGTTTTGATGGGTGGTAAAAACGTAAATAACCTATTCTTTTCTTTAGACGGCGGCGAGTATGACACGGTTGAAGCTGCCGTAGAAGCCGGTGGAGCGATTATGACCTACGGTAACTTTCTACAAGCGGTTATTGATTTTATCATCATTGGCTTTGTGATTTACTGGTTGTTGAAAGGTTATGAGAAAACCAAAAAGAAAGAGGAAGCTAAACCAGCTGCTCCTAAAGGACCTTCTCAAGAAGAATTACTTATCGAAATTCGTGACGAATTAAGAAAGAAATAAAGACTTGTGTGCCATTAGGCACAAACCGCTGCACTGCAGACTAATTTTAACTAAACCCCCGAATTTCTTCGGGGGTTCTTTTTGTTATATAAATAACATAATGTTTTTAAAACATACAAAATGTCACTTTTTAAACAAATGTGTATATTTTTAATAAGATAGTCTCATTTTTTATAAAGTGTTGCTACTTTTGGCGTCCGCAAAGAGATAAGCTGCGGACTGGCTGTTTTTCAGCACTAATAAACCATTTAAATTATCTCTCATATAGAGATTGACATACGCTAAAGATTAAAATTATGAAAGTAGCTGTTGTAGGTGCCACCGGGATGGTAGGCCACGTAATGTTGCAAGTACTCGCAGAACGCAACTTCCCCATAACCGAATTAATACCTGTTGCAAGCGCACGCTCGGTAGGTAAAACGGTTACCTATAAAGACAAAGAATACACCATTAGTTCTATGGAAGATGCGATCGCAGCACGTCCTGATATCGCTATTTTCTCTGCAGGTGGTGGCACTTCGTTAGAGTTTGCTCCTAAGTTTGCCGAAGTTGGTACTACCGTGGTAGACAACTCTTCTGCGTGGAGAATGGATCCTGAGAAAAAACTTATTGTTCCTGAGATCAATGCTTCAGAATTAGAAGATTCAGATAAAATTATCGCTAATCCTAACTGTTCTACTATTCAGATGGTTTTGGCTTTGGCGCCTTTACACAAGAAATACAAGATCAAGCGTCTTGTGATCTCTACCTATCAGTCGATTACAGGAACCGGAGTTAAAGCGGTTCAGCAGTTAGAAAATGAATACAAAGGAGAGCAAGGTGATATGGCTTACGCATATCCTATTCACCGCAATGCAATCCCTGCGTGCGACGTGTTTACCGAAAATGGGTATACTAAAGAAGAAATGAAGCTCGTTAACGAGACTCAGAAAATCTTAGGTGATAACACCATTGCAGTTACTGCTACAGCAGTGCGCATCCCGGTTGTGGGCGGCCATTCTGAAGCAATCAACGTGCAGTTTGAAAATGATTTTGACCTAGCGGAAGTTCGCCAACTGCTTCAAGCGCAAGATGGTGTTACCGTTCAAGATAATCCGGATACCAATACCTACCCAATGCCTATTTATGCTGAAGGTAAAAATGATGTGTTTGTAGGTCGTATTCGTCGTGATTATTCTCAAGAAAACACGCTAAATATGTGGGTCGTTGCAGATAACCTGAGAAAAGGTGCAGCAACCAATGCGGTTCAAATCGCTGAATATCTAGCGGCTAAAGAATTGGTTTAGTTTAAAAGAAGCTAATAATTACACAAACCTCTGAGGCGTGGCGTTTCAGAGGTTTTTTTATTGGCACCGCCAAAGGGTTTAATACTCCGTCCCGATAGCTATCGGGATGCCTCGAAATTGAAAATTCGTTTCCAAGCAATGCCTCATGGGCTTGCCCTGAGGAAGTTTACTGCCTATATTTGAAAGAATTCAATTTTGTTTCAAATGAAAAAATTAGCGTATGTGGGCGCACTTACGATTCTCTTCAGCGCCTGTGAAACCAATGAAAAAAAATCCCCTGAAATGGCAGTAACTTATCCTGAAACGAAAAAGGTA
>Ga0207897_100449_pt1 | contig 13265 bp, 9 predicted proteins | sample LinPmetageLP42_FD_184054 | JGI IMG/M metagenome (GOLD analysis project Ga0207897, IMG submission 184054) | Marine viral communities from the Pacific Ocean - LP-42 (SPAdes) | ecosystem: Environmental > Aquatic > Marine > Oceanic | place: Pacific Ocean | collected 2010-08-27
TGTATCTCGTTTTACTGCGTTGTATTTTTCCAGGCGTTTTCTAACAGTCTGTTCGGCCTTGTCTCTTATAGAGCAGGTATTTACAAGCACTAAGTCTGCTTCTTCCAGATTGTGGGTTGTGTTATAGCCTTGTTTGGTTAAGATTGACGCCACGATCTCGCTATCGCTAAAGTTCATCGCGCAACCATAACTCTCCATATAGAGTTTTTTACCGTTTTCTTGTTTTGCTTCAAGTACTAAGGTTGTGCCTTGCTTTTTTTCGTCAATTGTTTTTTCCATAAATCGTGCGTCAACTTTGCGGTCTATTCTTTCCAATTTGTCTGCCCAGAAATTTGAGCGGATACAAAGATACAAACAAATTGAAGATTATGACAAAGTGGCAGAATAGTTTTTCATAAATTTGCGGAGACAACCCTAAAACTAACCTAATGCAAAACGATATTTTCAACCGAATTGAAAACGCTCCTAAACCTGACTTTGGAGGTATTTTATCACGCAGCTTTGATCTTTTTAAACTCACATGGAAGGAATGCCTATTTCACGGGCTCATTTCATTGGCGCTTGCCATTCCTTTTTTGATTTTGGTCTATGTGCCGTTTATAGGAATGTATATTGAAATGATACAGGCTTCGGTTAATGGCTACAACTACCAGCCAGAAATGGATTATTCTATAGCGTGGATCATAGGGTACAGTTTGCTCGTCACGGTAATGGCCATCATTATGCAATTGATTGGCGTTGGTATCGCAGCCCATTTTTATCAAGTACTAAAAAAGCAGGATACAGGATCGCCACAAGATCCTGGAGGATATTTTGTGTATCTGAAAGCACACTTTGGTAAAATTGTGCTACTTACTTTGGCGACTTTCGGGATTTCAATGTTGGCACTTTTGCTTTGCTATTTTCCAATATTTTATGTGATGGTACCATTGCAGCTTGTAGTTCCCATATTTGCTTTCAATAAAAATCTTTCGGTAAAAGAAATCATAAAGGCATCCTTTAAATTGGGTAATAAATTCTGGCTTATCATTTTTGGACTTGCTATTATCTCCTCAATGATTGCTCAAGTAGGGGTCATTGCTTGTTTTGTAGGAGTTTTTGTCACGGCTTATTTTGTACATATTCCAATGTACTTTTTATATAAGGAAACCATCGGTTTTGAAGAAGGGCCTGAGGTGCTTTCGAGATAATTTACCTGAAAATCATTGGTTTTTTTTAAAGGCTTTTTCGCAGACTTTTATTTCGGTAATCGCAGCTTCGGAATCTACGTAGCCATTGACTAATACATTTTCTGAAACATCATTAAAGGTCATCCATAGTTCTAAAATTTCGAGCGCTTTGGGATATTTTTTATTTATTTCATCAATACTCGAAGCATCTACCGTTCTAAGACTTATATCGGCTGGGATACAGATAATTTTATCGTCTATTTCCCCTTCATCCACTAACCGAAGCATGGCGATAGGGATGGCTTCTATCACGGTGCCTGTGGGTAAACTTTCGGCTATGAGCAATACATCGAGAGGGTCGCCATCTCCACCTACTGCTGGATCACTGAATGTGGAAGGAACAAAGCCATAATTAGCAGGATAGGGCAGGTATGGTTTTATGCGGTCAATGCCCTCTATTTTATCAATCGCAAACGTTTTTTGGACCTTGTTGTATTCGATCTTTTTATTGGTTCCTGCAGGAATTTCAATGACCACATTGATTGTTTTTTCTGAAACAAAAGCGGAGGTGTTTAAATAATCTTCTTTCTTATTACAAGCAGCAATGATCATGATAGCTGAAATAAAAATCAAAATATTTCGTATCCTAATCGTAGTTGGCGTATGGATATCCATCGAGAGCATGGTTTTTAAATTACTGAGAATGCCGCATTTTTAGTGCGCTGTCTAAAGATATAACATCATCATCAATTTTTCTTTATCTTTTAATAATGAGTGGCTGATTTTGAGCACTTTTATGTTAATAGAACTTTAAAGTGAAAACAAAAAAAGCCCGTATAAAAAATTTCAGCTACTTTTGTAGCCCTAATAAATGAATGTATGGCAAAGAATTTAGTGATTGTAGAGTCCCCAGCAAAGGCAAAGACCATTGAAAAATTTCTAGGTAAAGATTTCAAGGTAGCTTCGAGTTTTGGGCATATTGCAGATCTTCCCTCCAAAGAATTGGGTGTGGATGTAGATGGTGACTTTACACCTAAATATGTAGTGTCAAGTGATAAAAAAAGCTTGGTCAGAGAATTAAAGAAAGAAGCAGCTAAAGCCGAAATGGTTTGGTTGGCAAGTGATGAGGATCGAGAAGGAGAGGCCATCGCATGGCACCTTGCAGAAGAGTTGGACCTTAAAGATGAAAATACAAAACGGATTGTTTTTCATGAGATTACAAAGACCGCGATATTAAAAGCCATCGAAAACCCAAGAAAGATTGATTTCAACTTGGTCAACGCACAACAGGCGCGTCGTGTCTTGGATCGACTTGTGGGATACGAATTGTCACCCGTACTTTGGCGAAAAGTAAAAGGAGGCCTTTCTGCCGGGCGTGTTCAGAGTGTTGCAGTACGTTTAATTGTTGAGCGCGAGCGCGAAATTGAAGGATTTACACCAGTAGCGTCGTATAGAATTGACGCAGAGTTTACAACGACCGATGGGAGTAAATTTAAGGCCAAACTGCCTAAAAATTTTGAGACTGAAAAACAAGCACGTGCATTTCTAGAAAAAAATATGGGAGCCTCTTATGACGTGGCAGACCTAACTAAAAAACCAGCTAAGAAATCGCCAGCAGCACCGTTTACAACCTCTACCCTTCAGCAAGAAGCGGCAAGAAAATTATATTTTTCAGTAGGAAAAACCATGACCATTGCACAGCGGTTGTATGAAGCAGGGCTTATTACCTACATGAGAACCGATAGTGTAAACCTATCCAATGACGCAAAAGCAGCAGCTCAAAAAGAAATAGAGACTTCGTACGGAAGCAAATACAGCAAACCAAGAAATTATAAAGGTAAATCTAAGGGCGCACAAGAAGCCCATGAGGCAATTCGCCCTACCGAAATGTCAAAACATAACATCGACGGCGATCGTGATCAGGCAAGATTATACGATTTAATCTGGAAACGAACCCTGGCTTCCCAAATGAGTGATGCGCAATTAGAGCGTACTAATGTTAAAATAGGGATCAACGCTTCAAAACCTGTTTCTGAAACGTTCACCGCAAATGGTGAAATGATAAAATTTGATGGTTTTCTGAAGGTGTATCTTGAAGGGACCGATTTTGAAGAAGAAGAGCAAGATGGCATGTTGCCTAATCTTACTAAAGGTGATGCCCTTGAAAATGAATATATCACAGCAACCGAAAGATTTACAAGACCTCCTTATCGATTTACCGAAGCATCACTCGTAAAACAATTAGAAGAGTTAGGTATTGGTAGACCATCTACCTATGCACCAACGATCTCGACGATTATTAGTCGTAATTACGTAGAAAAAGGAACGATCGAAGGCGTGGAGCGTAAATATCTTCAGTTAACGTTAGAGAGCGAAAAATTAAAAGACAGTACGCTTACCGAAACAGTGGGCTCCGATAAAGGAAAACTGGTGCCTACAGACATCGGATTGATCGTGAATGACTTTTTGGTAGAACATTTCTCATCTATTTTAGATTTCAATTTTACCGCCAAAGTGGAAGAAAATTTTGATGACATTGCTGAAGGAAAAGAGGAGTGGAAGAAAATGATGAAAGATTTTTATTCAAAATTTCATCCCAATGTAGAAGATGTTCAAGAAAATGCAGATCGTGAAAGCGGAGAGCGTATTTTAGGGGAAGATCCAGAAAGTGGTCGTCCTGTTTTAGTGCGATTAGGTAAATATGGACCTATGGCACAAATAGGCGCTCCAGATGATGAGGAAAAAAAGTTCGCAAGCCTACGGCCAGATCAACAATTGCACATGGTAACGTTCGAAGAAGTAATGGATCTTTTTAAACTACCTAAAACCTTGGGTGTTTATGATGGAGAGGAGGTAGATGTCAACAATGGCCGGTATGGTCCTTATGTGCGTTTAGGTAAGACATATATCTCATTACCCAAAGGTATGGATCCGCTTGATGTGGACATGGCGTTTGCAAAAGAGCTGATTGAAGAGAAGAAAAAAGCAGATGCACCTATTTATCATTATGAAGATCTTCCGGTCCAAAAAGGAAAAGGACGTTTTGGTCCCTTTATAAAATGGAACGATATGTTCATCAACGTGAACAAGAAATATGATTTTGATAACCTTTCAAATGAGGATATCGAAGAACTGATCGAGGCCAAAAAACAAAAAGAGATTGACAAGTTGATCAATGAGTGGCCAGAAGAAGGTATTCGATTAGAGAAAGCCCGGTGGGGACGTTTCAATCTAATTAAGGGAAAAACTAAGGTTGAGCTTCCTAAAACAACGAAAGCAGATAAAATAACCTTGGAGGAAGCCCAAGATATTTTAGCTAAAAAGACACCCAAGAAAAAGAAAGCTGCGGCAAAGAAAAAAACGACCAAGAAAAAAGCAACGGCAAAAAAGAAATAATTTTTCAGCAAGCAGGTACTTTTTACTTTAAGGATTCATAAACTCATAAACTTTATTTTTTGGAAGAATTTCTTTCCCCAATTTCTAAAGCTGTAATAGCACATAGAGAAGTGTTGCCAGAAGGTACTTTAGGCAAACAAATTACTGTTCATAAAAAGAGCGGGGACCTTCCTGATCTCAGAAAGGTAAAGTTCGCCCTCATCGGAGTGAAAGAAAATCGCAATGATGTTAATTATATGGGTGGCGAGGTTTCTTTTGATTCGGTTAGAAAAGCTTTTTATGCGCTCTATCCAGGAAATTGGATACACAACATGGTCGATTTAGGAGATATTGAAAAGGGCGAAACCGTTTCAGACACCTATTTTGCAACAACAACCGTAATAACGGCTTTGTTGAAAAAAAATGTGATCCCACTTATTTTAGGGGATAGTCAAGATGTTGTTTTTGCACAATACCGCGCATACGATACGTTTGGTAAAATGGTCAATCTTGTTAATATTGATTCTAAATTTGACCTAGGGGACGCAGAACAACCTATCAATAGTAAATCGTACGTAGGAAAAATAATAATAGAAAAGCCCTACAACCTTTTTAATTATAGCGCATTAGGATATCAATCATTTTTTAATGCACCACAAGAGATATCGTTGATGGAAAAGTTGTATTTTGATGCCTATCGTTTAGGCGAAATTACAGCAGATATTACCATTGCTGAACCTATATTGAGAGATGCAGACATTATTAGCATGGATGCCACTGCAATAAAAAGTTCAGAAATAGGTTATAAAAGCAATAGTAGCCCAAATGGGTTTGATGGTAGAGAAATATGTGCCATAGCACGATATGCAGGCCTAAGCAATAAGGTGAGCTCTTTCGGCGTTTATGAATTGATGGGAATTGGTGATACAAAAAGTGCTGCCATGTTGATGGGGCAAGTGCTTTGGTATTTTATAGAAGGAGTTAATTTTAGAGCCAAAGATGATGATTTTGATAATGAAAAAAAGTTCACCTCTTATAAGGTTCCAATTGATGATGAGGTGCTTACTTTTAAAAAGAGTAATTTAACAGGCAGATGGTGGATAGAGTTACCTTTTATAAACACAGTTGATAATAAATTAAAAAGTAGAACGTTATTACCTTGCACTTATGGCGATTATTTGGGTGCAACAAATCAGGAAATTCCTGAAAGGTGGTATAAAGCCCGCCGAAAAAATGAAGTATAGATCTAAAAAAAAACTAAGTAGAAGAAGATTTGAGGGTTTTTAAAGAAAATAGTTGTTTTTTAAAAATTTTATAGATAGGTTTACGCCCTTAAATTTCTGAAATTTAACCTAAATCCTTATGAAGAAACTTATTGCATTTACTGCGATTGTTGCCTTTTTGTTCAGTTGTAATTCAGGAGACCGTGGAGAATTGGTCGGAACGGAAGGAAAAAAATGGTACCCAGAGAAACCTTATGGAATGACACTTGTTCCTGGAGGTTCCTTTATCATGGGTAAAGCGGACGATGACTTTGTTGCGGTTAATGATGCCCCGACGAAGACAGTTACCGTGCGTTCTTTTTATATGGACGAGACGGAAATAACAAATTCAGAATACAGACAATTTGTAGAGTGGGTACGTGATTCAACCGTACGCCTAAAGTTAGCTATTATTGCTGATGAAATGGGTGTCACACCAGGAGACGAAGGGGTTGGTGAATTTGCCTTTATCGATCAAGAGGGCAATCAAGACGATATGACCGCTTGGGAGAAATACAATTATGACAATTACTACGGAATGGGTGAAGATTTCTACGCCGGTCGTAAAATTAATCATGATGTTGATCTCATTTGGGACACTGCAGAATATCCAGACGAATTTTATTCCGAAGTAATGGATACCATGTACATTCCTGCTGAAGAAGCATACAATGGACAACGTACCATAGACGTAAACAAGTTGAAGTTTCAGTATACCTATATGGATATTCAAGCTGCTGCGCGTGCCACGGGTAAGCGTAGAAAAGACTTTATAAAGAAAGAAGAAGTAATGATCTATCCAGACACAACGGTTTGGATTAAAGACTTTAACTATTCTTATAACGAGCCCATGCACAATGACTATTTCTGGCATCAAGCATATGGCGATTATCCAGTAGTAGGTGTTACTTGGAGACAAGCAAAAGCATTCTGCGCATGGAGAACCTTATATAAAAATTCGTATCAAAAATCGAGACGCCGTCAGCAGATAAACGCATTTAGACTTCCTGGTGAAGCAGAGTGGGAATATGCAGCAAGAGGTGGTCTTGAATCAGCAACTTATCCTTGGGGTAACTATTATGCCAAAAATGATAGAGGGTGTTTCTTAGCCAACTTTAAGCCTTTGCGTGGGGATTATGCAGCAGATCAAGCATTATACACCGTTGAAGCTGATGCCTATGAGCCTAATGACTTTAACTTGTACAACATGGCTGGTAACGTTAGCGAATGGGTAGCCTCTTCTTATGACCCTGCTGCTTATGAATATACGTCAACAATGAACCCTAATATAAATGATGAGGACAACATGCGTAAAGTGGTTCGAGGTGGATCATGGAAAGATTTTGCCTACTTTTTACAGGTAAGTACGCGTGATTATGAATATGCAGATTCTGCAAGAAGCTTTATTGGCTTCCGTACGGTTCAGGATTACATGGGAACAGATGTAACTCTTAACGAAAAATTTGGTGACGCACGATAAGTGACCACCCTTCACAATATTAAAAATAACCTAAATTTAAAATTGAACTTAACACTTAACTAAACCTAAACTATTGTATTATGGCATCATCTAAATCATCCAAGAAATTATTTAACATGGCTTACGGCCTTGGGGCTTCCATTGTAATTATTGGTGCATTATTTAAAATCCTTCACTGGGACTTTGGTTTCCCATTCGACGGAAACACATTATTAACAGTAGGTCTTGTGACCGAAGCAATTATTTTTGCAATCTCTGCCTTTGAGCCAGTAGATGAAGATCTAGATTGGGCATTAGTGTACCCTGAATTAGCAGGAGGACAAATGAGAGGTAAAAAAGAAGCACCCCAAGATGCTGAAGGAATACTTTCTAAAAAACTGGATGCTATGTTAAAAGATGCACGCATCGATAGCGAGCTAATGACGAGCTTAAGTACAAGTATTCGTTCGTTTGAAGGTGCTGCTAAAGGAATGGCTCCTACGGCCGAGGCAATGAGCTCTACGAAAAAATACAGTGAAGAAATGGCTTTAGCTGCAGCGCAAATGGAATCATTAAATAGCCTTTACAAAGTACAGGTAGAATCTACAAGCCGTCAAACAGAAGCAAATGAAAGAGCGGCCGAAAATGCAGAACAATTAAAGGCACAGATGGAAAATTTAACCACAAACCTTTCTTCATTGAATGGTGTTTATGGTGGAATGCTATCTGCAATGAACAGAAACTAATAGTTTTTCAAACCAATTTTTAATAACTAAAAAACGAAAAAATGGCAGGAGGAAAACTATCCGCTAGACAGAAAATGATTAACCTAATGTACTTGGTTTTCATTGCAATGCTAGCTTTAAATATGTCAAAAGAGGTACTGTCCGCTTTTGGACTTTTGAATGAAAAAATAAGCAGTGCAAACGTTGCTACAGAGCAACGTAATACTGCATTTATGGACGGTCTAGCTACTAAAGCACAAGAACAACCAGAACAATATGCGGCAGTAAAGCAACAGGCAGATCAAGTTTCTTTGGTTTCCCAAGAGCTTGACACTTATATAGCAGGCGTAAAAGATGAACTTTTAGCAGAGTTTGACGATAAAACGGAGTATGAAGTAATGGATAAGGCCGATTATTTAAATCAGAAATGGTTTAAAGGAGGTGATATTTCAGCAGAAGGTCAAGAGTTTCTTGCCCAGATTGATAAATATAGAACCGAAATGCTTGCAATTTTACCTGCAGCTACCTATCCTAGTATCCGTTCATCTATTGAATCAAATTTCGCTACTGGAGAAGTGGAAGATAGTGAGGGTGTGAAAAAACCTTGGTTATCTTATAACTACGAAGGTTTCCCTACAATTGCATCTATTACCAAGCTAACGCAAATGCAGGCAGATATCAAAACAACACAAAACGAATTATTGCAAAGCATGTTAGCTGGACAGCAAGCATCAGCATTATCGTTTACCCAATATAATACGCTTTTAGAGCAATCTAAGTCGGCTTATTACACAGGAGAAGCTTTTGATGGTGCCATTGTTTTAGGACGTAAAGATCCAAATACAAAACCAAACCGTGTAGATTTAACATTAGATGGTAGAAAATTAACCGCAGACCAATATACTATTGAAAGTGGTAAGGTAAAGTTGAAGGTTGGAGCAGGTAGTCCTGGAGATCATAGAATTGAAGGAAATCTTATCTTTTTAGAAGATGGAAAAGAAACCGAGATACCTGTTGATTTAGGATTTTCAACTATTTCTTTGCCTAATGCAGCAGTAATTGCCGCAGATAAAATGAATGTAGTATATCGAGGAGTAGACAACCCAATGACGGTTTCTATTCCTGGTATTCCGGATAATAAAGTAAATGCATCGGCTCCTGGATTGAGTAAAGTTTCGGGTAGCAAATATGTGATGCGACCACAATCTGGTACTACAGTATCCATTACAGCGAGTGGTACGTTGCCAGATGGGAAGCCAATTAGCTCAAAATCAGAATTCCGTATCAAAGGTATTCCTGCACCAGCTGGAACCATTAGAGGTGAACCAGGAAGAGTGCCTATGCAACGACAGGGACTAGAAATAGCAAGTGTTGGTGCCCAACTCGAGGATTTTGATTTTGATCTTGGACTAAGAGTTACTGGGTTTAGCTTTAAAGTTTCTGGACAACCTACGGTAGTTGTAAATGGTACCAAGCTTGATGCTTCGGCAAAATCAGCACTTAGACGTGCCAAAAGAGGAGATGTGGTTCAGATTTACGATATTAATACCAGTATTAATGGTAGTGGAGTAAAGCTTAGAAAAACAGCGCCTGTTTTTATTGAGTTAACAAATTAAAAAATCGGATATAGTTTGTGCGATATCACAGCTTGGTATACTAAACACTAACAATATCACGTTTAAAAACAAAACTGTATATATGAATTTTAGAAATGTTGTTTTATGTAGTGTCTTTCTTCTTTTGGGAGCGTTTGGTGCACAAGCACAGTTAAACGTGCTTAATGCTAAGACACCAGAAGAGATAGGTCAGAAAACAGAAGCACAGATCGCTTATGATAACGATGAGCCATTAAAGTATGGCTATACAGATGAGCGGGATGTTTTATGGTCTAGTACGGTTTGGGAGATCATAGATCTTGATGAACGTGTAAACTTTCCATTATACTATCCTATCGATACCTTTAACATTGGTAGCGAAAGACGTTCTTTATACGATGTTCTTGTAAAAGGAATCCAGGACGGTAAGATAGAACATGTCTATGCAGATTCGTATTTTACAGAAAAGCGTGAATTGAGCGATTTAAAAGCATCGCTAGTATATAGTGATACTACAGATGTAGGGATTGATCAATACAACGCAGAAGGTTTTGTAGATCCACAATATATCAGAAAATTTAACTTGGACGCTGGGGATATTGAAGAATGGCATATACGAGGAATTTGGTATATAGACAAGCGACAAGGTGAACTTAAATATCGTTTGTTAGGACTTTGTCCGGTAGCGAACGAAGCGCGTTCTAAGGCCTTTCCAGAGGATAATATCGACAGTAAAGTGGAGTTGTTCTGGGTTTGGTTTCCGGGGGCGAGAAATGTATTGCACAATGCAAAAGCTTTTAATAGGGAGAACACCTCACAACCTATCTCATTTGATCATCTTTTGAATTCCAGACGTTTTGATGCGTTGGTCTATAAAGAAGATAATGAGCAAGGGGATAGAGCGGTGAACGACTATATTAATGATAATGCACTTATGCAGCTTTTAGAATCACAACGTATCAGAGAAAAAATCCGTAATATCGAGATCGATCTCTGGAATTATTAAAATTCCGAATACATAATTTTAAAACCCTGAAGTAAATTGCTTCAGGGTTTTTTATTTTTACAACATGCAGCAAGTAGATTTTATTATCGTAGGTTTAGGTATCGCAGGACTAAGTATTTGCGAAGCATTAGAGAAAGCAGGAAAGTCTTTTGTGGTATTTGATGCGGCTTCCCCTGGAGCGACTCTAGTTTCTGGTGGTGTTTTTAATCCCGTAGTTTTAAAACGATTTACCCCAGCTTGGAAAGGTGCAGAACAACTTGAAGTATCCATTCCTTTCTATAAAGCGCTTGAAAAAAAACTAAAGGCAAAAATCTTAACCGAAGTCTCTGTCTATCGTATTTTTAAGAGTGTGGAAGAACAAAATGATTGGATGGTCGCAAGCGACAAAAAAGAGCTCCATGATTTTCTCGCTTCTGAAATCAGCACCAACACCAATAATGCTATTAATGCACCTTTCGGTTTTGGTAAGGTGAATCATACAGGAACAATCGATACGGTAACATTGCTTCAAAAATATCGCGAGAATCTTCAGCAGAATAACAAGTTGGTTTCTGAGGAATTTCAATACCAGGATCTTCAAGTATCCGAAACGCAGGTAAGCTATAACACAGTCAGGGCACAAAAAATAATTTTTACCGAAGGTGCCAGCGTGATTAAAAATCCGTTTTTCAGCAAAGAATTCCTTATTCCGAATAAAGGAGAGTACGTTATCATCAAAGCACCAGACTTACAACTAAAATCGATTTTAAAGGGTAATTTATTTGTGATTCCGTTAGGTGATTCTTCTTATAAAGTGGGAGCAACTTATAGTAGGGATGATTACTCGCAGCATACTACAGATGCGGCTAAAAGCGACATAGTAAAAAAGTTAAAGACGATGGTTCATTGTGAATTTGAAGTAATCGATCAAATTGCTGGCGTGCGACCCACAACAAAAGATCGAAGACCACTTTTAGGAACGCTGCCCTCCAATAAAAACCTTATCTTTTTTAATGGATTGGGCACTCGGGGCATTATGGGCGCACCTTGGTTAGCAAGGATATTAAGCAACCATCTTTTAAAAGCAAACGAATTGCCTTCTGAAATTAACATCAACCGATTTATCTAGTTTTCAGCTAATTTAAAATTAAATATACCCGCTATTGGGTATTTCAGTAGTGATTAATAGTAGTTAATATTGACTTATTATTAATCCTAAATTTAAATTATGAAAACAAAATTATTTAGAATAGCTCAGGTTGTTTTGGTAACCTGTCTTATGACCTTTATACAAGTTTCTTATTCTCAAAATGGGTTGGATCCTAATTTTGGGCAAGGAGGTACTGTGGTGACAAGTATTGCTGATTTAGAAGCCTCTATATCAGGTATTGTTCAACTTAGTGATGGTAAAATTGTTGCCGCTGGAGATGGTTATAATGTTGATGCAGATGCCGAGTCTGCAGTAGTGGCACGTTACCTGGTTGACGGTAGCCTGGATACAGCTTTTGGTACAAACGGGATTACCACAGTAAGAATCAATAATCTCGATACATATATAGAAGCAGTCAAAATTGATACTTCTGGAAGAATTTATGTGGTGGGTGAGGTAGAAACAGCTTCTAATGAATTTAATGCTGCCGTTGCTAGATTTACAGCAAATGGAACGCTAGATACAACCTTTGGTAATGCAGGTTTTGTAGTAACTAATTTTGGAACAACTTTAGAAGGAGAAGGACTAAGCCTTGCGATACAAGCCGATGGAAAAATTGTTTTAGCCGGTATCGTTGTAGATAACACAAATCCTGTTTTTGATGAATTGGCGGACTTTGCCTTAGCACGTTATAATATAGATGGGTCACTAGATACCACCTTTGGCACTGCTGGTTATGTCGTTACTGCATTCAATGCCAATCATTTTGATGCCTTATTGTCTGTCTTGTTGCAACCTGACGGTAAAATAGTAGCCAGTGGTTTTTCGTTTATTGAAGATCCCAATACTTTTGAAGAAAGCTCAGACGTTGTTGCAGCCCGTTATAACGCTAATGGTAGTCTTGATACTAGCTTTGGTGGCGACGGAAAGGTTATCATAGATATAGGCGATTTTGACTATATCGAAGGTATGGCATTGCAAAGCAATGGTAAGATACTTCTATGTGGAGATACTTTTATAGAATCTCAAGACTTAGATGATTCTTTAGTTGTTCGTTTAAATACAGATGGATCGTTGGATACAAGTTTTAGTGATGATGGTTTTGTAATTACGCCTTTTTTAAATTCAGCAGATAATTTTACCTCTGCCCATACCATAATTGCTAACTCTGATGGTAGTATCTTAGCGGTTGGGGGTGCTTTTGATAATACTACAAATGACTCCTACACCACAATAGCGAAGTATACCGCAAGTGGCAATCTTGATACTTCCTTTAGAGATGATGGAAAGTTCGAATACCAAGATAACGATGTTGAGTCTTATGAAGCCATCGTGACCAATACAGGGAAGCTATTAACAGCAGGATCAAAATTTGTAGATGATGGTTCGAATACTACGGTAAATTTTTACCTAGCTCAGTTTTCGCTTAGTAATACATTAGGTATTGAAGATTTAAACACGAATCGTATTACGGTATATCCTAATCCTGTTTCAAGTGTTCTTAATTTAAATTTTGTAACCGCCGAGAACAATACACAAATTACT
>Ga0207897_100450_pt1 | contig 13256 bp, 10 predicted proteins | sample LinPmetageLP42_FD_184054 | JGI IMG/M metagenome (GOLD analysis project Ga0207897, IMG submission 184054) | Marine viral communities from the Pacific Ocean - LP-42 (SPAdes) | ecosystem: Environmental > Aquatic > Marine > Oceanic | place: Pacific Ocean | collected 2010-08-27
GAAAAGAAGAAATTAATTATACAAAAAAAGACTTCTTAATTAGCGCAACACTCACCCACCATATTTCTGAAATGTATAGTAAAGGGGTAAGAAATAGTAAGCTGTAATCAGAAAATCCTTGGTAAATTTAACTAAACAGTAGGTCTTTCAGCAACAATTCTTATTTGAGTAATATCAGATTTATATAATCTTTGAAAAGAAGATCTTAAATAATGATATACTTTTCCTGAAACAAAAAATAAATCATTCCCTATCATTTTACGAAGATATCGATGACCTGGCGGATTAGTGTACTTTACATCTTTAACTTCTAAAACTTTGTAACCAGCGTGCTTAAATAAGTTTCCCAAATTTATTTCAGCCCATGTAAAAAAATGATTGTGGACGTTTCCATCTACATATTTTTTGCGTCTTTCGTGAGGTACGACAAAAACTATTTTGCCACCAGGCTTCAACTTATTGAAAAGTCCTTTAATTTCTCCAAGAGGATTTTCTACATGTTCTAACGCATGATTAGAAATGATTACGTCGGCCCATTCATCATCAATAGAGCTTGAATCTTTGACTGAATCAATACCAATAGTCTTTGCATAGGCTCGCGCGGTATCGTTAATCTCTATTCCTAATTTACCGTTGCAATCAATATTTTTTAATAAATAGCCTCCGCCAGCTCCAAAATCAATAACGTTATCAGATTTATTTATGTAATTCTTAAATTTAAAAACATTAGAAATTCCGCCAAACTCACCTCGGGATTTCTGCCAATTGAAATACGTTTCATCATAATAATCCATTTCTCTAAATTTTATTGCTTCAGACCTCAAATATATATAAAGCAATACATAAAACAAGCTTATGTTGAGACTCTCATAGATCATTGGTTCATTTTTGTGGAAATCCCCTAACTCAAATGTCAAAAACACGTACTTTTGCATGAAAATTTGCAAAAATGAAACAAGTCATCCAAAATTTTAAATCTGGCGAACTCTATGTTGATGAAGTGCCGAGACCTTCTATTTCTGAAAACATGGTTTTAGTAGAAAATAAGTTTTCACTCATCAGTGCAGGTACAGAACGTGGAACAGTTAAAGTGGGCAAAGCAAATTTATTGGGCAAAGCAAAACAGCGTCCAGACCTTGTAGCTCAAGTACTACAGAATATCAAAAAAGAAGGACTAAAAGCCACTATAGATAAGGTACGTACCAAGCTGGATTCGTTAAAAGCTTTAGGCTATAGCACATCTGGCGTAGTCGCTGCCTCTTTAGATAGTAATGGATCCTTTAAACCAGGAGATCGCGTTGCTTGCGCAGGACAAGATTATGCTTCACATGCAGAAACGGTGGCTATTCCACAAAATCTCATTGCAAAAATTCCAGATAATGTAAGTTTTGAAGAAGCGAGCTTTACCACCTTGGGAGCTATTGCTTTGCAGGGAGTACGACAAGCAGAACCAAGATTGGGAGACAACGTTTGTGTTATTGGTTTAGGATTGTTAGGTCAACTTACAGTACAGTTGCTAAAAGCTAACGGATGCCGTGTTTTTGGAGTAGACCTTTCTCAAGGTCTGGTTTCACTTGCAAAACAAAGCAGCGGTGCCGAAGAAGCAATGTTGCGTACCGATTCTAACCTCCACGCCGCGATAGATAATTTTACAAACGGGCATGGCTTTGATAGCGTCATTATTACAGCAGCAGCACCTACGAATGACCCAATTGAACTCTCGGCTGTGATAAGTCGTAAAAAAGGGAAAGTCATCGTTGTGGGAGCCGTTAAAATGGATGTCCCCCGAGATCCTGATTTTTACCGTAAAGAATTGGAACTTAAAATGTCCTGCTCGTATGGACCAGGACGCTATGATACTTCGTACGAGGAAGATGGGCATGATTATCCGTTAGCGTATGTACGTTATACAGAGCAACGCAACATGGAGACCTTCCTTCAGCTTATCTCGCAAGGAACCATAACACTTGATAAACTAATTACCCATACCTTCGATATCACTGAAGCTGAAAAAGCCTACGATATTGTCCTGGGCAAAGTAGAAGAGCCGCATATTGGTATTCTGTTGTCCTATCCAGAAAATGAAGGTAAAAAAACCAGCCAGATCAAGGTAAAAGACAGTCCAGTTTCAGCCATCAATGTAGGATTTATAGGTGCTGGAAGTTTCGCACAGAGTTATTTAATACCGAATGTTAAAAGCTCGGGTGCTTCTCTAGATACCGTGGTAACTACAAAAGGTATTACAGCAAAGAATGTAGCCGAAAAGTTTTCGTTTGCAAATGCAGCTACCGAAACTTCAGATATCATCAAAAATGACAAGATCAATACCGTTTTTATAGCCACGCCTCATAATTCGCATGCACCTTATACGATGGATGCCTTGAGCGCGGGAAAACATGTTTTTGTAGAAAAGCCGCTCGCGATGAACTACGAAGAGCTTGAGGAAGTTAAAAAGGTATATGCAGCGGGTGAAGCAAAACTTATGGTTGGATTTAACCGAAGGTTTTCATCACTTGCCGAAAAAATAAAAGAGCAGTTTGCCGGTAATGGAGAACCTAAAGTAGTTAACATACGTGTAAACGCTGGTTTTATTCCAAAGGATCATTGGACGCAGAACCCAAACCTTGGTGGCGGAAGGATCATTGGTGAGATGTGTCACTTTATAGACCTTATGCAGTATTTTACAGAGGCCGATCCAGTCACTGTTTATGCCGCTACGATTAAAACGAATAACAGTAAGATTTCGGTGGAAGACAATATGGCCATTACCATTACCTTTAGTGATGGTTCCATTGGTAATTTGGTGTATTTAGGAAACGGCGACAAATCTTTGCCCAAAGAGCTCATTGAAGTGTTTTCGGGCGAAACAGTTGGTCGCATCCATGATTTCAGAAGTGGAACGCTCCATAAAGGTAATAAGCAGACAAAACTGAAACTTTCAGGCAAGGGTCACAAACAGGAAGTTCAAGCATTTTTGGAGAGTTTAAAAAACAATACCGCGGCTCCTATTGCATTCAACTCTATCTATTTGACGACCTTGACCACTTTTAAGATTTTAGATAGTTTAGCGACAGGTTTGCCGCAACATATTACTGAAGCCTAAACAGAAAGGACCCTCACTAATTTAAATGCTCATGTCCAATTTTAAGGAGAGTTTTAAAAAGCTAAAAGCATACTGCGAAAAAGAAAATTTTAAAGGTTGGGATCCCTACGATGGGCTCAACAGTAAAATTTTTAATGCGCTCCCTTTTGTGTCAAATAGCAGGTTTTTTAGACTGGCATGGATTCAGTTTTTTAAACGGAGTCCTGTAAACTTCAGGAAAGTTACGGGAGTTGAAAAAGGCTTCAATTCAAAAGGGCTCGGCCTTTTTATTTCAGGATACTGCAACCTTTACAGCATCAATCCGAAAGAAGAGTATCTGGATAAAATCGTAGAACTTTCAGACCACGTGCTCACTTTAAAAACGGAAGGATATTCGGGAGATTGTTGGGGCTATAATTTTGATTGGCAGGCGCGTGCTTTTTTTCAACCAAAAGGAATGCCTACTGTGGTGGCTACTACCTTTATTGCTGAAGCTTTATTGCAGGCGTACGTCGTTACCCAAGATAAAGCCTATTTAGAAAGTGCAAAAAGCAGTGCTCAATTTGTCCTAAAAGATCTTAACAGAACCTACGATGAGAAGGGCAATTTTTCATTTTCGTACTCTCCATTAGATAAAACCCAGGTGTTTAATGCTTCGTTGCTGGGCGCTAAATTATTGTGCAAAGTATATAAATTTACAAAAGAGGAAGTATTGCTTTCTGAAGCAAAAAAAGCGGTTACTTATGTTTGTGATTTTCAGCAAAAAAATGGCGCTTGGGCCTATGGAACCTTACCGTACCATCAATGGGTCGATAACTTTCATACAGGCTACAACTTAGAATGTATTCATGCGTATGAGACCATCTCTGGAGATGTTTCATTTTCAGAAAATATAACGTTGGGGCTGGATTATTATATCAACACTTTTTTTACTGAAGAAGGAATTTCTAAATATTATAATAATAGCGTTTACCCAATAGACATTCATGCGCCTGCGCAAATGATTGTAACCTTGCAGCGGATCAATGCATTTTCAGAAAACAAAAAGCGTATTGATACCGTTCTGGATTGGACCATTGCAAATATGCAGTCTGAAGAAGGCTATTTTTACTATCAAAAAAAGAAATTATTCAATTCGAAAACACCATATATGAGATGGGCGCAAGCCTGGATGTTTTATGGGTTTTCTCATTATTTTTTAGAAGCAAATGACAACAGATAGGGTAAACATACTTAAAACCTCCATACATAATCTTACGATGACCGAAACGCTTTCGCTCATCGACACTGCAATTAAGAACCAAAGCCAGATTCATCACGTTGTGGTCAATGCAGGTAAAATTGTCTCCATGCAAAACGACGCACAGTTACGGGAAAGCGTCAATAGTTCGGATCTTATTAACGCTGACGGTCAAGCAGTTGTTTGGGCGTCAAAATTTCTGGGCAAACCACTAAAAGAACGTGTTGCGGGTGTCGATCTAATGGCAAATTCAGTGGAAATGGCCCATAAAAATGGATATCAGATTTTTCTTTTTGGCGCAAAAGAAGAAGTAGTTACCGAGGTAGCTGCTATCTACGAGAAAAAGTACGGCAAACAACTTATTGCAGGCTACCGCAATGGTTATTTTTCAAAGGAAGAAGAACCTATAATTTCTAAAGAAATAGCAGAGAGCGGCGCAAACATGCTTTTTGTTGCGATTAGCTCCCCTACTAAAGAGAACTTTTTGTTCAATTATAAAGACCTGCTTAAGGAGGTTAATTTTATAATGGGCGTAGGGGGTAGTTTTGATGTTATTTCAGGAAAGACCAAACGAGCACCTGTCTGGATGCAGAATGCTGGACTGGAGTGGTTTTATCGCTTTTTGCAAGAACCAAAACGTATGTGGAAGCGCTATCTTGTGGGGAATACTAAATTTATAGTGCTGGTATTCAAAGAGAAATTCAAGAAAAATAAGCGCTAGCCATTTTACGTTACCATTAGCTTGCAAATAGCAGGAGATATAGTAACTTTATCGTTTTACATTAATTAAGCAGTACGTAATGAGAATATTATTAGCTTCCGTTTACCCTTACGCCTACTTTCTATTACTGCTTTTAATCCCATTTGATGATTATGTAAGGGTGTTGCCCAATGTCTTGTTAGGTATTATCGTCATTGGGTTTCCATTTATAGTGAAAAAAGCGGATTTTAAGAAACTCCGTACAATACCGGCGATGCTCTTTTTTCTATTTCTTTTTTATCTCATGGCAAATGCAGTCTTTCTGGATCGTGTAGAAGAAAACATGCCAATTCTGAGTAAGGTGCTTATTTCGACGGGCTTACTCATATTATACTTGCCCATTCATGACTTTAAGAAAGTAAGTAAAGCCATCATTTATTCTTCGCTTATTGCTATATTTTTTTCCGTTGCAAATATCATCTTGGTAGTTAAGGAGACGGGTACTTTTGACATGTGGAATCCCTTAAATCCAATAGAAGCGCTTCTTGTTGAACGCCTTTATTTAGGGCTTTTATGTGTTTTGAGCATCTTAATGAGTTACCAAGCGATCACGTTAAAATACCGTCCGGAAAATAAATACTATCTGGCTAATATCATTATAAACATTGCATTCGTATTCTTGATCGTATCGAGATTTGCCATTATCACGTTAATCGTATTAGCGGTGGTGCGGTTGCTCTACGGAAAGGCAAAATGGCTTCGTATCTTTGCTACGCTCGCAACTATTTGTACCGTTATTTTTCTAGCGTTTATATTTAACGACAACATAAAAAAGAGGTTTTTGTACATTACTCCTGATGCCACAGCAGGACAATCGCTATTATTAAAAACAAAGCAAGTGGAACCTAGAACCGTAATATGGAAATGCGCTACGGCCATCGCTCCACAAAATGAAGCACTCATCAAAGGGCTGGGGTTTCAAGGGACACGAGATGCGTTGCGATCATGCTACGGCACTATTGAAGAATCATCCAAACGAGAGCGTTTTCTGGGTAAAAACTACAATACGCATAATCAGTTTTTAGATTTTTCGTTAAGTACAGGTGTTATATCTGTACTATTGTTCGTTCTGTTTTTTGTATTTGTATTTTTTAAAAACCGAAATCAGTTTGCACCTACCGCTTTATTACTAACAATGATTCTATTTGCTTTGGTTGAAAATTATTTTCATAGGCAGATGGGCGCTTATTACTTTGGTATTGTGCTTATTTTGTTACTATTACAGACCTCAAATACAAAAAAAGATACCTCATATAAAACGAAAAACAAACTGGATCCTGCAAAGAAATAAGAAACGCTTTTAAAGAATTATATTTGCAGCCTTAAATAGATAGCATAAAATGAAAATTTCAGTAATAGGAACAGGATATGTAGGTTTGGTTACGGGAACCTGTCTTGCCGAAACCGGTAATGAAGTGATTTGTGTAGACATCGATGCCGAAAAAGTAGAAAAAATGAAGCAGGGTGTGGTACCTATTTACGAACCCCATCTTGATGTATTGTTTGAGCGTAATATTAATGCGAACAGACTTACGTTTACAACCTCCCTTGATGAAGGGCTTGCGCATGGAGACATTATCTTCTTGGCCTTACCAACACCCGAAGATGAAGATGGAAGCGCAGATTTATCATATGTCCTCAACGTTTCAGAAGAAATAGGCAAGAAAATCACTTCATACAAAGTAATAGTTGATAAGAGTACAGTACCCGTTGGTACAGCAGAAAAAGTGCACGCAGTGATCGCTAAAAATGCTGCCTGTGATTTTGACGTCGTTTCCAATCCTGAATTTTTACGCGAAGGATTTGCGGTAGATGATTTTTTAAAACCAGAACGCATCGTGGTTGGCTCGAGCAGTGAGCGCGCCACAAAACTCATGCAGAAGCTCTACAGCCCATTTGTACGATCTGGCAACCCAATTATCATCATGGATGAAAAGTCGGCAGAATTAACTAAATATGCAGCTAATTCTTTTCTTGCAGCAAAAATTACCTTTATGAACGAGATCGCAAATTACTGTGAGAAGGTAGGTGCAGATGTAGATAAAGTACGTGTAGGGATGGGTACCGATTCTAGAATTGGGAAGCGATTTTTATTTCCAGGTATTGGATATGGCGGTTCTTGCTTTCCTAAAGACGTTAAAGCCTTACAAAAAGCAGGAAAGGATCAAGGATATGACTTTAAAATATTAGATGCCGTTATTGAGGTTAATGATCGTCAAAAAGTTGCCTTGTTGCCAAAAATTGAAAACTATTTTAATGGAAACCTCACAGGAAAATCGATCGCCATCTGGGGATTAGCATTTAAACCTGAAACAGACGACATACGGGAAGCTCCCTCTATCTATATGATGAATGCTTTACTGAAACAAGGTGCAAAATTGACCGTTTTTGATCCTGAAGCAATGCCGAATATAGAAAAGCAATTTGGTGAGAAACTAACCTATGCAGATTCAATGTACGACGCTGTAAAAGATGCGGAAGCACTTGTTATTTGTACCGAATGGAGCATCTTTAGAACGCCCAATTATACAAAACTAAAGGAACTTTTAATAGCTCCAGTGATATTTGATGGTAGAAACCTTTACAATACCGAAGACATGGCAAATGAAAAATTTACATATGTTTCTATTGGTCGAAAGGACGTAAACGCATGAGAAAAAAGGTTTTAATTACAGGTGCAGCGGGATTTTTGGGATCTCATCTTTGTGATATATTTATTGCAGAGGATTTTCACGTCGTGGGGATGGATAATCTTATTACAGGAGACTTAAAGAACATCAAGCACTTGTTTAAATTAGAACAATTTGAATTTTACAACCACGACATTACCCGTTTTGTACATGTTCCTGGCGCTATTGATTATATTTTACATTTTGCCTCTCCGGCAAGCCCTATAGATTATTTAAAAATACCCATACAAACCCTCAAAGTGGGTTCGTTAGGAACACATAACCTGCTTGGTCTGGCAAAAGAAAAAAATGCAAGGATTTTAATTGCTTCAACGTCCGAAGTATATGGAGACCCCTTAGTACATCCTCAAACAGAAGAATATTATGGGAACGTAAATGCCATAGGGCCACGTGGCGTGTACGATGAAGCCAAGCGTTTTCAGGAATCGATCACCATGGCCTACCACAGGTTCCATGGTTTAGAAACACGCATAGCCCGTATTTTTAACACCTATGGACCACGCATGCGCTTAAACGATGGTAGGGTCATACCTGCATTCATCGGACAGGCATTAAGGGGCGAGAACCTTACCGTTTTTGGTGACGGTCAACAAACGCGCTCTTTTTGTTATGTAGATGATCAAGTGGAGGCGCTTTACAGGTTGTTGTTGAGCGATTATACATTACCTGTTAATATTGGAAACCCAGACGAAATTACCATACTCGATTTTGCCGAGGAGATTATAAAACTAACAGGCACAGATCAAAAAATTGTGTTTGAGCCACTTCCTAAAGACGACCCAATGCAACGACAGCCGGATATTACAAGAGCCAAAAAGATACTCAATTGGCAACCAAAAATGTCCAGATCAGAAGGAATGAAAATCACCTATAATTACTTTAAGAATTTGACTAAAGAGGAACTGTCAAAAAGCGAACATAAAGATTTCTCAAAGCACATTAGACAATAATGATATTTAAAACAGGAAGATATTCGGGGTTCTTAAGGCCCATTTCTTATGCGATAGATTTGATCATTATTCATCTATTCGCAAGCCTGTTTTTTACTGAAAAATTTCAGTATTTATATTACATCATATTTGTTTCATTAGCATGGATCATTTTATCGTTACGATCTAATTTTTACGAGATTTATAGGTTTACGCATGGCGCTAAGATCTTAACGCTCCTTATGCGTCAAGGCATTGTATTTATGCTTTTGGTGTTTGCTTTTTTTGGTTTTTTCAGAGAGATGGACATTGCGCCATTGGCCATAGTAAAATACACGCTCATTGTAATGGGATGTATTACGGTCGTTAAGTTTTCGGTGTTTTTCTTACTGAAAAAATACAGAAAACTTCTTGGTGGAAATGTACGTAGCGTCGTTATTATTGGCTTAAATCAGAAAACCGAACAACTAAGAAAATTCTTTCTTGACAAACCGGAATATGGATATAAACTTAAAATGACCTTTGATATCAACAAACCGGGTGCCAAATTAAACGATTGTTTTAAATATATCCTCACAAACGAAGTAGATGAAATTTACACCTCGATAGGTGAATTAAAGAACAGCGAGATTTCCGAAATTGTAGATTTTGCCGACAATAATTTAAAGGTTTTAAAATTTTTGCCAGATAATAAAGAGATTTACACAAAGCGTTTAGATTATAGTTATTATGGCTATTTACCCATACTTTCTTTACGTAAGATTCCAATGGACGAACCGTTTAATAAATTTATTAAACGTGGCTTTGATATCCTACTTTCATTATTTGTTATCGTTGGCGTTTTATCATGGCTAACCCCTATTCTAGGACTCATTATAAAATTAGAATCAAAAGGGCCAGTGTTTTTTAAACAAAAAAGGAATGGTTTAGATTATGAAGAGTTCTATTGCTATAAGTTTCGGTCTATGAAACCAAATCCACTTGCTCACTTAAATCAAGTAAGTAAAGATGATGTACGAATTACCAAGGTAGGTAAAATCATTAGAAAAACGAGCATGGATGAGCTCCCCCAATTTATTAATGTGCTTAAGGGCGATATGTCTGTGGTAGGACCTAGACCACATATGGTGAGTCATACCCATATGTATGCAGAACGAATTGATAAATTTATGGTGCGCCATTTTATTAAACCAGGAATAACAGGGCTAGCCCAAGTTAGCGGATTTAGAGGAGAGGTAGAAAGCGACAATGATATTATCAATAGAGTAAAATACGATATCTTCTATCTCGAGAACTGGTCCTTATTTATGGATATCAAAATTGTTTTTAAAACTATTTATAATGCTTTAAAAGGGGAAGAAAAAGCATACTAAATTTTTTCTAGAACAACCACTAGCTCTTTAAATTGCTGATGGAAATTAAAGTGGTTCTTTGCCTTTTGCTGTATTTCTGTCTTTGGATACGCTAAAAACTTCTCAGTAGTTAAGGTATCGATAAAATGCTGAAGCGATTTGCTGTCATTTACAGGTACTGTCCAGCCCAGATCAACACCTTTTACGATACTTTCCCCTTCACCGCCTGCATAATAGAGTACAGGAAGCCCTAACCTTGTATATTCAAATATTTTTGATGGGACTGAACCATATATTCTATTTTGTAGCGGTATAAAAGCAATATCATAGTGCAACAGGGATTTATGAAGTACTTCTCGTGAGCGCTCTCCATGAAAAATAATGTGATCATTTTGTAACGATGCAATCTTTTCAGCCTCTGGACCAGCACCATAGATATGAAGCTGTATGTTTTCTGAAAATACAACATACTTACAGATGTTGTACAAACCTTGAGCAACGCCAAGTAAACCTGCATATACAAGTGTAATTTTTTCAGTCTTTTCTTTATTTAGAATGACTGGAGCATTGAAGTTTGGGAAATTCCGATATAAGAAGGTCCTTTTATCAGGTTCTAAAACCACTATATGCGAAAGGATCTCTTGGGATTGCCCCAAAATTAAATGTGCTTTTTTATAACAAAAACGTTCCATTTTTTCAAGGAGCGAATAATAGAATCCTTTATTTAAAAGCCCCATCTCCAACCCTGCAAGAGGCCAAAGATCTGACACATTAAGAATGATTTTTTTTCTGAAAAGCCAACTAAACAGGACCGCTGTGAAGCCAACAAAAACGGGAGAATATTGAATAATTATTTTTCGAGGTATGTTTTTAAAAAGAAAGAATATAGAAAGACTAACCGAAAAGGAAATCATGGATAGCAACCTAACGAACTTGTTCGAAGAATTACTGGGCCATAACCACAACCTATGCACTACAACATCCTCTTCTTGGGTTTTTGAATAAGTTTTCCCCTTAAACTCTTTAAACACAACACCTTTTGGGTAATTGGGCATCGGGCAGACTACATGAACACTATAACCGTTTTGTTGTAACCCCTGCGCTAAAGAGTGCATACGATTTGAAGCAGCCCCACGCTCCGGCGGAAAATAGTTGGTGACCAGTAAAATTTCTTTTCTATTCATGAGATTTTTTGGCATCCACGAGGTTCGCAAATTGTTTTAACTTCCCTGTGCTTCGGTCGAGGGCAGCAACTTTTTCTAATGTCAATTGTACGTCAGTTTTTATATAAAGAAGTAATGATTTCTCTAAAGAATTGATTTCTTCGGCGCTCAAAGACTTTTCAGAAACATACTTGAGATGAAAATTTTCTATACCGCGCTGTTCGATAATAAATTCTTTTACAACGCTGTTTGTGCTCAAGGCCGTTTTTACCACATAATAAAAAGTATGGCCAGGCACCGTGGTTCCGTTGGGAAGATGCGCATTGTCGTTGGCGCGACCTACGAGTGTTTGTAAGACCGGTTTTTTAAACGTACTCGTTGGTTCTAAGATGCCAATATCCCCTACGTCATATCGTACAAACGGATGCGCCTTGTTAAATAAGGAAGTAATGATAATTCGTCCAGGGCTACCATGCGGGACGATGGCATCATTCTCATCTACGATTTCAACAAAAATGGTTTCATTATTTACTTGCAGCTGGTTATTCTTATTAGTAAAAGCGATGAGGTCAAGTTCACTCGCGCCATATTCATTAACAACAGGCACACCAATCCATTTTTCCAGTAGTTTTTTGTCATCGTTAAAAAGCATTTCGCTGGTTACGACGCAGGTGGTCAAAGTGGGACAAACCGAAGTAAGTACCATATTTTTCTCCTTTAAAAATTTCGCAAATAGCACAATCGAGCTCGTGTGCCCATTGATGTAATCAAATGTTTTTCTTCGGAAGGTATCTAGAAAAGACTCTAATTTTTCTTTAGAAAGATCAAAAATGGGAAATCTAAACCGATTGGCCAGGCGGTCTTTAAGGCGTTCTTTCTGGTAGTTTTTAAAATCAAGAGGAATCCCGTAAAATCTCGCTTGGTAGGAGTTGTTGAAATCAAGATCATACCACGCAAATCGATCCATGATCTCTGCCCAGGTCATGGCGTGACAAAAATGATCCTTAGCATAGACTAAAGGTTTTCCACTGGAGCCCGAAGTGCGTCCTGTATAGGTGTTTTTAGCATTAAAACCATGCGAAAAGCGATCGATCAAGGGAACTTGCAACTCCTTTTTGGTCAAAATGGGGATCTCGTTCCACGAACTTATTTTCTTATTTCCTATAAAGTTTTTATAGAAGGTATTTTCTCTTAGATGATAATCAAACACATGCTGCCGAAGGTCTTTGACGTAGATTTCGTATGCTGCTTCGGGAACCGCTTTAATTTCCTGCAATCTTTTTTTCGCTTCCTTGATGGGAAACCCTTTAAACTGTAATGTGAGCTCAAATAAATTCAAAAAGAAAAGTTTTGTATTCAAATTTACGAATAGTTAACAGCACTTGATACAAAGTCTCCAAGTTTGTAATTGTTCCGTGCAAAAAATCATATTTTTACGGTTCTTAAAAGAACGAATATATGAACATTTTAATTCTAGGATCTGGCGGCCGTGAACATACCTTTGCTTATAAAATGGCGCAAAGCGAAGCCTGCGATACCTTATTTGTGGCTCCAGGAAATGCGGGTACCGAAGCGATTGCAACCAATGTTGCGCTTTCGGTTACAGATTTTAAGGCGATTGAAGCCTGTGTGCTTAAAAACAATATCGAGATGGTGGTTGTAGGCCCAGAAGATCCTTTAGTGTTGGGTATCTCAGATTATTTTTCTGAAACGGAAACGTTAAAAGATGTAATGCTCATCGGTCCTTCTAAAAGAGGCGCTTTGTTAGAAGGCAGTAAGGAACGTGCTAAAGAGTTTATGGCGCAGCACAACATACCTACGGCAGCCTACGCAAGCTTTACGAAAGAATCGCTAGGGGCAGGAAAAACGTTTTTAGAAACACTACAACCTCCATATGTATTAAAGGCAGACGGGTTGGCAGCAGGAAAAGGTGTTCTCATCTTAAATGAGCTTGCAGAAGCTAAAAAAGAGCTTGAAAATATGCTCGGCGGAAAATTTGGGCAAGCCAGTGAAACTGTGGTCATCGAAGAATTTTTAGAT
>Ga0207897_100452_pt1 | contig 13189 bp, 8 predicted proteins | sample LinPmetageLP42_FD_184054 | JGI IMG/M metagenome (GOLD analysis project Ga0207897, IMG submission 184054) | Marine viral communities from the Pacific Ocean - LP-42 (SPAdes) | ecosystem: Environmental > Aquatic > Marine > Oceanic | place: Pacific Ocean | collected 2010-08-27
CACACCCAGTCATACCCGCAAGCGATTCGATTAACTGAAGCACTAGTGCCGTTAATGCAATCAGCATACGGTAATTCAGACCAGACGGCAGATGGTTTTAGCAGTAGCAATATTTACTGGCCTGCTGCGGCCCTATATGAAACTCAAGAAAGCAAAGTAGCGCCTCTTCATGCACAGCGCCAGCGTTTGATAGAAAAACTCACCACATTGCACCAACGCTTTGCAAATGATGACCGAGCTCTGCTTAGCGCGATCGATCAGCTCACTCAGGTCGTGAATAGCTGGCAGCTCGGTAAGCGCTCACCAATAAAGATTGACCTAGATTTGGCCCGTATACAGCCACCCAAAAACCCGCTGTTAACCGAAGGCGACTATACCCTGAGTGCCAAGCCTCGCTCAAACACGATCTTTATCACCGGGGCGGTGAGTCAAACGCAAGTTGTGGCCCATCAGGCCTATCAAGATGTAAGCCATTACGTGCCAGCAAGCGCGCGTATCGATAAAGCCAATCAGGATTATGTGTATGTGATCCAAGCTGACGGGCGCGTCAATTTTGCCCCCACAGCTTACTGGAATAAGCAACACCAGGAGGTGATGCCTGGCAGCCTGCTGTTTGTGCCTTTTAACACCTCTTTATTCCACCCTGAACTAGCAGAAGTTAACGACCTTGTTGTGTCTTTAGCAAAAAATAGGCTGCTGTAATGGCTAAAATGACCGAAACAAAACAGAAAAAATCTATGAAATTTACCTGGCTGACACTCGCCTCTTCGTTAACCTGTTTGAGTAGCTACGCCCAACAAGAACCAGACTACAACGACTGGGATATTTCCCCCGTGGGCAGCTCGCTTATGGTGCATGGTGGCACTGGCCTTATTCAAACGCCAACGTCACGCATGTTAGCCGAAGGCGATCTGCGCGTAAGCTACACTGACAACGACGAGTATCGCTTTTGGTCTGCCACGTTGCAGTTGTTCCCTTGGATGCAAGCCACTGTGCGTTACACTGATGTACGAACTCGGCTTTATAGCCCCTTTCCTGGCTTCAGTGGCGATCAAACCCTAAAAGACAAGGGCATTGACGCGAAATTCCGCTTACTAAAAGAAAGCTACTACCTGCCTGAACTATCAGTTGGTTTTCGGGATTTTGGCGGTACTGGCTTTTTTGAAAGTGAGTTTATCGGCCTAAGTAAACAAGTGGGCCCGGTAAACTTTCACCTTAATATGGGATGGGGCTATTTAGGCACAGACGGTAATGTGTCTAATCCATTTTGCGACCTTACCGACAGTTTCTGTAACCGCCCAGGCGGGTTTACCGGCAATGGCGGCAAAATTGACTACCAACGTTTTTTCAAGGGGCCTGCGTCACTGTTTGGCGGTATCGAGTACCAAACACCATGGGAGCCATTACGCCTAAAAGTAGAGTATGAAGGCAATAATTACACTCGCGACCGAGCAGGGGCACTTGAGCAAGACAGCAACTGGAATTTTGGTGCTAATTATCGCTGGAATAATTTTGACTTTAGCTTGAATTACCAGCGTGGTAACACTATCGGGTTTGGGGTTAGCTACAACTTCAACTTGCATCAAATTAGTCAGCTAAAGTTTGACGAGCCTCCTCGCGAATTAAGCGCTAAACCTAAAGCAAGCTCCATAGACGACATTAACCTAGCTCGCATGAATCGCGATTTATTCAGCCAAGCCGGTTTTATAACCACCGACAGCAACATAAGCGCTGAGCAGGTGACCGTTTATGGGCAGCAAATTAGTTATCGAGACAACGACGTTGCCATCGAGCGTATGGGCCGTATTATGGCATCAGAACTGCCTGACAGCGTAAAACAATACAAGGTGGTAAACACCAATGGCTCTGTGCCCTTAGTGCAAACTCAAGTTGACGCTGATGCTTTTAAACGTGAAGCGCGCTACGAAACGGTAACGCCTGATATACAAAGCACCTATCAGCGCCAAGACATACAAAGCGATACACTTGCCAGCTATGACCCAGCTAATACCACGGGCTTCTTTACTGGTATCGAAACCTTTTGGGTGCAAACCTTTGGTAATCCAGAAGATTTCTACCTTTACCAAGCAGGGATACTGGCCAATGGCGGTTACAGCTTTAATGGTAAAACCAGTGTTGCCGGTACAATCAAAGTCAATATATTCGAGAACTTCGACAAGTTTAACTTTACCACAGACAGCGCTGACAGTACCTTGCCTCGCGTGCGCACCAATGCGAGGGAATATGTGTCAGACAGAACCGTCACCATGGAAAACCTCTATCTGCATTGGAATGACCGAATCGCCCCTAACTTGTATGCACAGGTGTACGGTGGTTATTTAGAGTCCATGTATGGTGGTGTAGGAGCTGAGTTACTTTATCGTCCCGTTGACAGCAACCTAGCTTTCGGCTTTGACATCAACTACGTACAGCAACGCTCTTGGGAAGATGACTTTGCCTTTTTCGATTACAAAGTGCTTACCGGGCATGCCAATATTTACTGGCAACCTAGTTTTTTACCTGACACACAACTGACTTTTAATATTGGCCAATACCTGGCTAAAGACAAAGGGGTGACCGTTGACTTCGCTAAGCGCTTCGACAGCGGCATTGTTGTAGGGGCGTTTGCAGCATTTACCGATGTCAGTGCAGATGAATACGGCGAAGGTAGCTTTACTAAGGGCTTTTACTTATCCATACCCTTTGATCTATTTTCACTTAAATCGTCAAAAGGCCGCGGGCGCTTACCGTGGATCCCGATTGCTCGCGACGGTGGTCAACCATTGGTTCGCCCAGTTACTCTTTACGGCACAACAAGTGAGCGTTCGCCTTTTGCAAGATAATGCTCAGACCCAGCTAGGGGAAGATCCAGGTGAAGCAAAATGAACGTAAGAGTATTCGACTTTACGAGGGATGACATCTTGTTAGCTCTTAGTAATTAGCGCTTAGTAAAAAAAAGCACTAGTACTCTCACAATATAATGATTAAGCCGCTAGCCAGCGGCTTTTTTGTTGCATAATTTTACTCTGAGAATCACCACTTCTAACCTGTACAACACTCTATTGTTCTCTCCCCCCATTTCTCCCAAAACTAATACTGTAATACCAGCAAAAATGTGTCCCCTAATTGCTTTCAACAACTGAAGGCGGCAAACCTTTGAGATCGTGACAGATTGCAGCGCAAATTGAATCACGCAGACAGAGGTGATTTCTAGCGTTTCTGGCTGATACTAAATAAACAACAAGTGGGGGAATTTAAACATCACAAGAGGAATGACGGAAGAATAGTGAGTATGCTGCACTTTGTTTATACGATATAACAAGCGGCCTCAGCATCGTCCTTGTTAAGCAGTCCAGACTCCTCTATGGGTTACGTCACCCCAAGATCGGCAGACATAAACATTTATATACAAGTCTGTAATGCAATGCCAATAAAAAAGCCCTAAGTCAGAAGACAAAGGGCTTAAAAAAATGATTTAGCAATTGTGAAGCTTTAGTAACTAGCACTAAAACCAGCGCTGCTTAGTTTGTACTACGTCTGAAAAAGCGAGACATCTTCCATACATGAATAAAGGAATAATCATATAGAACGAATATACCGATGAATAACCCTAGCATGACCACTTCAGGTATACCGTAATATTCACCTGCAAGACCAAACCCGGCCATCAACATGGCAATAGAGCCAATAGTAAACAAGGCCTGTACCGAGGAGAAACCGAAGCGCATAAAAATATGGTGCAAATGATCGCGGTCGGCAGAAAGCGGTGATTTACCCTTTTTCACACGACGGTGCATCACAGCGAACATGTCCATTAAGGGTACAGCGATAATCCATAATGCCGTTACCGGCCTAAAACTGGCTTCGCCGTCTTGAGTGCCCAACACAAGTAGCCAGATAACACTCAAGCCTATCATCATGCTACCTGCATCGCCCATAAAAATTTTGCCGAAGAACTGCCTTAACCCACCTAAATTAAATAATAAAAAAGCAGATAGCGCTGCAACAAAAATCGCTGAGATAGTGAATAAATCAACATTATTCGCCCAGTAAAACAACACACATAAGCTACTAAAAGTCACCACGCCAAGCACGCCGACTAAGCCATCAATACCATCTGTCATATTAAATGCATTTATAGCAGTGGCTACGGCAAGCAATGTCACAGGTAAGGCAAAAAAGCCAAGGTTAACATTACCAAAACCTAACAAGTCGCCCATATCATAAAGCGCATGCCCCGCCCCAAGCACTAATATTGAGGCTATCAACAATTGTGCAACTAAACGCACTTTTGCGCTAACATCGTAAAAGTCATCCAGTGCGCCAATTAACACCATGAACGAGCAAGAGATCATATACAGGTTAACCAACTGAGATTCAGGTAAAAATACCTGTGACACAATCAACACAGTGAAATAAATAGCAATGCCGCCAATTAACGGTATTTCACCTAAATGGCGTTTACGTTCACAAGGCCTATCCACCAAACCGATATTGGCGGCTAAAGGCCGTAACCCAACAATAGATAGACATGCTACAGCGAACGCCCACACAAACACTGAGTTGTAATCCCCAGATATAAAATCCATTGTATATCTCCAAAAATAATCTTCGACTATTGTAGCATGCAATTTATGAAGGAATCACTACGAAGGGTGGAATATATTACTCAAGTTCTTGCTTTTATTCAGCTAATAATAGAACACTGAAGCAAACTTACCTTTTCAGTAGCTATAAGTCCTATTTAAAAACCAAAATCTCAAATTTATTCAACATGCTTTTTGCTAATTCAGCCCTAGAGAATTGCGTAGCGGCGGTAGCGCTATTTTTACTTAAAGTCATGAGTTCTTGTTTATTTTTATACAATTTCAGAATTTCCTGCGCTAATAGTGCCGGACTTTCTGGATTTACAACAACTCCTGATTTAGTTCTTTCGAGAATTGCTGAAGCTTCCCCTGTTGGAATCGAGGCAATCATGGGTATACCCATACCCATCGATTCAAAAATTTTTGAAGGAATTACGGTTTTAAAAAGCGTTGCATCCTTCAAGCTAATTAAGGACAAGTCACACAAACTCCATACACTAGGCATCTGAGATTTCGGTTGGCGCGGCAACGAAACTACATTGGTCAAGTTTTTATTATGAATTAACTGCTCTATCATCGGTTTTGCTGCCCCGCCCCCCGCAAACAAAAACCTTATGTCTTCATATTTTTTCAAAATTTCAGCAGCACTAACAACTGTCTCAAGTGCGTGCGCCATTCCATGAGTACCGACATACCCGATGACAAATTTTCCGGCTAAGTTGTTAGATTCGGCTAGAAATATCTCCTTTTCTTCAACGGGACAATATTGAGCTAGATCAACGCCGTTAAGCACGACCTCAATCTTATTTGCGGCGATACCTCGACTAATTAGTTCTCTTTTAAAACTATTAGTTACTGAGATTATCATGTCAGCTCTCTTGTATAAAAACATCTCTAACTTCTCAAGATACTTAATAGCGACCGACTTTTTCATTGCCCCGACAGCCGTTATTGATGCAGGCCAAATATCTCTAAGTTCGAAAACAAACGGCTTACGTCTCAGACCGGATAGTGCCCAACCAGATACAGCAGTAAAGAACTGCGGAGAGGTAGCTACAACCAGATCGACTTTTTTAACAAAAAATCCAGCTACAAATGAAGTAAACATGAATGATAGGAAGTCAAGAATCCGCTTTACAAACCCCTCGTTAGCAGTGATATAAGTCTTGACTCGCCTAACTTCAATACCATCCATAGATTCCTTTTGGTACCAATTATTTTTATACCCATCAAATACATGCCCTTCCGGAAAGTTTGGGGCTCCCGTAATAACGGTGACTTTGTGGCCTTGCCTGACCCATTCTTTTGCATGTTCGTACGTCCTAGTTGCCGGTGCATTGCCCTCAGGAGGGAAGTTATCAGTCAGGAAAAGAATGTGCATAATTATTTTTTTAACCACTCAATATTTGTTGAAACTTCATTGGCAAGATACTCGACCTTTAAAGCTACATTGGGGACTGACTTACCAAACTCAGGATGCCAAGTAGAATCTACAATGCTTAACTCACCATTTTTAACTGAGATATTCACAAAATAATGACCACACATCAAACGACAATTCCTATTTGAATATTCAATAATATTAATATCAGGGTGAAGATGCAGGTAACCAATCGCATGCTCAAAAATACCATCAATCTTATCTATTATTTGCAGATTAGCCTTTTCCATAAGCCAGGATCTTTTATGTAGACATTTAATACCTACCTTTTTGTATCCGTCATGTGTCGCGGAGAATGAGACTCTATGAGGCGAACATTCAGGGTAATCAAGCGCTACTATATTTGCCCTTCTTGCAACTCGAAATCCACTCCATACTTCAGTAGAGTTTAGTGAATTTATCTCTACGGTATTGTGTGCAGCAGTACTTCGCTGACGAAGACGCTCTATACTCGTACCGTATTCAGACGTGCCAGAATTAACGATAAAACGAGAACGCCCTAATGACATTTCAAACGATAATGTATCAGCATGAGCATGACCAGGGATATAACTTGGACCTACTTCCGCAACGTCAGCAAGCAATTTAACGTCACCACCATCTACCGAAATGTACCCCGAATCCGCTAAATGAATTACAGAAAAATCTATATTGCTATTTTTTTGCTGTTCACGGGCTATAGGGACAGACAATTTTAAAGCATATTCATTAATAACTTCATTATCAGGGGCAATCGCAAAAGCTGAATCATTGAAAAACGAAATACTCTTGTCTAAGTGACTCATATTCTCCAACCACAAAAACATTAGTGAAATTTTATTCTTTATTTTTGTTAGTAAATCACTAGGTATCTTACCCGGGAAAACGCCCGCCAAATTAACGAGGTCCAGTAAATCAGTAAGCATAATTGCGTGGTACATAGGAGATAATTCAAAATTACCACCATCTCGTAATACCTGCTCTTCTAATTCACGCTCCAAATCATTTAATCCCACTCTCAACCATCTAACAGCGTCATCGCCATTCAAAAAACAACCAGCAAATACAAGAGCTTTAAGATTAACAAAATAGTGATTACCTAAAAGATGTTTCTCTAATTCTTGTGACAAGAAGTCTGCCTGCTGCGCCAAGCTATTAAGCATATTTTGATCATACTTAAAGCCCGACAGAAATGCCTTACTCCAGTTAACAATGCGCAAAGATAAAGTGTATGCTTCCCAACCGTTTCCTCCGCTGGAAGCAGGGTTATCCTGAATCCACTTATTTATCCAAACTGCTTGTAGATCTCTCCGGTCTTCTGAGCCAAATGCATTCAAATCATCAAAATAGTGCAAGTTATACAGCCATAACTTTTCGGACGAATTATCATTCCAAGCAGTATGATCAACTACACTTCCGGAGCGATTTAAAAAACGTACCGTTTTTTCGTCTATAAATTTCTGTTCATATATAAAATGCGTAACCCAAACGCCTACTCGATTCCGACACTTACCCTCAATAACATTTACCTTGGGGTGACGGCATTTTTTAAGGGCTCGGTACCAAAATTGGCTGAATTTCAGAAATTTTAATGTGTGAAAATAAATTAGTAATTTTGACATAAACGCTTAAAATAATGCTGAGCTCAAAGTCAGAATAAAAAAAATGAGGAAACGGTCCTACCTAAAAACTTGAGCAAAGAATTGAGATGGACCGATGAACTATAAGTGTTAAGCTAGGGCTACATTCTTAGAGATTCAGCTATATCGACTGAGTAACGAGCTACTTCCATTATCTCACAAAAAGGAATAGGTGAACTTTCACCTTTATGGATCGACCCTACGAAAAGTTTCGAACAATTTCGTTGCCCCTTGTCTTGTACTCTAAGATTATATTGACTAAAGCCATTCCAGTCGAAACCTCTAAGCTTTCTAAAGTTATCAAGCTGCAATACTCCGTCATTTGCAAACACCTCAATACGCTCTTTAGCAAATGCTTTTCCACCATTTGCTAAGTAGTGAATGGTACCGAATGAACCGTCTTTAAAAGTTAATGTTATTGACGATTTATCTTCAGTAACTTCGACACCGTCAGCTTTTCCCATGCAGGTGGCTGTAAAGCCTGTGATTTCGCTATTAGCCAAAAAGCGCATCAGATCGATATAATGGCATGCTTCACCAATAATTCTGCCGCCGCCAACGTCCGGGTCTTGGGCCCAATGCTCTCTGGGAATGAATCCAGCGTTCATAGTCATTATGAAAGATTTTGGCTCGGTAACTTTATCAAGCAAAGATTTCATTCTTATAATCTGAGGGGAAAACCTGCGATTGTAGCCAACCATTACCCGACATTCGCCGCGTTTTGCATTATATGCGTATTCTATTTCATCTAGCTCAGCATGCGATAGCGCTAATGGCTTTTCTACAAATACATGCTTACCTGCGTCAATTGCTTTAATAACTTGATTTGCGTGCAAATTATGTTGTGTAGCTATCACTATAGTATTAATCGATTCATTATTGAGAATTTGCTCCAAGTCAGTCGATGCGTTAACAAAGTCATTCTTCTTACCGTGATGAATTGCGCTCACACCACCGCTCGTCAATAATGTATCCAACTTAGCCCCAGCATCCTTGAATGATGGGATCAACACCCGTGATGCGTAATTCCCTGCACCAATGAAACCGCAAACAGCATCCTCAGCAGCATAATTTTCGGCAGTACTAATGTTGACCAGTTTTTTGGCAAGTAAAGCTGCGGGTTCAGCAGAATAGCTTAATAAAATCCCTAGAGATGAGCGGTCGTTTAAACATTCGTAAGCGCTTATAGCGTCTTCTATTTCAAATCGGTGACTTATTAAGGGTTTTACATCGATAGCGCCTGATGACATCAAGTCTAAAACAGCTTCAAAATTACGCTGTTCAGTCCACCGAACAAAGCCTAAGGGATAGTCGTGACCTTTATCTTCATATTCAGTGTCGTAGCGCCCAGGTCCATAAGAACAGGAAACCTGAAAAGTAATCTCTTTTTCAAAAAAATCCGCTCTAGATAACTCAAGACCAACCACACCAACTAAAACGATTCGCCCTCGCTTCCGGCACATCTTTGCGCCATGGCTTACCGGATCATTACTTTTTGTAGATGCGGTGATAATTACCGTATCTACACCTTGACCACGAGAAAAGGCATTTGCTCTAGAAATAGGATCTTCACCAGTTGATAAATCTACAGTTTCCGCTCCAAAATCCCGTGCCATAGCACATTTAGTTGAATCAAAATCGACACCCAACACTCTACAACCGTTCGCTTTAAGCAATTGGACTGTAATCAATCCGATCAAACCAAGCCCTGTAACGACGACTGTTTCTCCAATAGTTGGATTAGCCAATCTTATACCTTGAAGTGCAATAGATGCTAGCACTGTAAAAGCCGCGCTCTCATCATCTACATTCTCTGGAATTTCAGCACATAAATTTTTAGGAACTCGAACTACCTCTGCGTGATTACCATTCGAAACTACTCGACTCCCGACACTGAACTTTGTACCACCATTGTCTTGAACAATACCAACGTTACAGTATCCTAAGGGTAACGGTTGATCTAGCTTGGAACGAACAGCGTCAATAGTAGGTTTTAGACCATCAGTTTTAACTTTCTCCAACACCATCTTAACTTTATCAGGTTGAGAGCGTGCTTTCTCGACCCATCCAGATTTACCGAAATCGATAAGCATTCGTTCTGTGCCGACAGAAACCAATGATTTCGTTGTTGTGATCAATAGTTGCCCTACTTTACTCTGGGGACATGGAACTTCCGCTAACTGAGTTTCACCGTTAGCGATATTTTGTAGGATTTGTCTCATTTTGAAGTAACACTCTTAATTGTTTTTTAAAGTCATCAACATCACTATACTTATAAGTAACACATCCATCTGGCCTAGGGACAACATCACTCGCTAGAACTCTTGCACCAAAGTGCAATGCTTCGTATACACTAATACTATTTCCATCAGTACTTGTTGGTCTTAAATAAATTGTTTGCTCAGAGAATAGACTCCAAGCATTGGAACAGTTCTCCCAAAGGTAAATGATATTAGAATCAGCAATTTTTTGCTTTAAAATATTGACCTGTTCTTCGTTGTAAGAAATATCACCAATACAGATAATTAAGCAAATATCATCCATTTCTAGTGAGAGATCGTTGAATACTGAAATCGCAGGACCTAAACCATATAAATCTTCTCCACGCTCAAAAATATAGCGCCAAGCAGAAATGATCAAAACTTTATCGAAGCCTTGGGCAAATGAAATCAATTCACACGGAGTATTCTTATGGGCAGTAGATAACTGCCCTGAACTCGGCGGCAAAAAAGGATCTATAACCAAATAATCACGAAAATTATCTGGGTAATTATTGATTAAATGAGCACTAACCAAGCTGAGCTTATTTACTCTCGCAATAAAAAAGAACGTTAACTTACCTCTAATACTATTATTCAGATGTCTAGAGTGATTATGATCTATGAGTTGGACAATTCTTATACAGCCAAAAAGGTAAATTAAAGCTAATGCTCTTAAATCCATAGTATTAAAAATAATCGAATCGTATTTTTTAAGAACCAAGTTATAAAGCAGTCTACTAATTTTCATTTTATCAGGAAATAAGTCCACATCACATCCGTCGCTTCGCAATTTAGCCATTAATCTTGAAACAAATACCGTAACACCACCCACTGGAGGAGGAACCTTTCCAACTAACAATACTTTCTTACATCTCATAAATAGAATTGCCTTTATTAAAGTTAAGGATAGATAATTAATTCTAAACTATAAATATTATTCATGACATTAAAAAATAATAAACCAACAAACATAACGACTTATTTTACTCTTGATAATTGCTCCATTATAAAAGTAGAAACCCTACCTTTATTCATTTTCTCTTTAATAAATAACCTAGATTTTTTAGAGTAGGACAATAAATTAAAAAACAAACGGTCAGAAAAAGAGTTATATTCTGAAAGTATTATAGCGTCCTCAAATTCTATATTTGTAAAAGCTTCTTTATACCCAATAACCGGGATACCGAATGACATAGCTTCTATGACTTTGTTTTTAACTCCAGTACCGTATCTGATTGGGTATATAAGCGCCCTTGCACCACGATATGCATCAGAAACGTCCTCTACATACCCACAATATTCAACATTGGCTGGTAATAATGTTTCTAAATCAAAATTTGAACCAAACAACTTAAAATTTAAACTAGAATTTTTAGCTAACTCCAAAATTTTATTTAGAGCCACTTTATTTGGCGTGAATGAATAATCTCCTATGAAGCTTATAAAACCACTTTCATCAAAAACGTTATCATTTAAGTCAATATGAAATGGAAAAACAATAGCGTTATCTTGATATTTTCTAGGGATTTTAGATATTTCATCGCCCCCCAAATACGCTATTTTTGTTTTATTAAGAATTCGGCTTTCTTTCCATGAAAGAAAAAAAGTAAGCAATTTAAATTTTAAGTTTAAAAATTGCGACCTCATATGAAAAGCTGAATCACAGAGATAATATATTGCGTTTGGATTTATATGTGCGTAGGAGTGAAAAAATGGGCTTACTGTGAAGGTACTCACTATCACATAATCGTAAGAAGGGCTAAGTAGAACATTTTTAACGTCATCAGGTAGTGACTTATTGGAGAATAAAATTGAATCCAACCTGCCATAAGTACTAACATCGTTAAATATAACATCAACTTCAGCGTTAATTCGCAAACTTTCTAATAACCGAGCATCTCTTACACTCGAACCATTACTTAAACCAGTTTTACGCTCTGTTACATACGCTATTTTTTTCATTTCAATCTCTGCGAAAAATAGATTATTTAGGTCATTACTTAATGGTCAAAACCATTACTAATTAATGACTTTGACTTTAACATAAGATTGAAGACTAAAACCTCAAGTCTTACGAGTGATTTACTGAATATTTTAGTAAAAAACGACTTCCAAAATGAACTCATTTTTATTTCAATAACTATATGAATGGCCAAAGATAGGAACAACACTGAAGTAATAGTGACAAAATAAATGATAGAAGTAGTCATGACGTTTGCGTAATGATTTAGAACCATATAGCCAATATGAGCATGTATCAAATAAAGTGGATAAGTTACACCGCCAAGCCATTTAGAGAAAGGTAATTTTAATGTAAGTACTTTTTTAAATGTTAAAGAAAAGAAAAACAGATAGAAAAATGTAATGACGATCTGAGGAACTAACGTGTTACAATGAGATTTCTCTCCTCCACAAAAATCTAATGAAACACTTCCCGCATGACGTACTGATATAAAGTAACATATCAGTATTCCAACAATATTTAATACAGCTTTACGCTCTCTTGATAAATAAAAAAGAGCACCTACACAAAAGTAAGAAAAATAGCCATTAACAATAGTAATTCTATCCCAACCCAAAATATGTGATAACAACAAGGTGAGAGAAAAAATATAAAAGAAACGATGTAAATAACGTCCCCAGCCAAATAACAGTAATGAATATATTATTAAATAGAATTTTATTTCATATTGAAGCGTCCAATAGACACCATCTACAAAAGGCTGTCCGAAAATTCTTGGCAGCATTGTTAAATTTGCGAAGTACTGTATCGGTGTTACATTAAAATCCCTAGTACCTAAATATATTGAAACTAGCGAAGTTAATGTAACTGCGACCCAAAAGCTAGGGAACAATCGCCTCAACCGCCCTAAAGCAAAACTAGATGAACTTTTCCCTTTAGCTGAAGAAAAAATAACATAACCACTAATCATGAAAAATAAATCTACACCTAAATACCCGTACTTAGTAACTTGTTGAATCATATCACTTGTCAAAACGGTGGTGAGTTTACCGTTTAATATCCCATTATAGGTGTAATGATAGAGTAAAACTATAATAGCAGCGAGGAACCTACTATAATCCAAAATGTCAATTCTATTGGGTTTCATCTTTATCTCTTAACACTTGCTGTTTACCTTTCCCAAAAAAACGCCTTAATAGTAAGTTAATTCCAGCAAATAAAGCTAAAAATAGTATATATCTATAAAAAATCGTAATTTTAAGTGGATAACCAGACATCAATAAAATTGGCATTTCATGCACAAAGTAAATGGCTGAAAA
>Ga0207897_100454_pt1 | contig 13055 bp, 15 predicted proteins | sample LinPmetageLP42_FD_184054 | JGI IMG/M metagenome (GOLD analysis project Ga0207897, IMG submission 184054) | Marine viral communities from the Pacific Ocean - LP-42 (SPAdes) | ecosystem: Environmental > Aquatic > Marine > Oceanic | place: Pacific Ocean | collected 2010-08-27
GGTGGGATGAATAGGCAACCGCGCGACAAATGGTCTATTAACTTAAACAGAAAGTGATTTGAATACAGAATTATGGCAATGGGGATTGGTAATTACATCTAGTGTGGTGTTGTTTTTTCTGTCCCCCTACGCCAAAACGACTGATCAGTTTTTTAAGGCAACCGTTCGCAAAAAAGCACCCAACGCTTTTATGTTAGCGGGTAGTCTGGTCATTTCATGGATTATGGCAAAGAGCATTACTAATGCAGCTAACCTTGGTCTGGATTATGGTATAGTAGGTGGTCTTGCCTATGCGGGCTACTATTTTGGTTTTGCAACTGCTGGTATTCTCATTTGTCAAATGCGCGTTGAAGGTGGCTTTAATAGTATTCATGATTTTCTAACAACCCGTTTTGGAAGAGGTGCCATGGCTTTATTCTCTGTTTTAATTGCCATTCGTCTTTTTAATGAGGTGTGGAGCAACACCATTGTTATTGGCACTTATTTTGGAGAACAAGGCAGCGAACCGTATTATTGGGCCATTCTCGTTTTTACCGTATTAACCTTGGCCTATGCCATTAAAGGAGGCTTGAGCAGTTCTATTTTTACAGATGTAATACAAATGGGGCTTTTCTCGGTATTACTAATTATCATTCTGGGTACTATTTTTTCAACCAGTGATTTTACTGTGAAGGACGCTGCTTTATCTGGAACCTGGACTTTTGAGCTTGGCCTCAACCTGTTTTTTGCAGCTATTATTCAATCCTTTAGTTATCCATTTCACGACCCTGTTTTAACAGATAGAGCCTTTTTAAGTTCCCCAAAAGTGACTAGAAAAAGCTTTATTTGGGCAAGTGTATTAGGAGCGATCTGTATTTTATTATTCAGTCTTATTGGGGTGTACGCAAAAAGTCAAGGATTACAAGGACAGGCAGCTGTTGAAGTAGGGAAAGCATTCGGTATTGTAATTTTGTTAGTGATCAATTTTATCATGATTACTTCAGCCGCATCCACTTTAGATAGCACATTTTCGTCCTTTTCAAAACTATTATCGGTAGACTTAAAAATGGGTGTCAACTTAACCATTGGTAGAATGTCTATGGCAATCATAGCGATTTTGGGTACTATCCCTGTTTTTTTGGATGCTGAAATACTCTCCGCTACGACAGTTTCAGGAACTATGGTAATTGGTCTTACTCCCGTTTTTATTTTCTGGAAAAGAAAAACACCTAAAATAAGTTTTTACTTAAGTGTCATTTGTGGATTGGTTTTCGGATTTTTGCTCGTTTTTGAAGTATTTCCAAAGACCTTAATTTTTACAAATGGGAAATATGCAGACCTGCTATGGGTAAACATATGGGGCATTACAAGTTGCATCCTTTTATATTTTATACCTTCATGGATAAAAAAATAGTACATATAGACAATCTAAAAGGCAAAGTACTCCTCTTTGGTGGAGTCTACAGTAACCTTCAGGCATTACAAGAACTTAAGAGTATTGCCGAAAAAGAAGGCATTCCTCCAGAGAATTGTATAAGCACAGGTGATATTGTGGGGTATTGTTCGCAACCCGAAGAAACCGTTCAACTTTTTAAAGAATGGGGCACAAGAGGCATTGCTGGCAATGTTGAAATACAATTACGGAATAGTCAAGAAGATTGTGGCTGTGATTTTAGAAAAGGGTCCAGATGTGATGGTTTTTCTCAGCTATGGTATCCATATGCGCAAAGCAAGCTTTCAAAAGATTCGCTAGCTTTTATGGAAACCTTACCAGACCATATTACTTTTACTTATGCTGGAAAGAATATTATGATTTTACACGGTTCCTATTTTCAGGTTTCAGAATTCATTTTTAAATCAACCGATTGGAAAAACAAACAATCTAATTTTGAAGCTACCGGCAGCGATGTAATTATTGGAGGGCATTGTGGCATCCCCTTTTACCAAGAGAAAGAGGGTAAGACCTGGATTAATGCTGGGGTTATAGGAATGCCAGCTAACGATGGGACACCAAAAGTTTGGTACCTATTACTGGATGATGTTGACGGAACGTTTAATTTTAAACATCATTCTTTTGGCTACGACCATAAAACCACGAGCCGTTTAATGTACAATGGCATATTACCTGAAGAATATGCACGCACTCTGATCACTGGAATATGGGATAATTGTGAGATTTTACCGCCGGTAGAAAGTGGGCTGCAAGGTTTCGGACTACAACTGTAAGAATTTAAAAGATGAACGACTTAAAAACAAGATAATTTACAATATGAGAATCAAAATTTTCTTACTATTCAGTCTTATATGTTACAGCTCTATGTTTTCTCAAAAAACGTTGGATGAGCTGCTCCAGCAATATAACACCAGGAGTATTCCTTATATTTCAGTAGAAGAGCTTTTTATGCTTCGAGCCAATGGTGATGTGCTCGTTTTGGATACACGTGAGGAAACAGAATTTCAAGTAAGCCATATTTCAGGTTCAAAATTGGTGGGTTTTAATACTTTTTCTACCGAAAAAATTTCAGAAGAACTCACTAATAAAAACACACCTATCGTAGTATATTGTTCGCTTGGGATCCGTTCCGAAGAAATTGGCGAGAAGCTTAAAAAAGCAGGATACACAAATGTAAAAAACTTGTATGGCGGTATCTTTGAATGGAAAAACAAAGCATATCCTATTGTAGACAGCACCAATACAGAAACCGAAAATGTTCATACCTTCTCAAAACCTTGGGGTAAATGGTTAAAAAAAGGAATAAAAACAAATTAGACCATGAACAAAAAATTAATTTTTACCTTTTTAGCAATCGCCTTTTTAGTTCTTATCGTTGTAAACATTGGGATGCTTAATTTTGATGATCTCAGTTTTTCAGAAAACAAATCGCACTATCTGGGAATCGTATCTAATGCATTATTAGGTGTAGTCATGCTGCTATCTCGCAAAAAATCAACAAAAAATAAAGGGTAATGGGAATATTAGGATTAAAAAGTACCGATGACTCAGGTGATGAAAGTGAAGTGTTTCATTTTCCTACCTCAAAAAATGCGCTCATTATTTTTACACGAAATCCAGAATTAGGAAAGTGTAAAACAAGGTTAGCCGCAACGGTTGGTGACCAAGCAGCGCTTGATATTTATAAGTTTCTCTTACAGCACACCGTAGCGATCACCAAAGATCTCAAGGTGGACAAGTTTGTGTATTATTCGGTTGAATTGAGAAAAGGTGATAGTTGGAACTCAGAAAACTATCAGAAAAAAGTACAACAAGGAGATGATCTTGGCGTACGGATGCAAAACGCTTTTGCCGAAGTTTTTCAATTAGGCTATGAGCGTGCCATCATAATAGGGAGCGACATGTATGATATGAACATGGCAGACCTAGAAGAAGCATTTAATAAATTACAAAATCACAATTTTGTGATAGGACCAGCAGAAGATGGTGGGTACTATCTCCTTGGAATGAAAAACATTAAGGCTGAAGTTTTTCAAAATAAGGAATGGGGAACAGCGACCGTTTTAAAAAACACCCTTGCCGATTTAGACGGAGAGAAACTCGCACTTTTAAAAGAGAAAAATGATGTGGATTACTATGAAGACATTAAAGAAATAGAGGTGTTCCAACAGTTTTTACCAAGTCATCTGGACAATAAATTTTAAATTAAAAAGAATATTTTTGAAAATTTACGCATGAAGAAATATATTAAAGAAGCAGTAGAGTTTTTACAAACAAGAGGTTTTGGAAAACCAGAAGTGGGAATTATCTTAGGAACCGGTTTAGGAAAAATAATAGAGGATGTAGCTGTCGAAGCCGAAATGAGCTACAATCATATTCCTAATTTTCCAACAGCCACAGTAGAATTTCACAAGGGGAAATTAATCTATGGAGAACTCGGTGGCAAAAAAGTAGTTCTAATGCAAGGGCGCTTTCATGTATATGAAGGGTATAGTTTACAAGACGTGACTTTTCCGGTACGAGTAATGAAAGGTTTAGGCATCAAAAGATTATTAGTGAGTAACGCTTCTGGGGCTATTAACAGTAGCTTTAAAAAGGGAGAGATTATGCTCATTGACGATCACATTAATCTTCAAGGAGGTTCGCCTTTGGCATTTCGAGGCATAGAAAAATTAGGCGAACGTTTTGTCGATATGAGTGCGCCTTACGATGTAGATATGAATGCTAAAATTGAAGCGATTGCAAAAGAAAACAACATTAATATTCATAAGGGAGTTTATGCCAGTGTGGTAGGTCCGCAATTGGAAACAAGAGCAGAGTACAGGTATCTTAAAATTATAGGCGCAGATGCTGTGGGCATGAGTACGGTTCCAGAAATTATTGTGGCAAATCATTTAAAAATTCCTGTTGCCGCACTCTCTGTATTAACCGATGAATGTGACCCTGATAACCTAAAGCCAGTAGATATCCAAGATATAATGGCGCAAGCAGCAAATGCAGAGCCGCAAATGATAATTTTATTTACTGAATTGATTAAACAACTTTAAAAAAGTAATCATTCTTTAATGTGCAATAAAGCACTTAACGAATACTTAAAATTTGAAACTGAACTATAACTAAAAAACACCCATCCAGGCGGGCAATAATTATGAGCTACTTAGACACCACACATGACGTTTATAAAGAAGCAGCACTAACACCAGATGTCGGGCTGTGTTGCACCACCAATCCTATCTGGGAACTACCAGGTTTAAAAATACCAAAAATCATGCAGGAGATGAATTACGGCTGTGGCAGCACCGTACATTCACGTGATCTTTCTAATAACCCAAAAATGCTCTACGTAGGTGTGGGAGGCGGAATGGAATTATTACAATTCGCTTATTTTAATCGCCAGAAGGATGGCGTTGTTGGTGTTGATGTAGTAGACGAAATGCTCGAAGCTTCCCGAAAAAACTTTAAGATAGCCGAAGAGCAAAATGCGTGGTTTAAAAGTGATTTTGTAACCCTTAAAAAAGGGGATGCCATGAATTTGCCTGTGCCTGATGCCTCTATAGACGTAGCAGCACAAAATTGTCTTTTTAATATTTTTAAAACTGAAGATCTTAGAAAAGCAGTAGCCGAAATGTACCGTGTGCTTAAACCAAATGGTAAATTGGTAATGAGCGACCCAACCTGCGAACAGGAAATGAACGAAACGCTACGCAACGACGATCGCCTAAGGGCGCTTTGTTTAAGTGGAAGTTTGCCTATAGCCGAATACGTAAAAGTTCTTACAGATGCTGGTTTTGGCACAATAGAAATTCGTAGCCGTAGACCTTACAGAATATTAGATCCTGTAAACTATCCTACCGATGAGCTCATTTTTATTGAGAGTATAGAAGTAGCAGCCATAAAAGATCCCATGCCAGCAGACGGACCTTGTGTGTTCACTGGGCGCACCGTCATTTACTACGGTAAAGAAGATTATTTTGACGACAAGAAGGGGCATATTTTGCTTAAAAACCAACCCCTAGAAGTTTGTGATAAGACGGCACTCGATTTAACAAAATTGCACCGTGATGATTTATACATTAGCGGTTCTAACTTTAGTTATGGTGGTGGTGGCTGTTGCTAATAGGGATAAAAATGGGTAAAACTTTAAAAGTTCTTATTTTATGAATTTTTATAAAATAAGTAAGATTGCTGCATTCACTGCAACATTTATTCTAAGTATTATCATAATAGTCTATTGCGGCAAGATTATTGACCTATCAATAACAAAAGAAATTGAAGATAAAGGTGAAAAGGGCTATTTTATTTTTACAATTTTTCTGATTTTTATTTTTATATCGAATTTAATTTATTCTTCGATTAGTAAAAAACATGTGAAATCAGATTTTTTTAAACTATTAGGTATTCTATTTGCTTGTTTTTGTATTCCACAAATAGTTTTTATAATCATACTGTTTTTTTCTTATTAGTTTTTAAATTCAACTTATACAGGAATAAACTTCTTAAGTTTTATGGAAAAATACCTCGACATATTTAAAAACTCCTATCAAGGTTATTTCAATTACCTCTTGGATGAAATCACCCGTTTTCATTGGGAAAATTATTTCTATGGTCTTATTATCGTTTCATTGATAGTTTGGGGGCTCGAGCTCATTTTTCCATGGCGGAAAAATCAAAGAGTGTTTCGAAAAGATTTTTGGCTCGATACTTTTTATATGTTCTTCAATTTTTTTCTACTCAACCTTATTGTGCTCATTTTTCTTTCGAATGCTACAGAGCAGTTATTTAATGACCTTTTGGGTTTTGCGGGCATCAACATGAAAGATTTTCAATTAGTTGACCTCAATGCATTACCTTTTGGCATCGGGCTTTTCTTGTTTTTCTTAGTATCAGATTTTGTGCAATGGAACACCCACCGGTTATTGCATCGTATACCTTTTCTATGGAATTTTCATAAACTACATCATTCTGTTAAAGAGATGGGCTTTGCCGCGCACCTTCGTTATCATTGGATGGAGCCTGTGGTTTATAAATCTATGTTGTATATCCCCTTGGCCATCATTGGCGGCTTTGACATCCAAGCGGTCGCTATTGTGCATTTCTTTGCACTTACCATAGGACATTTAAACCACGCAAACCTTGGATGGGATTATGGTATTTTAAAATACGTTTTTAACAATCCAAAAATGCACATTTGGCACCATGCTAAACAATTACCAGCCCACGTTAGCTATGGCGTAAACTATGGACTAACACTTAGCTGTTGGGATTTTATATTTAACACTAATCACGTACCACACGATGGCCGGGATATCGAGTTGGGGTTTGATGGAGATGAAACATTTCCGAAGAAATTTTTGAAACAAGAATCGTATCCACTTTTTAGTAATAAAAAGGATTCTTAACTAATTAATGGAACAACAATTGTAATTAAAATAAAAGCATAAAACTGCGACCTACGTCGAGTTAACAATATAGACTATGAAACATTACTTAACACTACTCTTTACAGCACTAATAGTAACTTCTTGTGGGGTAAACCAAAAGGTTAAAAAAGATATTGACAAATCAGATAAAGCTACTACCCCTGTAGTAGCTACAGTGCCGCAAAAAAAACAAGATAGTATGAAAATTACCGTTGGAACTGGAACTAAAGTAGGCTCTGCGGGTCCTATAAAAGATATGGAAACAACGCCTCCTACAACTAAAAACGACACGATTGTGGAAATAAACCCGCAAAAAATAAAAATACTCCCTAATACAAACAAGGAGGTTAGAGTGGCCATACAGGCCAAAATGCATGAAAAATGGAATGCGCTTTTAAAGCAATTTGTTACTATAGAAGGAAATGTAAACTATGAAGGTTTTAGAAAAAATAGACCAAAACTTACAGCTTACATAAACTCACTAAATGAAAATATGCCTGAAGAATTCTGGTCTCAAGATGAAAAATTGGCGTATTGGATGAACGCTTATAACGCAATGACCGTAGATTTAATTCTTAGGAATCTACCCCTTGAAAGTATAAAAGATATTGACAAACCGTGGGAGCAGCGTTACTGGAAGTTAGGTGCTAAATATTACAACCTGGATGAAATTGAACATCAGATTCTACGAAAAATGGACGATCCTAGAATTCATTTTGGGATTAACTGTGCCTCTTTTTCTTGCCCACCTTTACTGAATGTCGCTTTTACTTCAGAAAAAGTAAACGATCAATTAGACTTTCTTGCTCAACAATTTATCAATGATCCCAAACGTAATACCATTGCTTCAGATAGTGCACAGATTTCAAAGATTTTTGATTGGTTCAGTAAAGATTTTAAACAAAACGGAAGCGTTATCGATTATTTAAACACCTATTCAGAAACAAAGATTAACAGCAATGCACGTATTCGCTACATGGATTATGACTGGAGCTTAAATAAATAGCTAATTTTTTATTAAATATGGCTTAACCCTCTGTTAACCTTATCAACAACTTGAATTCATAGGTGTATCTTTAACTTACTATAAATATATAACTATGAAATTTTTAAAATACTTCGCAGTTCTTGCAATTACTGCGCTCACATTACAAAGTTGCAATCTTTTATCTGCTGCAGGAATAAGCAGCCAAGCCCAACCTACTAAAGAAGTGGAGGGCGAATTAACCTCAACAACGGCAAATTCGGCTGTTAACGTCGACCACTCACAATGGGACAAACTTTTAAAAAAACACGTTAATAGTAAAGGGCTCGTTGATTATAAGGGATTTCAAAAAGATAGTGCAGACCTTGAAGCTTATCTTGATATGTTAGCCAACCAAGACCCGAGCAACGCTTGGAGCGTTCAGGAATTATTGGCATACTACATTAATTTATACAATGCTCAAACAGTAAAACTGATTAACGAAAATTATCCTTTAGAAAGTATCAAGGATATTCAAGGCGCTTGGACAAAAGGGCGCGCCCGCGTAGATGGCAGAGAGCTATCACTTGGAGGAATCGAAAACGGCATTCTTAGAAAAATGAACGAACCGCGCATTCATTTTGCTATTAACTGTGCCTCGATCTCGTGTCCTAAATTACTTAGTGAAGCCTATACTGCTGCAAAAATAAATGAACAGTTAGATAAGGCTACCACCGAGTTTATAAACAGTGATAAAAACGAAATAAACCCTTCAAACCCAAAAATATCTTCTATTTTTAAATTCTATCCAAAAGATTTTGAAGTAGATGGTGAAACCGATATCGCGGGATATATCAATAAATATAGTAAGACAAAAATTGATGCGGGAGCTACCCTTTCATACAAAGAGTACGATTGGAGCTTGAATGAACAAAAATAATTCTTTACCATATTTCAAAGCCTCACTACTTAAAATTGGTGAGGCTTTTTTTATGATCGTTTTTAAAACTAAGTCACTCCTATTTTCGTAAGTTTACACATATGTTAAGTATCATTATCCCTGTGTTAAATGAAGCCGAAAATATCACTTCAGTTTTAACCCATCTTACAACGAGTTCTTCTCCTAAAAATATCGCCGAAATCAATATCGTTGATGGTGGTAGTCAAGATGGTACTCAAGATTTAATTCATGATTTTGCAGAAAAATCTCCTTTCAGAATAACTATTATTTTATCTGAAAAAGGAAGGGCAAAACAAATGAATGCTGGTGCTAGAAAAGCAACTGGATCCATTCTTTATTTTTTACATGCCGATAGTTTTCCACCAAAAGATTTTGATAGTCTTATTCTTTCCGAAGTGAAAAAGGGAAATCCAGCAGGCTGTTTTAAAATGAAATTTGACAGTAATCACTGGTGGTTACGTCTTGCCAGCTGGTTGACCAAATTCTCGTGGCGTGCCTGCCGCGGTGGTGATCAGAGCCAATTTATCACGCGGGCACTTTTTGATGAAATTGGCGGCTATGATGAAACCTACGTGATTTATGAAGATAATATTCTTATCAATGAACTATATGAACGTAAAAAGTTTATCGTAATCCAAGAATGGATTGGTTCTTCTGCTAGATTGTACCGCGATAAAGGGATCTGGTATCTTCAGTTTCATTTTTGGACTATTTATGTTAAACGCTGGTTAGGTGCCGATGCAGAGGAACTATATGCATATTACGTGAAGCATATAAAACAAAATCGAGCTCCAAAAGAAGCTATTTTGGAAGAGGCTAAGGCCATAAAACCTCAAGAAGTTTATGCAGACGAATAACTTTATGAGTTTGTAAACACTATCCTACTATTATAGATTGTATTTTTCGGGAAAACCATACCAACTATGAAAAATATATTCGAAGCCATCCGGGCAGACCATGACATTCAAAGAGAGTTACTAGATAAAGCCTTAAACACTTCTGGTGAATCCAGCAACCGTAAAGAAATCTGGGAAAAGTTAAAGATAGAACTAAAAGGGCACGAGGTAGCTGAAGAACGAAACTTCTACAAACAGTTAATCGATAATGACATGATGGTTGAGCACACACGCCACGGTATTGCTGAACATCACGAAATAGATGAATTGATAGAAAAAGTAGAAGAATCGGAAATGGACAGCTCTGCTTGGCTCACGCATTTAAAGAGCTTAGACCATAAAGTGAGGCACCATCTGGAAGATGAAGAAAAGTCGTTTTTTCAATTGGCCGGAAAAGTATTTACCGAAACGCAGAAAACCGATTTGGCTAAAAAATACCAAGCCGAAATGGAAACGCAGCGTCAAGCCTAAGCAATACCTTTTTAGAAGCTTATATTAATATAGCAAATGAGAAATTAATAACAACTAACAGGGCGTTTATTGTTTCTCTGCTTTAAAATGTTGTCGAATGATTTCTTCAACCGGCTTGTTTTGCGGTGTAAATTGATTGTTTTCAAAGCCGCCGGACTGCTTGTGGTCTATAAACCATTTCCATATAAATCCCCCAGCAAACCACTCTTGAGGATAGATTTCGTCAAAAACAGCTTTGGTAAGATTTGTTTGGGCGTCTAGATTGAGGCCGGGCATATCGCGTTCACTTCTCCATGGTTCTTTTCCAGCAAAATCAAGACTTCTGTAGCCGTATTCAGTAAAAATAATTTTTTTGTCGTTTTCTTCTGAAATGTTTTTTAATTCCTTTTTCCAGCGTTGCCAACCTTCTGTAGCTTCGGCCACGGTAGGTGTTTTACTTTCCGAAATAGGAAAATAAGCATCCACCCCAATATAATCCAATTGTTTCCAGAAGGGTACTCGCTTGTATTCATCCCAATTGGCCGCATAAGTTAATTTTCCTTTATACACCTTTTTTATTTCTGAAATAAGACCGTCCCAGAATTGAGGACGCTCCATTATAAATTGTTCCAGTTCGGTCCCAATGCAGAAAATCTCAACATCCATTTCTGCAGCTCCTTTTGCATAGGTCAAGATAAAATCTCTATAGGAATCCTCTAAGGTTTTCCAATCGGCTTCAGTATTCATTTTCAAATACCCTGTAAACTCACCGCGCCAGATCCAGATCTGTGGTTTTACCATGACCGCAATATCATTGTCATGAAGCATTTTTATATATTGTTCGATTCCCGCCTTGGTTTCTCCAAACCATTGTCTATCTGTATTAAACTTAATATCTGGCGTCTCTAAGTTACGAATAAAACCAAATGGCATCACGGCAGCATAGTTTGCGTTGAGGTTTAACACCGCGTCCATATGCTCTTGACTTACCGCCTCTCTGGAAGCCACAAAACTAATGGCATTTATTTTTTCTTTTGAAATAGGTTGTGCACTGCAACTTTGTAACAGGAATATAAAGCAGAAAACTAAATTTATTTTTTTCATTTGTAAAATTTAAGCGATGGAAGATACGGTTTTTCAATGCCCTAAACTATTCATAAACTTTTAGAGTAATGCTTAAACTATATGCTTCTTACCAAAAATTGATAAAACAGTAGTTGGTGCTTCACCTGTCAGCTTGGAAAACATGTTGTGCCAAGCTGACAAAGGGAAGACTTTATTTTTTTCAGAAACCCACCCTATTAAAGTTCGGGTACGGTTTCTGAAAAACTATTGCTCATTCAATCGCCAATCGTATGGGTAGTAACTTATTTTGGCGTCTTCGGAAATTTTATCACTTCGGAATGTATTAATGTAGTCGATCTCGCTGCCTTGCTTCACAAAATCCTCTTGATACCATTTAAAAATTTCTGAAAGTTCCACCTTACTGTCCGAAACTTTAATGAAATTTTTATTATTAAGTGCCTTTGTAGCCTGAGTCTTTAACTGGCTATCCAGTGTGGATGGTTTATACGCTTTTGGGATAATGGGTGGACATCCTATGGCGCCACATACGAGTACAAAGTGAAATCTAGCATCGTTATACTTGGCCCGTAACATTTTATTTTCTATAGCATTAAGCGTAATAGAAGTTCCTCCAAGGTTGTATTTCGTCTTATCAAAAAACCCTGTTTTATCTAAGGGCGATTTTATTGGGTAGTTGTCAACTACACCTTTTATCACAGCTAAATTATACGCATTGATCCAAAAAGCTTGGGTTGTTTTGGCATCTGCACCCCTCAAGGTTATTTTGCTCGCAGACTCCATAAGTTGATTGAGGACTTCAGGGTTTGAATGAATTGCTTTGTAAGCTACCTTTCCATTAGCCACATTTTTTGAAAAGAAAGTATCTGCTTGATTAAAAAAAGCGTCCACAGATTGTGCACGTGTTTCAGAAAAACCAAGAAGTAAAAAGGTGAAAATTAATAAGAGTGTATTTTTCATTAGGTTGCTCATTTAATGTCCATTCAGTCATCTAGAAATTAAAATGCTTACAAAATGTTATTATAAAAATTTACCAAATCAAGGCATGGCGGTAGGTAACGACATAAAAAATTGTATCTTCAAACGATCAAAACAAAAATTCTGTAATGTTTAGCTTCGGTTAAACGACAGACTTGCCAATCTATCCAAACAGCTCCCCGACTTTTCGGGCATTTAAAATGGAACACATTGTCATCATCGGTAACGGAATTGCAGGCGTCACGGCTGCACGGCACATTCGAAAACTTTCAGACAAAAAAATCACTATAATTTCTGCTGAGACAGATCATTTTTTCTCTCGCACCGCACTCATGTATGTCTATATGGGCCACATGCGGTGGAGAGATATTGAGCCTTACGAGCCTTGGTTCTGGGAAAAAAATAGGTTGGAATTAAAAAAAGGCTATGTTTCGGCTATTGATCCTTCTACTAAAACCCTTCAGTTTAAGGAAGGTAATACCATGCCTTATGATAAATTGATTATTGCTTCGGGGTCCACCACAAACACCTTTGGTTGGGAAGGCTTAGAATTAAATGGAGTACAAGGCCTAGTGACCAAACAAGATCTCGAAGAACTAGAAAAAAATGCCCCTAACAATATAGAATGCCCCAGTGCCGTCATCATAGGAGGTGGACTTATAGGTGTAGAAATGGCCGAAATGCTCCGCACAAGAAATATAGAAGTCACTATGCTTGTAAGAGAGGATGCCTTTTGGACCAACGCACTCCCGCATGGTGAAGCAGAAATGCTTTCTCGGCATATAGAATCTCACGGAGTGACTATTCGCCACGAAACAAATCTTGATAAAATTCTTGGAGATTCTGATGGTAATGTTCGGGCGGTCGTTAT
>Ga0207897_100455_pt1 | contig 13039 bp, 6 predicted proteins | sample LinPmetageLP42_FD_184054 | JGI IMG/M metagenome (GOLD analysis project Ga0207897, IMG submission 184054) | Marine viral communities from the Pacific Ocean - LP-42 (SPAdes) | ecosystem: Environmental > Aquatic > Marine > Oceanic | place: Pacific Ocean | collected 2010-08-27
GGAAAGCTTGCTTCTTCAAGCCTTCCTAATTGCAAGGAAGCACCGGAGAATTGCGCCTCGGTTACGGTAACATCGGCGCTTGTTTCAGTATTTTCAGCAGCGGCTGAGGTTTCTTTTTCTTTAGTTCCGCATCCTATTAAGATTACTAAAATGCTGAACTGTATTACTATGAGGATTGATTTTTTCATCGTTATGCTTTTAAAGTAGGATATAGTTGAGTTGAATCACGGTCTGGTTGTAGTTATTCAGACTTTCTAAATAGGCCAGTTTAATATCGTACGCCTGTTGCAGAATCTGTATGTATTCAAAGAAGTTGACCTCGCCGTTTTTATAACTGGTAATTGCTGTTTTTTCAAGTTCGTTCGCCAAAGCCTTTCCTTCTGAATCGTAATAATTGAGTTGCTCTGCATAGGTATTAAGTGCACTTCTAAGTTGAGTCACGCGCGATTGCAACTGAATTTTATAATTTGCCGCTTCTTGACTTGCCGCTTCTGCAGCGATCTTTGCTGTTTTAATTCGGCTGGAAGCCCCGGAAAAAAATAAAGGAATCTTAACTCCAAACTGATACCCGATCAAATTCTGATCAAGACCGTCGTTTGAACCTTGAAAGTAATTCACCGTAAGATCAGGCAATAACTCCTGCGCACTGAATTTACGTTGGGCTTCAGCCAGGTCAATTTGCGAATCGTAATACGCATTTGCGACCTCTAAATTTTCCTGACTTACAGAAGGCACTAAGCGTTCTATGGGATCAGGAGTGATCTGCAGCGTATCTACCTGAACCAACTGCGTAAGCAGCTTTTGTGCCGCCAGTAATTCTTCTTGAACTTGTTTGCGCAGCGTTTCAATCTCTTTTTGTTTGGCTTGCGCCGAAATTTTTTCGAGATAATTGCTTTCTCCAAGCTCAAACCTGCGCTTTGCCGCGTAGGCAAAATTTTGATAGATGCTGTCCAGATTTTGGTACAGCTGAAGCTTTTCATTCACATATTGCATACTGTAATAGGCATTAGCCAGACTGCGCTCTAGTTGCATTTTGCTTAGTTCTGCTCGGCTTGAAGCCACAGCATAATTGGCTTTATTCACTTTTGCCTGCGCAAAATATACTGTGGGAAACGAAAAGGTCTGACTCACGCCAAAAACATCAATCGGTCTGTTGTTTGTTGCGAGGTTGTTCTCGTCATAATGATAATATACTTCGGTCTTATCAAAGCTAAACGCACTACCTATAGCCGCATTGGCCTCATCACTCCGAAGATTAGCGGCTTTGATACCGGCATTATTCTCATAAGCCAACTCGCGCACTTGATCAAAACCAGAAACCTCCTGCGCTTGTGCCAGTCCACCTGCTAAAAGCAACAGCAGCACGACAGAAATCCCTTTATTAAAATCTTTTCTTGGCCTGCTCGTGTCTTTTAAATCTTTATCAAACCAAGAAACCAAGACCGGTAAAACCACCAAAGTCAATAAGGTTGCAGAAATTAATCCGCCAATAACTACGGTAGCCAGTGGGCGCTGTACTTCTGCCCCGGCATTTGTAGATATTGCCATTGGTAAAAATCCTAAAGCTGCAGCAGTAGCAGTAAGTAACACGGCACGCAAACGATCTGTAGCACCTTTGGTAATAAGTTCTTTCATATCAGTCATTCCGTGTTTCTTTAATTCTTTAAAATGCTCGAGCATTACTATCCCATTGAGAACGGCAATACCAAAAAGCGCTATAAAACCTACACCGGCAGAAATACTAAACGGCATCCCGCGTAACCACAATAAGAAGATTCCGCCCACGGCAGAAAGCGGAATAGCAGTAAAAATCAACAAGGCTTCTTTAACCGATTTAAAAGCGAAATACAACATCATAAAAATCAAGAGTAATGCTACCGGCACTGCGATCTTTAAACGTGCGGTAGCACTTTGCAGGTTTTCAAATTGACCACCATAATCAATCGTATAGCCCGTTGGGAGTTTTACATTTTTTCTAACGACCCCCTGGATCTCATCAACTACAGACTGCAGATCCCGGTTACGCACATTCACTCCCACAACAATACGTCGCTGGGTCTGATCTCTTGAGATCTTTGCGGCACCTTGTGTATACTCAATATCTGCCAACTCACTCAAACGTACCTTGGTGCCTGTAGGCGTGTCTACATACAGGTTTTTAAGGTTATCAATATCCTGACGCTGATCCTGATCTAAGCGTACTACCAGATCAAAACGCTTTTCTCCTTCAAAAATATTCCCAACACTTTTTCCTGAGAAGCCCATTTTGATCAAATCATTAAGGTCTGAAATATTAAGGCCATAACGGGCGATTTTCTTTCGGTTAAAACGCACACTCATTTGTGGGAGTCCGGTAACTTTTTCTACTGAAATATCTGCAGCACCCTCAACATCCTGAATAAGATCGCGTATCTCATTTCCTTTTTTATTGAGAATCTCGAGATCTTCGCCAAAGATTTTAATAGCGATATCTGCCCGCACTCCCGTAATGAGCTCGTTAAAACGCATTTCGATAGGCTGGGTAAATTCGATTTCCAATCCAGGAATCACACTCAAAGCTTCTTTAAATTGAGCTGCGAGTTCATCTTTAGTTTCAGCAGAAACCCAATCGCTTTTATCTTTTAGTTTAATGATAACGTCGCTGTCTTCCATAGACATGGGGTCTGTAGGAACCTCAGCAGCACCAATTCGACTTACCACTTGTTTTACTTCAGGAAAATTGTCTAACAGGATTTTTTCAATCTGTGTAGTGCGTTCAATCGTTCCACTTAGCGAAGTACCGGTCTTTAAAATAGGCTGAATCACAAAATCTCCTTCATCAAGCTGTGGGACAAATTCGCCTCCCATCGTCGTAAAAAGATAAACTGCAGCCACCAATAGCGCCACCGAAACACCAATAATCAACCTACGCGCACCGAGTGCCCAATGAATGACACGCTCATATTTTCCCTTTAAATAATTGACTAATCGAACGGAAATATTTCGGTCTGAAGGGATTTCCGCCTTTAAAAATACCGAAGCTGCTACCGGAACGTAGGTAAAACAGAGCAGCATCGCACCGATTACCGCAAAGCTGAAAACCAATGCCATCGGGATGAACATTTTTCCTTCAACACCGCTTAACGAGAGAATAGGGATAAAAACAATAAGAATGATCAACTGTCCAAACACAGCAGAATTCATCATCGTTGATGCCGCATCCTGGGTGATCTCATCTTTTAAAGCGCGTGTTTCTGACTTGCTTAGAGCTCCAATTGCATCTTGCCGTTGAGACATTTTATACGCCACAAACTCAACAATGATCACTGCTCCGTCAATAATGATCCCAAAATCAATAGCTCCCAAGCTCAATAAGTTGGCATCTACATCAAAAATATGCATCATTCCCAAGGCAAAAAGCAAACACAGGGGTATCACCGAAGCGACAACCAAACCACTGCGCCAATTACCCAAAAGAAGTACCACCACAAAAATCACGATAAGAAAACCTAGAATTAGGTTTTCACTAATGGTAAAGGTGGTTTTTGCGATGAGTTCGCTACGGTCCAGAAACGCATTGATAAACACACCTTCTGGCAGCGTGCTGCTAATTTCTTCAACACGTTCTTTTACCGCTTCAATAACCTTATTGGTGTTGGCATCCTTAAGCATCATCACCTGCCCCAGTACTTTTTCTCCCTGGCCGTTTCCTGTAATTGCACCAAAGCGCGTTGCGTGACCAAAGCCAACATTTGCTACATCTTTAATGTAAACGGGGATCCCGTTGTGATTGGCTACTACCATCTGCTCGATGTCTTCGAGAGAGGTTGCAAGTCCTTCACCACGAATGAAATAAGACTGGTTGCTTTTTTCAATATATCCACCGCCGGCAACACTGTTGTTCTTTTCCAGCGCCGCAAAAACTTCTGAAGCAGCAATATTCATTGCATTCAACTTTTGTGTATTTAAGGCGACTTCATATTGTTTTAAATAACCACCCCAAGAATTGATCTCGACCACTCCGGGAATTCCTGAAAGTTGCCGCTTTACGATCCAATCCTGAATGGTTCTCAACTCTGTGGCCGAATACTTGTCTTCATAACCCGGTTTTACATCAAGAACATATTGATAGATCTCACCAAGTCCCGTGGTTATAGGTCCCATTTGCGGCGTACCGAAACTCGACGGGATTTGTTCTGAAGCCGATTTGATTTTTTCGGCTAATAATTGACGTGGTAAATAAGTGCCCATATCGTCTTCAAAAACGACGGTAACTACCGAAAGACCAAATTTTGATACCGAACGTATTTCTTTGACTCCCGGTAAATTGGCCATTTCGAGTTCTACAGGATAGGTTATAAATTGTTCCATATCAACTGTAGAAAGATTTTCTGAAGTAGTAATGACTTGCACTTGATTGTTAGTAATATCAGGTACAGCTCCTACTGAAATTTGGGTTAGCGAAAACAGTCCATAAAGAATGATCGCAATAGTAAACAACAGGATGATTAACTTATTCCTGATGCTAAAGTTTATGATAGCATTAAGCATGATAAAAAGGGTAAAACGTGAAAACTAAGACTAGCTTCCTCAGAAAAGGGGAACTAGGCTAATGTGAAACCTGACGATACCAGGTTCTAGAAATGTTTACGCGTTTTTAGGCGGCTGAAAAATAGAAGAAGCTACCGCAAATGAATAAAAATCGCGATAGTCAAAAGAAGAAGTAGTCTGATCTACAGGAACACTCTTAGGTTCTGGAATCAATGCTGCATTATTAAAATAAGCAATAACGGTATGCACACACGAATGTTGATGTTCAAAAGGAAGTTTCTCGTGATCTTCACGCTCCTCTTGATGCTCGATATTATGCTGTTGTTTGAGCTCGCCGTAATGCTTGTCTAAAAAACTAAAAACATCATCCCCAAATTTTTCTTGATGATACTCATAATGCTCTACCAAATCTTGTACGTGCAAAACATCGCCAAAACTTAAATTGAAGCTTTGGGCAAGTAGCATAAAAGAAAGAATACAGGTAAATAGCTTTGACATCAACACAAAGTTAATCAAGAAGCCTTAATAAATTTTGGATCCAAAGATTTTTAGAATGAAATTAAATAGGTGAGAACCCTTATAATCGTATAAATTGATTCTATATTACCGCTTTAGTGTAAAATGCGCTTTAAATTCTGCGGGTTGCTCTTCAAAAATATATTCTACTCTAAACCAATAATCATCAGAAGGTAAATCACGACCACGATAAGTGCCGTCCCAGCCGGGTCCTGTAGGCGCTATATTTTTAATCAATTTACCAAAACGATCAAATATAAAAATCTGAGCTTCAGGATGATCATCTAAAGAAGTAATATTCCAGGTGTCGTGATAGCCATCATTGTTGGGCGTAAAATATTTGGGATAATTGATCACTTGTACCTCTAGCATAGCCTCACCACAAGTCCCGTTTATACCTCTTACCGTTATTGTGTGTACTCCCGGAGAAACATTGATGAATTCTGGAGTGTTTTGAAATGACCGGTCGTCTAAGCGATACTCGTATTCCCCAAAACCGGAAATAACAACGACTTCAATTGCAGAAACATCTGCAAAAGGTTGGGTGACATTGGCTTCAAAAATGGGTTCTGCAGATTCAAAAACTGTAACGGTTGTCGGGTTGTAGTTACAAGCCGCGCCAACTTCAGGAATTATTTTTTCGGTGGAAACTGTGTAAACGCCTGCTTCTTCTGCCGTAAATGTTGCTCCTTGACCTACTAATTGTTCATTTAAAAACCAACTTACCAAAAATTCTGAAGGATCAAGACCGGAATCTAACACCACCGAACTTTCGACAGCACCAGTCTCTGCATTGCGGCAAATGGTTCCACCTTCAACAGAAAAATTTAAAAGTGGATATACGGTAACCTCAAAAACATCTTCGTCAAAACAATTAGGATTATCTGTAGCTTCAGCATATTTATAAATGGTGTAGGTACCGGGTAGCAATTCGTAGTCAGCCGGATCAATTGGTGATTGTTTATTCGACCCAAAATAATAGCCCTGAGTAAATACATCCTGAGCTAGTGTAGGTAAAGTATATGTACCGCATTGCTCTACGTCATCTTCAGGCACTAACACCGGCGTTTGAGAAATAGTTACTGTAAAACTGCTTTCATCTTCACAGAAAAAACGGGTTCCATTTCTGGCATATATAAATAATTCTTGCGTTGTAGTTATAACATCTCCGGCATTAAGCTGCATTCCCTCACCACCGGATTCTGTAAAATAATTTCCCTCAGCAAGTGCCGGCAATGTATAGGAATCACAGCTAGCAACGTCATCAAATTCTTCAACCTCAACGCCTAGTATGTTAATGGTAAAAACATTTTCACTATAACAACTTGCAAAGTCATCATACGCATTATAAACGTAAATAGTTTGGGTCTGCGTGATATCATCGCCGGCAAATAACTCGGTTCCTTGACCTTGAGATTCTGTATAATATCTTCCGTCATTAAGATTAGGTAATGTATACGCTTCGCAGGAATAAACAAAAGTTAAGTTATCAACCGGTAATAAGGGTCTGATCTCTACAGTGAATTCTGTTTCACTTTGACAGATACTTACTTGATTATTGATGTATAGCGTTTGTGTTTCGGTGATAACATCTCCTGCAGAATAGCGCTGTCCACCGCGGTTTGGCAATTCAAAATACGCTCCATTTGTAAGTGTTGGTAGGGTATATGTTTCTCCCTCACAAAGCAGTTGGTCTGCTAACGTGTCAACTTCAGGAATTTCGATCACCTCGACGTCAAAATAAGAATTTGTTGTACAGTTAGGCCCGTCTGTCGTATTCACAAAATAGTATACGCGTTGAGATGTGGTTATCTCTGTGCCCTGTGGGATGAGCGTACCTGCACCTGCTGACTGAGTATAGAATTCACCTTCTTCAACTGTGGGAATGGTGTAGCTCCCGCAGGCGGTAACATTATTAAAATCTTCAACTATAAAAATGCGCCACTCATAGGTATTTGTGCAGCGCAAATCATCACTAAAAATATAAACGGACTGTGTCTCGCGAATTACATCACCTGCAAACAGCGCAGTACCACCTCCATCCGGTTGCGTAAAATAATTTCCGTTAGTAGGAACCGGCAAAGTATACTCATTACAAGCGATCACATCTGCAGGCTCATCAACGGGCGGCAGATCGTATACGATTATATTGAACGCATCATCTCTACAAACCGAACCGTTTTCTTCAAAATAAAAATAAATGACCTGATCTGTTGTAAGCAGTGTGCCCGCCTCTAAAAGTACGCCCGGTCCTGAAGGTCCTCCCGTATCTGAATAAAAAGCGCCTACCTCTGTTTCTGGAATTTCATAAGCTCCACAAGCTTCTCTATCAGACAATGTAAATTCTGATGCAAACCGTATACTAAAAGATGATTGACTACTACACCCGTTAACATCAGGCCCATTGAAGATAAACAGGTTCATATCTTCGGTTATGACATCTCCTGCATTGTAGCGAATACCCGTGCCGTTGGAACCTGAATAATAATTTCCGTTTGTTAGTGCAGGTAGTGTATATGCATTACACGTGACAACATTACTCATCTGATCTACTGGCGGTAAATCATTTTTGAGAATGTCAAAAGATATAGTTTGATAGCATGTCTCCTCCTCTATATACGACACTCTAGCCCATAAGGTCTGTGAAGAAGTACCTGCTGCGACGGTGTAAGGTGAACTCACCTCATTTGCCATCGCGTTAGCATCTGATTGAGACTCATAATAGGTTATCGTAAACAAAGCGGGATTCTGACCGTTTAAAATTCGGTTATTTATAGGTGTAAGGTTAACCGGCGCATCGCTTGCCGCAGGAGCACAAACCCTTAAAGGACTGGGATCTGTTAAGTTTATTTCAGGCAGAATTTCTAAATCAAATGAGTAAGAACTATCGCAAAAACCGTCGGTTAATAAGTTGCGTAATCTTATGTATATTGTCTGCCCACTGCTCGAATAACTGGAAACTTCACCAGCTGCAATTGCCTGATCTGTATTTAAGTCTGTAAGCGAGGCATAATAAACTACTTCAAACTGATCACCATCTACTCCTAAAGCCGCAGTATCGTTATCTGTAAGGTCAAAATTAGCAGGTTGCCCATCGTTGTAACACGCCTCTAGATCTTGAGGTTGATTTACAGCCAATTCATTAATGACAAGGTCATCAGTTACTAAGCATCCATTATCATTTGTGACACGCACCGTATAAGTCCCACTTTGATCTGCAATAATACTGCTTCCGGTTTCTCCTGTTATAATTGAGCCATTGTATAACCATCTGTGATCATAGATACTGGCATTAAGACCTGTATCGAGTGTAGCTTCATCTCCACTACACAAAGTTAAATCTGGCCCCAAATCTACACTCGTATTAAAGCTTCCACCGGCAAGAAAAATAGCCGAATCAAAATTAGTATCATTAGAATCTCCTATAACAATTCTTATGCGATAGGAAGTTCCGGACGTAATTGATGAGGAGGCGGTTAACGTTTGTGTATAACCGCGCATATTTATGGTTGATCGCGGGTTAGTTACCTCATATGAATCAAAAAGGTCTTCATTAACTGAATTACAGGTAGGATTGTATTGACGATCTCTTATATTTTTTACTGAAATACTTTCGCCGCTAGGTGTTAAGGCTAAATTTTGAGATTGTCCAGAACTAAGATCAGTTAAAACAAAGGCAACCAGATCTTGAGAAGAACATTGCCATTCTCCATATTCATTAGAGGCAAAAATAAAATTAAAACTAAAATTACTAGATAGCGGTATAAAGTCAAATTCTAGAAAGGCAACTTCAGAAATTTGCGCACTGGTACCGGTATCGTCACTAAGATTTTGCAGGTAAGCATCTCCGTTTGTATTTAACTCACTGCTTAAATTAGTATCTGTATACGGGCCAGCAGTAAATTGGGCATTTCCGGTGCGTAACAAAACACCCTGACTTAAAGGAAAAGCTCCGGAATTATTAGAAAAGATCCCTGCGGCAGCCTGATCAGATACAGCGACATTAGAAATCTCTACGCAGGCATCATCAAAGAGCTCGTTGACTAAAACCTCTGGATCTTGTGGGGCACTCACTGTTACTTGCTGCGCATTCAATTGCAGAAAGCAGATGCATAGAACTATTAAAATGACGTATTTTTTACTCATAATAAGGGGGCACTTATTTAATCTAAGAAAAGAATTGAACGTAATTTAAGTGATAAAATTACCTAAACTTTAAAAAAAACGCCTATGCAAATATCAAGATCCCTTTGATTTTAAAAAACTGAAAATCAAATTATTATGCAAAACTTAACAATATAGCTTACAAAATGCAGCATAAAACAAAAAAACCTTTACAGATCTCTACTATAAAGGTTTGAATAAGAATATTAAAAACTAAAGAATTTACATTCCCCGCTCTTTTTGAATGGTCTCATACGCATCCTGCACATTTCTAAATTTTTCTTCTGCACCGGCGCGATAGGCTTCATCCATATGTTGTAGCTTATCAGGGTGGTACTTTTTAGCCATTTCCCTATAAGCCTTTTTTACTTCAGCATCTGTTGCGGTCTTTTCAATTTCTAGAATTTTATAAGCGCTATCAGCATTTTTAAAGAACATAGCCTTTAAACCTTCAAACTCATTGCGACTTAAACCTAAATACCCCGCTATTGAAGAGATCTGATTAACCTCTGCCGCAGAAACATTGCCATCTGCCTGAGCAATCCCAAATAAGAAATGAACAATTTGTAAACGTACTTCTCTACGGGTACGCTGAGTCAAATAAGCGCAAATACGCTGTGCGTTTATTTCATGCTTTTTAACAACCTCATTAAATGTTCTAAATGTGGCGTTAGCGCGCTCTTTACCGTAAGCTTGCACAAAGTACTGGCGCACATAATCCATCTCACGTTGACTTATTTGTCCATCTGCTTTGATGACTATAGAGCAGAGCGAAAGTAAATTGAGCTCAAAATCTCCGGGAGTCACAGTTTGTTCTTGCCTGCCAAAGGGAGATCTGCTACTTCTTGAAGTTGAACTTTTTGTATTACTGAAAAATAAATTATCTATGAGCATCCCAATTACATAACCTGCAATTCCGCCCATCCAGCCACGGAAAGCAAGGCCTATGATTGCTCCTATCCATCTTACCATTTAATCGTTTTTACTGTGTTTGCGGTCAAAACCGCTGTCTATACATTTTATGCGCTGCAAAAATAAAGCCTTTACAAGATGTGAGTCTGTAAATATGACAAAATGTTACTTTTGAATATGCGCAAGAGATTGAAGCCTCTCAAAAGCTATCTAAACAGAGCTCATTTACGCTGCCAGATGCAATTAAAACAACTACTGCTAAAAGGCCGGTGCGCAGGAATGCAGCCAAAACCTATATTTTTTAGGGTAGCGTGTAGGGTTTGTAAAAAGTAGCCGACTATTATTTTGTAACTTTGAAAACTATTACCAAAGCTATGTTTCTAAATAATGAGCCTTGGTAAAAATTAGATTTTAGTTTCGAAGTTAATCTCGAATTATTAAACGCCACCATGTGGCTAAAAAAGAAAACTTATGTATCCAGCAGAATTAGTAAAACCTATGCGTGAAGACCTTACTTCTGTAGGTTTCACAGAATTACATACTACAGATGATGTAGAAGCAGCTATGAAAAAAGAAGGCACAACGCTTGTGGTTGTGAATTCTGTTTGTGGTTGTGCCGCTGCAAATGCCAGACCGGGAGCGCGTATGGCGTTGCAAAATGCAAAATCTCCAGATAATTTATTTACCGTATTTGCAGGTGTAGACCGTGAGGCTACAGACCTGGCTCGTAATTTTATGGTGCCGTTTCCTCCATCTTCGCCTTCTATGGCTTTATTTAAAGATGGTGAGCTTGTACACATGTTAGAGCGCCATCATATAGAAGGGCGTCCTGCAGAGCTTATCGCAGACAACCTTATTGATGCTTTTAACGAGTATTGCTAGTTAGAAAATTAGATATGACGAGTCTCACAAGATATCTATATTAATCTATGTGCTACTCGACCTAAAGGTTAATACTCTTTTATACTTTAGCATTTAGGTAAAAGATTAAATCCCTGCCGTTTAGGTAGGGATTTTTTTGTTTTCATAAATACTGCTAATTGTATGATTTTTTGATTTATACCTCTTACTTTTGCGCCTCAAAACACGATTAAAATGCCTGGTAAAAAACCCCTTTTACATCGCTTTCACGCCTGGCGCTACAAGCATATCTCTAAAACTACATTTGTTTATTTTTTAAGTGTGATCACAGGACTCCTTGCAGGCTTAGGAGCTGTCTTGATTAAAAATATTACACACATCATTCAAAATTTACTTGAAGGAAAACTTGTTGAGAATTACAGATATGGTTTTTACTTTTTGTTTCCTATCGTAGGACTGGCATTAACGGTACTCATTGTAAAATTTATCATCCGTAACCCGCTGAGTCACGGGGTTCCTATGACGTTACGTGCAATTGCTAAACGCAAGGGAATTCTGCGCAATTATCAGGCTTACGCTTCGTTAATTACAGCACCACTAACAGTAGGTTTTGGAGGTTCTGTCGGGCTAGAGAGCCCTACGGTTGTAACAGGAGCAGGAATCAGTTCCTATTTATCGCGCATCTTTCATATGGATCAGGCGCACCGCACGTTATTACTAGGTTGTGCTGCCGCGGGTGCGATGTCTTGTATCTTTAAGGCGCCAATAGCTGCCATAATATTTGCTGTTGAAGTGTTTAGCCTAGACCTTACTTTGCTCTCACTGATGCCTTTATTACTGGCTTCACTTTCAGCTATTCTTACATCTTATTTTTTCTTTGGTTCAGATACAATTTTACCCTTTGTACTTAAAGATGCTTTTACAATTGCAGACTTTCCATACTATATGATTCTAGGTCTTGTTGCAGGTTTCACATCGGTATATTTTAGTAAGGTGTATTTTGCTACACAAAAGATTTATACACGTTGGGAGTCTGCGACCATACGCCTTCTGGTTGCTGGTGCCTCGCTAGGATTACTCTTATTTTTAATACCACCCTTGTATGGTGAGGGTTTTGACATTATCAACCAATTGCTCGGCGGGCATGCTGTAAATGCATTAGGAGCAACGTTTTTTAATGATTACTTAGATAATATATGGGTAGTGATTGCGCTACTTGCCGGTCTTGTTCTATTTAAAGTGATCGCTTCTGCAATTACTTTTGCGGGTGGCGGTATAGGTGGTATTTTTGCACCGGTCTTGTTTATGGGTAGTGTGATGGGTAATTGTATTGCCAAAATCATTAATAATCTAGGCATCAACGGGGTTCACATTTCAGAAACTAATTTTACTTTAGTAGGAATGACCGGTTTACTTGCCGGAGTTTTACATGCACCACTAACTGCAATTTTCCTCATTGCTGAAATTACCGGTGGTTATGGCTTGTTTATCCCGTTAATGATCACTGCAGCTATCGCTTACGGCATTAACAAATATTTTTTACCGCATTCTGTTTATGGGATGGAACTGGCCGTTAAAGGCGAACTCATCACGCATGATAAAGACGAAGCTGTGCTTACTTTACTTAATGTAAATCACATCATAGAATCTAATTTTATACGTGTAAGACCAGAAATGACTCTGGGTGAAATGGTTAAAAAAGCTGTGGCAAAATCAACCCGAAATCTTTTTCCTGTAGTCAATGAAGATGATGAACTCGTAGGCGTGATCACGCTAGACGACATTAGAGAAATTATGTTTGACGCCACACTTTATGATACGACCACGGTAGATAGCTTAATGCATGCAGCCCCAGAATATATTTATCTGGAGTCAGATCCTGCAAAAGTTGTGATGCGTAAATTTCAAGAAAGCGGCGCGTGGAATCTTCCCGTTATTAAAGATGGAAAATACCACGGTTTCATTTCAAAATCAAAACTCCTTACCGCGTATAGACGTATGTTAGTGAGTTTTTCTAGAAAATAATGAATAAAATATCACTTTTAATCTTATTTCT
>Ga0207897_100457_pt1 | contig 13029 bp, 18 predicted proteins | sample LinPmetageLP42_FD_184054 | JGI IMG/M metagenome (GOLD analysis project Ga0207897, IMG submission 184054) | Marine viral communities from the Pacific Ocean - LP-42 (SPAdes) | ecosystem: Environmental > Aquatic > Marine > Oceanic | place: Pacific Ocean | collected 2010-08-27
AAACTGGGCTATTTGTTAAAAAAAATCTAAAGGGTTATTCTTCCTCACGGTTTAAATGAGGTTTTGGATCATAACCGTCTTCGGTCGAGTTATCTTTTTCACTATGCACGCTTCTGCTCCCTCTCGGGTTTTTTTTACTAGAATGTGCATTTTTGTCCTGATTTGTTTCTTGTTTGCTCATAATTTTAAAATTAGTTATAAAATATTTGTTTAATAATTACGCCGTAGCACTTTTTGATCTATGCTTTTTTTGTTTTGATTGCTTTCGCTCTTTGTACATTTGATATCCTTGATAAAACACCTGCACTACGGTAAATATTCGAAAAAACTTCTTCATAGTTTGATTTTTAAAATGTTATTGAATTATGTATTATTTTTTGAATTTAATTGGTACACCAGATACAGCATATAGGCATTAAGCAGGAAAGCCATGGCATTTGTCAAGATTATAGGGAAATCGTTCTTGAGTATTCCATAAACTGTCCAGAGTAACACACCAGACATTATAACAGTTAACATCCCTTTTGAAATATCGCCTGTTTTTCTCGTTCTATGCGCTTTATAAATTTGTGGGATGATGCCACACATTGTTAAGGCCCCTGCAACGATACCCAAAATCATTTCCATATTAGAAATTTCTAAAGTACTTATCTAGAGCATGCAAAGGATTAATCATTAACCAAAAATGCATGAATTACTCCAGGTATCCAACCAATGATGGTGAGTATAATGCTGATTAAGAAAGCACTCCCTATTCCGTGCTTTATAAACACTGCTGCAGGAGGTAAAAGGATATTTAATACTATTATAAGTGGTGACATATTTTAGTTTTTTAGATTATGTATTATTTTCTTGATTCATCAATTAATTCTTCTCTATGCTGTTCGTCAACCGTAAGTAGGGGAGACCCAGCTGCTCCGCCTGCAAATGCACCTCCAGCTCCCAATAGAAACAAGAAGAATGCAATTATGGAAAACTTTCCTACAGCATCAGCTGTCTCATCTGCTACTTCTATGGCTTTTTCTTTCGTTTTGGCATAATACATTTCGGCATTTTCAATCGCACGGTTCATTTTTCTATCCCACTTTTCTATTACACCATTTATTTCAGCTTCTGAAAGTTCGGTATTCTCAGCTAGGTATTCTTTTATTTCCTCCCGATTTAAAATATCATCTGCATCGCCTGCCGTTATTGTCAAATCACCGTTGGTATCTAAATCAACAGAAAGTTCATTAAAAAATTCGTCAATATTCTCATCAAGGTTCAGGTCATTTAATAATTGCTGTCCTTCACTTTGGGTTTCATTTAAAGTGCTGCGTACTTCTTCAGAAGCATCATCAGGTAAAATGTTGTTTCTTTCTGCTGCATTAATAAGTTGGAAGGCTTCTTGTTTTATCTTGTCTAGCGTATAGGTAGTATCATCTTGACCTTTATCTCGTGATGCATTTAATTCTTCAGCAATATTTGTCGCTGCCGAATCGCTAAATATAGAATTTGCGGTGCTCGCCAAACCATTAAAAATACCTCCAATAGTTGAGGTTACTAAATAGATAGATAGCAATGTATAAAGTCCCCATGCTAAAAAGCCATGTAAACCTCCATCAGCGTTTGATGGCAATCCAGACATGCGTCCAGCAACCATACCACCTACGAATAAAGCGGCCAAGTTTGCTAATGCCCACCATACGATGGTGCCGGTGCCCAACCCTTCAAGGCTATTTGCTTCCGTCATTGGGTCAATAGTGGTTAGTCCTATTCCGAACCCTAAAAGGTTCAAAAGAAAAACGACAACCAAGGCTGTTAAAGTACCTGCCAAAACTGCTCCCCAAGAAATGCGGGATATTCGATTTTTGTTGTTACTTACTTCAATGTATTGATTTCTCATAATTGTTTAGTTTAAATTAAAAATGAAAGGCAATCTGAAACTTATAAATAGACATTTTGATACTCTCTAAAATTAATTTTTTGAAAACAATGTCGTACAATTAGTAGATTCATCGTATAAAAAATTAGTATGTATGAAGGACTATAGTTACACCAAAATGGGCCATTAGAATAACACTAAAAATTTCCGACTGCCTGTAAAATATATTAGTGTAAGTCTTCTAAACTTTTAACTCTATTAAGCGTATTATTGATGTTTAGCAGCTGTTCTTCAATTGTACTACGAATGTCTTGCGTTAAAGTATCGTGTGCATCTAGAAAATCTCTATATTCCTCTGCGCTGGCCTTATCACCTCGAATACATTCTTCTAGTAAAGATTCATCATCATCCATAGACAGAGCGGCTTTCACATCCATCCAAGTTCTATGTATTGATCCTGTAGCACTTCCATCAGAATCAACATCAAAACCTGGGTTGTAAACTTTTAAGTTAGAAGAAAGTTTACTGGCAAAGGCTTTACGCTCACTTGACTGTTGCATAAAGAACGATTTTAGTTGTGAACTATCTGCATTTTTAGCAGCTTTCTCATACCCTTTATGAGCATCATTGTTTTTTTCAATAAGTGAATTGATTTTTTTCGAAATTTCTTTTTTTGAGTCCATTGTTAGATTTTTAAGTTCGTTTAATTTTTTAAAATTATCAATGCGTATATGGCAATAAAGCGATACTGATTTTGATAACTTCTTATAAATTTAGAATATTAAAAGACAAGCACATACTTCATTATGAAACTTTAATTCTATCATAATAAGATAATGTTAAATGAGTCTTTTATGCGTTAGTAAGGTTCGTTTCACAGGCAGTTATGCAGGTTAAACGGACTTCAGCACATTTTTTTTACTACTCAAGGTTAACGCAGTCACATTCACTTTTAATCTTGTGACCTATAGCTACTGCAATTATGGGATACAAACAATTATGCTTACGAATACTATAGTCTACGTTTCAAATTGTATTGAATAAGATTTACCAAATTTCCTATTTCGAAAGGTTTTGCCATAAAATCGTCAGCTCCAGCAGCTTTAGATTCCATAGCGCCGTTAGGATGCGAAGACATCATTATTATTGGTAATAGCGACATATCCTCGTTCGCCTTCAAAATTTTACAGCCGTCACAGCCATTTGTGCCAGATAATAACATGTCCATTAAAATAAGGTCTGGAGAATTCTTGTATACATAATTTTCTATATCTAAAATAGTATTTGTTTTTACAGACCTAAATCCATATGTACTCAATAAAAACTCTAATAAATCGGTTATGTTTTCAGAATCTTCTACAATTAAAATAAGTGGTTGAATTACCTTCATACATAGTAGTATTAATTATTTCTGTTAAACATAGATGGTTGAACGCCATATTTATCTTTAAAGATCCTACTGAAATAACTGGCACTGGTTAAACCGATGGCTGAAACAATTTGGCTAATCGACTTTTCATTATCTATTAATAGTTCACGTGCCTTTTCTAATCTTTTTTCTTGTACGTATTGGTTCACGGTAGTATTAAATAAGTACTTAAATCCTTTTTGCAGCTTAATGGCATTGAGCCCGGTTTCTCTAGTTAATTCATCAAGACCTTTATAAACTTCTAGATTTTCATTTATATAATCTACTGCTTTCCTTATTTGTTCGAACTCTCTCTTGCGTAATATATTCTGTGCGTTGTTTCCATTTTGATCGTCCAGATATTGCGTTAAGTGCATCACCAAAGTCTGGTAGGCTACACTTTCTAAATAGAATTTATAAACTAATTTATCTCCTTCAAATTGGTCATCATAATTTTTGAAATTACTGAAGATATCTGCAATAGCAAGACTATAGTCACCTCTGTAATAAAAAGTTTCTTTCGCATCTAAATCCTGGAAGAGATTGAATAAACCGGCATCTACATCCTTATTTTTATAGGCATTGGACAGGTTGAATTTTTCTCTATTTATTTCAACACTAAATTTTGCCACAGATGTATTTGTGTGAAAGTTGAGGATATGGCCATAACTATAGCTGCTCGCTACAATGGCACTTTGGTATTCTTCTAAAGAATGAACTGTATCTTCATTTTCAAATCGATGTTCTAGGTTGCCTTTAGTTACATAAATAAATTTTAACGGATGTGCACTATTAACTACAAATTGAATTTCAAGATCTTCATAGAACGTACAGTTATATTCTAACAGACCCAAACCGTTATCAAGATGGTAGGCCTTAATCCAGCCTGTACCCAAACTATCGGGAATATGTACCGTATACTCACAGGTATCAATTTTATAATCTGTTTGAAAGGCTTTGGCTAGATCTCTAATTACATCGAGCACAGGTAATGAATTTACTTGGATGGTTGTCATGAGATTTTTTGTATATATCAAAGCTACATAATGATTAAGTTTTGTGACTATCGCAAAAAGAATAAAGTATGCCACAAAAGGATAACCACATGGGTGTCATCCTATGCAAAAAACTATTTTAACATAAATTAACAACCATTGATTGACTAATTTAGAATTATTAGGGTATCGACTAGCTGTTAGATTTAGTTTATGTTTTGATTACGAAAAATTGGCAAATGAGACTTTTAGTTTTGTATCAGATTATTAATTAAATCATGATAAAATTGAATAGTTCTACAAATCAAATCGATGTTTCTAAAAGTTTTCAAAATTTTATAATTGCTGAAGACCATCCCTGTATAATGGCCCAAACAGTTTTTAAAATGAAGGACGTGAGTATCAAAGAATATGCGGGCTTCGGAACAAAAAATACAGCCGAACACATTTTGAACGATTTAGAAGATTACTTGGAAGACTATGATTTTTCTACAAATTCATTGAAAACCTTTATTGCAACTTTTCCTTCTGAAATAATTCCTGATGAAATAACTTTTGAAAATAAATTATGGCAGCAATTGGGTCTAATTCATGAATTGGATAATAAACCATGGGATCCAACAGTAAGTAGTGATCCAGACAATCATAACTTTAGTTTCAGTATTCTTGGACATGCATTTTATATGGTAGGAATGCACCCTAATAGTTCGCGTAAAGCAAGACGTGCTCCTTTTACGGCACTTGTTTTTAACTTACACCATCAGTTTGAAATGCTCAGGGAAATGGGAACCTATAAAAGAGTACGCAACAGAATAAGAAAAAGAGATAAAAAACTACAAGGTTCCATTAATCCAGTATTGGCAGATTTTGGAAATTCCAGTGAAGCTATGCAGTATAGCGGTAAAGATAACAGCAAAGAGTGGAAATGCCCATTTCACTCCAAGAGTAATTGACAATTATTTAGAAATTTATCACTGCTTAAAGCTTTAATGAAATCAGAAAATAAAAGTTTTAAAAGAAATGACACATAAAATAAACAAACAATCGGGGAGTGCCTTTTTACTTCGTAAAAATCAACTTTTAAAGGTCATTGATCCCCAAGGTGGGCAGGTAAGCGATATGGTGGTCTTTAATGCGGAAGATAAACGCGAAAAACTGTCCGCAGGCAAAACGATGGATTTTGAAGAATCAATTCTTATAACCCAAGGTAATTTTATATGGAGTAATCGATCTCAAAAACTAATGGAGATCATAGAAGATACCAATGGTAGAAATGATATTTTATTAGCGCCCTGTTCACCTGAAACCTTTAAAATTATGTACAATAACCCCGATTATCATCCCAGCTGTTTTGAGAATTTGTTCACTAATTTAGCTGCATTCAATATCAAACCAGACGAAGTACCCACCGCGTTCAATATATTTATGAATGTACAATTTGATGCTCATGGCAAAATTTCTGTGTTACCACCACTTTCGAAAGCAGGAGACTACGTTTTATTTAAACCACTGATGGATGTGATTGTTGGTCTTACAGCTTGCGCTGCAGAAGATAGTAATGGAGGTTCATTTAAGCCGATACATTATGAGATTATTTAGACGGCGTAACAGTCTAATTTAAAAGGGAACAATTAATATTGTTTTAACAAACTACGTTAAGCTCTTTACAAAAATCATTATATCAGGAATCTATATCGATATCTTTAATTTATAAATGAATCAATAACAAAATTATGAAAACACAAATTTTAAATGTAATGCAACCCATATGTGTTGCTACGATACTAATATTCGCTACCAGTGTTATGGCACAAGAAAGAGGCTTTAATTCGTTTGATGCAGATCGGGATAAAATGATCAATAAGACCGAATTCAGTAAGATGTATACCGCCAGTTATAATGAATATGATTTGGACAAGGATGGTCAAATAAATGACCGAGAGTTTTACGACTATTCTTTTAATCGTTTGGATAAAAACAATGACGGAGAATTAGATAGCAGTGAATGGAAAATAGGCTACGACAACGTTTATAATAAGTATATAAAGCCAACTGCAAATGCCGAATTTGATGCGGATAGAAACCAAAGGATTTCTAAAAATGAATATTATGAGAGTTTTAGAAACACGAATTACTATAGCGATTATGATCTAAACGAAGATAGATTTATCGATGCAGATGAATTGAGAGCTAGAATGTATCAAGATTTTGATCTAAATGAAGATGGTCTTATAGATGAGGATGAGTACACGACGAAACGACAATTTTATTTAAACAACTAATACGTTTGGTCATTAACGATGTTTTAAAACTAATCGGGAGGTATAATATCTTCCGGTTTTTTTTGTGCCAATAGTCAATGAAGGATTATAATAAAACCAATTAAGATGTATTATAGCGCTTAATTGTGGTACCTTATTAGTTAAATCTAATTGTATGAACATTTTCTATTCTCATTCCATACCATTAAAGGATGTACTCAATGACCTTGCAGTTGAGTTTGACACTACTTTACAGCAGAATTGTGATGAATATATTCTAACTATTCCAGCTGCTATAGGGCAAGGCAAGATTACGGGTATTGACTTTAAAGAGGGATTGGGTATTTTGATTTATGACTGCACCTTTCTTCTTGATTGCGAAATACATTTTATCATTGGAAATGTTCATCCACTTAAGTTTTTATTTTGTGAGGAAGGCAAATTAGAGCACCGTTTTGAAAATGAAACAACCTTACATACCTTAGATTTAATGGAAAACAGCATTGTAGCCAGTGCGCAATTAAATGGTCATGTAATAAAATTTTGTGCCGGTGTAAAAACGGTTATTCATAGTCTTGAAATGGATAGGACAGAATTTCAAATAAACCACGATTGCGAATTATTGAGCTTAGACAATACTTTGGAAACTCTTTTCAGGGATACAACTGCAACACAGGCTTTTCATTACCATGGTAATTATTGTGTTAAGATGGCAAATTTGTTTAAAGAAATTGATGAATTTGATGAAAAAGAGTTTTTAAGACATCTTTTTTTGGAAGGTAGCGCTTATAAGATTTTAACGTTGCAGTTAATGCAATATCTTGATGATGGAATAAGTGCGATCCATCGATCTGTGCTCAGAAAGTTTGAACTCATCCTTGTTCATGAAGCAGTAGCGTTTATTGACAATGAGATTATGGATTATATTTCTGTGAAAAAGTTGGCAGCAGTGGTGGGTTTAAACACGAATAAACTACAGTCTGGATTTAAACTAATTCACGACAATACGGTAAACGAATACGTTCATAACAGACGACTGGATCTTGGAAGTAATATGCTAAAAAACTCGGAGATGACAATTTCCGAAATTGTATATAAACTTGGTCTAACGAGTAGAAGTTATTTTTCTAAAATTTTTAAAACTAAATACGGAATCACACCTACTGTGTATCGATCTAATGGAAATATAGCTTTTCAAAATACCTAAACTTTTGTTTCACATCGTTCATAAATATTTCTTGTAAAAAGAGATCCTATGTTTCTTCCATTTTTTAAAAGAATTAATTAACTATTTCTTTTCCTAGTAACCCAAAAACATTCAATTTAGAACGCTATTAACACCCTACGTTAATGTCTAGATAAAGAATATGAGGATGGTAATTAATCCATATATCTTTATAGAATAACAAAAAATACTACCACTATGAAAAAGCTAGAAGACTTATTTGAACATCAATTGAAAGATTTGTATAGTGCAGAAAATCAATTAATTGATGCCTTGCCAAAAATGGTAAAAAATGCACATGATGAGAAATTAAGAAAAGCGTTTAAAGATCATCTTGAGGAAACCAAAACCCACAAAAAACGCCTCGAAGAAGTTTGTAAAGAATTAGACATCGACCCTAAAGGTGAAACCTGTAAAGCAATGGAAGGTTTAATTAAAGAAGCAGAAGGTTTTCTAAAAGAGGATGCCGATAATGAAGTACGTGACGCAGGATTGATTGCCGAAGCACAACGGGTAGAACATTACGAAATTTCTGGTTATGGAACAGCAGTGAGGTATGCAAAAGAATTGGGTCATGACGACATCGCTAAAAAACTTCAAAAAACATTAGACGAGGAATATGGTGCTGATGATACGTTGAATGATATGGCAGAAGATAGACTGAATAGAAAAGCAAAATCATAAAAAATTGACTTCTAACAACTAAAATTATCTTTATTATGGATATTGAGTGAAAGTTAGACTTTTTAACTCAAGATAGTTATAAATAGGATAAGTAGGTTGGTTGGCCTAGACATGTGAGATTGTAAGGTTGTTAGAAAAAAGGCCGTCAATATGACGGTCTTTTTATTGATTAATAATTAAAATCAAAAATTATGGAAAATTGGATTTACGCATCATTGCCTATAATTGGTAAAGTATTACTAACAGTTTTAGCAATTTTTTCAATTGTTATTTTGGTTACAAGAATTTCTGGTTTACGCACTTTTGCAAAAATTTCAAGTTTTGACTTTGCATCTACTATTGCTGTTGGTTCTATTATCGCAACTATTATATTAAATCCTGGACAATCAATTTTAAAAGGAGGAATTGCGCTAGGAGGAATTTTATTGTTTCAATCTGTGTTTACTTTTATGGTTCGTAAAATTCCAGCTTTTGAAAAACTTGTTACCAATAAACCTATGTTGATTATGCAGCATGGAAAAATTCTGGAAGATAATTTACACAGTACAAATTTGAGTGAAGAGGACCTTATTGCAAAGCTGCGGGAAGCAAACGTCATTGATTTTGACGAGGTACTTGCGGTAGTTCTAGAATCAACAGGAGATGTATCTGTCTTGCATACCTCAAGTAATAAACAGTTAATGGATAAAATGTTGACGGGTGCACGAATGGAATAAGTTGTGGAAAAGTTAAAATAGCCTATTTTAAAACTCCAATTTCGTTTGAATGTAAGATTGCCTGCTTACTATCTGAAAAGTATAAGGTGGGCACTCCTAAAGTTTCTATATTTGTTAATACAGCTGCCACTTCCGATTTTTTGGTTTTTTTGGTTTGCCTTATATAAATAACTTTGATGTTCTTTGGAAAAATTTTGCAGATTCGTTCGTATAAATAGGGGTCTTTTTGAGAATCGTCGCCTAGCAGGACGTATTGTAATAATGGGTAAAAGGTAATAATGTCTTTAATTTTCTCGAATTTATGATCATGGCTACCCCTTCCCGTAAAGAAAAAATCTGCAATGCTGCTTTTTATTTTTTTGAGTTTAATGACGGCTTTAGGAAGCTGGTATTTTTTTTCTATAGCAACGATAAACGAATAGAGATTCCATTCGCTGCTGGAAACATAGAAGAACGAATTGGAAGATTCCGGACTCTCTTGCCCTGCTACACTCAAGGCTTTATAATGGGCAGTTACATTTTCAAAAACACTTCGCTTATCTATATTTTGGGTTAGCATAACAAATAGTTTTTTAAAAAAATTAGCGCTATGAGAAATTAAAAAGGTATCATCGATGTCTGAAACAATACCATACATACTGGAAAAAGGTTTAAGTATTTCACCAGAAGAAACAATATTAAAAGAAGCGACGTTACACGTAACTGTACAGGGATGCCATCCACTGTTCAAATTTTCGCGAAAGGGAATCCGAAAACTGAAATACCCATCATCTAACGTTTTCGTTTGTACCGATAGGTTTAAAAAGTCAAGTGTAACACACACGTTTTTTAAAGGTTTTATGGTGAACATTTTAAAAATAGAAAAAGCATGTTTAATGGCCCTTTTCTGAATACTGTATTGACTAGGTGCCCAGGACTTAAAAACATGCCCCGAAATCACGAGTTCTTGATCATTTACATATCCTCGGTATATACTGATGTCTATTTTCATCTTTGATTTTTAAAAAATAAAAATTAATCATTTTATTATTCAAAACATTATAATACTATGCAAAATGTATTGCTCATTTTAAATCCCATAGCAGGTTCTATAGACGTACCTACCATTACTGCTAAGGTTAAAACTGCTGTTAAAAATAGGGGAGCGCAATTGCATGTTTTTCATACAACGGGTACTAACGATACAGATAAAATAGAAACTAAGTTAGCTGAAACATCCGCTAATAAGGTAATTGTTGCCGGTGGAGATGGTACTGTTAATTTGGTAGCGTCCCTGTTACTGCACACCCAAACTCCATTAGGTATTTTATCATGTGGTTCGGCCAATGGACTCGCGAGCGCGATAGAATTACCGAATTCATTAGAAGAGCAAATTGATATTGCTTTGGGGGAAAAATATACAGTAATGGACTGTTTAATGATAAACGATCATCTGTGTTTGCACATATCGGATTTAGGTTTAAATGCTGAACTGATCTATAACTTCGATAATTCAAAAATTCGAGGGAAATTGGGGTATTTAATACATAGTTTTCCAACCCTATTTAAATCAAATTATCCGTACCATTTTCATTTAATTTTTGACGAGTTTAAGGTAGAAGAAAAGGGAATTTTGTTGGCTTTTGCCAATGCTTCAAAATTTGGTACAGGAGCAGTTATAAATCCACAAGGTTTGATTGATGATGGAAAATTTGAAGTAATCGTATTTCGGAAACTAAATTTTTTCCAGATTTTAAAGACATTTTTCCGAACCGATGCGCTTCAGCAATCTTTTGCTAAAACTTACAGGGTGTCTTCTTCAGTAGAAATAAGGTGTAAAAGTAAAGTAGCTCTACAAACAGACGGGGAATACTTGGGGAAGTATAAAAGAATTAAATCAACCATACAAGTAAGCGCTCTTAAAATTGCGATCCCAAAAAACTAGCGCTAAAATAGAAGTCTGGGGACCATATTAGGGTGTAAAAAGATACCTTAGTAGTGAAAGGGGGAATTCTTTAAAATATTATTGTCTAGAAATTGAAATAGCATTTCGTTCTAGACTAAGTACTGTCATTAGAGTATGTATCTTGACTGGTTACTATAACCTGCTCTTAGTTTTAACCTATTGATATCTTCTCACAGTGACTGAAATAACTCTTAAACAGATAGATACTCTTCTCCAAGTAAAATCAAAATAATTTTAAATTTAAAAGTTTAATAGAAGAAACTTCCGATGGTTTATTTTCATAGCTTAACAATGTAACGCTATAAGAGGTGTATTTCGTAAAGGCCCTAAATTTGTGATTTGCGATTGTGTTATGCCGCAAATTCTCCAAAAATCTGGTTTTTTATCCAATAGACAAATTATATAATCTGAGTGATAATTTGCGAAAACCTTTAAGTCGTCAACCGTGGCAACGTATTCGATAGTAACGGGGCTATTAGAGTACGTTTCAATCTGAAAACGAACACGGCTTTGGTTGGACTTCTGTGATGACGTCATTTTATCCTTTTCAGAAAGTGTGATTATTTTAATTGTTCCTTTTGCCAAATCCACTAGTTCGTACCAATTTTGAAGTTCAGCTTTAGGTATTTCCTCTTTAAAATTGGAAACAAGTACAAAATTGGGCTTTTCTTCTAGTTTTGCTGAAGCCGGAATAACCATCACTGGACATTCTCTTATATGTTCAATGATACGTTTTGTATTTCTACTATATTTTTCACTTGAATTGTTGACGTTGTTGGTTCCTGAAAGCACCAATAAATCAATTTTAATTTCCCTGATTGTCTTTTTAATCCCTTCAATTAACCCTGAGTATTCAGAAATTGCACTGAAGCGATGTTTGCTGTCACGTTGATTACAAGCATACTTTTCAATGAGGGTTCCCAGGTGTTTTTCAGAATCTGCTTTTGGTTTTTCAAATCTATCGTCGTCTGCCTGAAGAATACTGAGTGCATCTAAGCCATCAATTTCATAGCTGTACGTATTTAGAAAGTAAAATTCGCACTGTTCTGTTTTAAAAAATTGGATGGCATAGTCAATAATTTCAAAACTATTGAATTTATAGTCGATAGGAATTAGAATTTTTTTCATAACCATTGTTTATTTTGGGTTTATATTTTGTTAGTATCACTATTATAATCAATAAATAAGTTAATCCAAATATTTCTGGAAATACGCATGAGTAGGGGCGCCAAGACTAGTAGGGTTAATACTATGGCAACAAAAGAGCCGATTAGTGTTGATCCAAATAAAAAGTAGCTCACAACAAATACTGCAACTCCCAAGGCTACACCCAGGCCATAGCTTACATACATGGCTCCATAAAAGAAAGAAGGTTCAATTTTAAACTTTAGGCTGCATGAGGTACAAGTTTCCTTCATGTCATATACAGTTCCTAGACGAAATGGATTCTGAATTTGATACATTTTTCCCTTTCGGCACCTTGGACAGGTTCCTAGAACTATATTGTGTAACCAACTTTTTTTATTTACCATATTAATTTTTTTTAAAATGTTCTATTATCTAGTTTGATACTTTAATAGTTTGCTATAAATTCCTTTTTTTAGTAGCGTAAATTCTTCAATAAATGCAGCATGGACGTCGCGTTTTTTTTCGTGCGCTTTTGCCCGCGTAACATTATATTCTTGTTTTCCGTATTCATATTCTGTTTTAAGTTCTTGCTCGTATTTGCATAGCAGACCCATTATCAAGGTATTTTTTCTTCGCAAGCCTTGCAGTTTTATCTCAAGTATGCTGTCTTTTAAAAATTGTTTTTCTATTAATTTTAAACTGCTTATTTCATCATTAATATGTGACAGTGTATCGATCCATTGGCTTAATTCAATAAGGTCTTTCTTGATACAGAGTCTTCTATGCGCATCTGTCTTGTAGGA
>Ga0207897_100465_pt1 | contig 12887 bp, 12 predicted proteins | sample LinPmetageLP42_FD_184054 | JGI IMG/M metagenome (GOLD analysis project Ga0207897, IMG submission 184054) | Marine viral communities from the Pacific Ocean - LP-42 (SPAdes) | ecosystem: Environmental > Aquatic > Marine > Oceanic | place: Pacific Ocean | collected 2010-08-27
AATGCCAAAGTTGCGGCAACTTCGGTAACAATTTCAGATTTAAACTGCTGATCTGTACCGAAGAATTCTGAACCACTCACGTCTGCCACGAGCATCATGGTAAGCTCCCGCTCTTCTTCAAAAACTTTTACGTAAGGTTCATTATAGCGCGCGGTAACATTCCAGTCTATATTACGCACATCATCACCAAACTGGTATTGACGCACTTCACTAAAGGTCATACCACGCCCTTTGAACGTAGAGTGATATTCCCCGCCAAAAATATGATCAGACAGTCTTCTGGTCTTGATCTCAATTTTGCGTACTTTTTTTAGAAGTTCTTTAGTGTCCATGTATTCTGCAATCAAAAAGAAAATCAGCAGGCAGTAGTTGCTATTTTTCAAGCAAGAACTGCGAACTGATTTCTGTCTTTTAAGTTTATGGTACTTCGATCTCGTTTACGATCTTGTTTATAATTTCTTCGGTAGTTACGTTTTCAGCTTCTGCTTCATAAGTAATCCCGATACGGTGGCGCAATACATCGTGTACGATAGCACGCACATCTTCCGGTATCACATAACCGCGACCTTTAATGAACGCGTAGCATTTAGATGCTGTTGCTAAGTTAATACTACCTCGTGGAGAAGACCCAAAACTGATCAAAGGTTTTAAATCTGCTAATTTATAATTCTCAGGATAACGCGTTGCAAAGATGATATCTAGAATATATTTTTCGATCTTCTCATCCATATACACCTCGCGAACGGCTTCTTGAGCTCTTAAAATCTGCTCAACAGAAACCACGGGATTTACCTTCTCGTAAGATCCTTTTAGATTTTGTCTAATGATCAACTGTTCTTCTGCATGCTTAGGATAATCGATAACGGTTTTAAGCATAAAACGGTCAACCTGTGCTTCAGGAAGCGGATAGGTACCTTCTTGCTCTACCGGGTTTTGTGTTGCCATTACCAGAAAAGGGGCGTCTAATTTAAACGTCTCATCACCTATGGTCACCTGCTTTTCCTGCATCGCTTCAAGCAACGCACTCTGCACCTTAGCCGGCGCACGGTTAATCTCATCTGCAAGGACAAAATTGGCAAAAATAGGTCCTTTCTTTATGCTGAAATCATTCAGTTTCATGTTATAAATCAAGGTACCCACAACGTCAGCCGGAAGTAAATCTGGCGTAAACTGAATACGGCTAAAGCTGCCTTGTACCGCTTGAGAAAGCGTGTTGATCGCTAAAGTTTTTGCCAGACCGGGAACCCCTTCAAGCAGAATATGACCACGACCCAGAAGACCTATTAACAATCGTTCTACCATGTGCTTTTGTCCAACGATGACTTTATTCATCTCCATCGTAAGAACCTTAACAAATGCACTCTCTCTTTCTATCTTTTCGTTAATCGCTCCAATATCTACAGATGCGCCTGTATCTTCCATATGTATATGCTGTTTAAAATATGACTCTGAGGTCTACAAGGTTAAATTTTATTGCTAATGATTTTGTTAATCTATCGTTAAAAACCCCATATTTTAAAGGCTTCAGGAAGCGCTATAGGGGTAGTTTTAAAGACGAAGTTTTAAACTTATTGTTGCAAAAAAAAAGCAATCTTTTTCAGATTGCTTTTCAAATATACAGGTTATTTAGATTTTATTCAACGGTAATGCTGCCTAAGGTAGTTGTTTCACCATTTACTACGGCAACATCTTCTACTGTTACTGTCGTAATCACATCTGCAACAAGTTCGGCCTCGATCGTAAGGTCATAAACGCCTTCCGGCAGACCATTCAATACAAAATCACCATCACTACTAACATTAGTTGAAACCACAATGCCCTCTCCTTCTGCAGTTATAGTTGCCGGCACATTAAGTGGTAAAAGCGAACCAGAGATCATTCCGGTAGCTTCAATAGCACTCGCTCTAATCACAGGCTTTAATAAATATCCGCCGTTACCTTGCTCAACAATAGATTCTTCAACATTAAAGTCAAGCACTACCGTATAAAATACTCCGGCTTCTAAAGTTTGATTAAACTGAACCTTTAAACCAGACTGTTGTGCGCTTGGCGTTTGTAATGGGTAGGTTTCTCCATCTACAACTACGGTGTTATCATCTCCAAGTATAAGTCTTACCTGACTAATGGATCCCGCAGGAATATCCTCATCCGCGAGAATTGCATAAGCACCACCTGTAAGTTCTAACAGGTCATAAATCTCATCATCGGTGTCAAGCTCAAATTCGCCATCTACAAAAACGTAGTCATCATCATAAGCTTCCTCATTAAAATCGTCGTTATACTTTACCACGACGCCTTCTACATCTATAAAAACATTATCATAATCTCCCGGTGCATCTACCATGCGTACGGTCATATTAGAAGTCCCAGCTTCGGCACTTGCATTGCTATCATCATCACTACAAGAAGATAATCCTAGTATTCCGGCTACTAACAGCCCATATTTTAAAGCATTTTTCATAATATTCTAATTAAATTTAGTCTTTGATTTACTCAAAAATGGAGTAAATTCTTACGTCAAAAAAAATCATTAACGACAATTAACTTGTTTTTATATTCTTTTAATAAACCGCTATGATTTAATTAAGAGAACTTAAGAATACTTAACAAATACCCTAAACTATGTCTAGACCAACAGCTTTAATTACCGGTGCCACAAGCGGTATAGGTGCAGCTACTGCTAAACACTTTGCTAAAAACGGAATCAATATTATCCTCTGCGGAAGACGTCAAGAACGCCTGAATGCGCTTAAAAACGAATTACAAAAACTTGTTGAAGTGCATACCCTGACTTTTGATGTGCGAAATAAAAAAGAGGTAGAAAAGGCGATCAATGGCTTGCCGGAAACTTTTCAGAAAATAGATATTCTTATCAACAACGCGGGTAATGCGCACGGTCTTGACCCCATTCAAGATGGAAGCACAGATGATTGGGATGCGATGCTGGACATCAATGTCAAAGGATTGCTCTATGTAAGCGATAGGATCATCCCAAAAATGATCGCTCAAAACAGCGGGCACATTATTAATATAGGTTCAACCGCCGGTAAAGAGGTGTACCCTAAAGGCAATGTGTATTGTGCAAGTAAACATGCCGTTGATGCTATTAATCAAGGAATGCGCATAGATTTGAATGGGTATAACATACGTGTAGGCGCAGTAAACCCGGGAATGGTTGAGACCGAATTCAGTGAAGTGCGTTTTAAAGGCGACTCAGAAAAAGCAGGTAAAGTGTATCAAGGGTTTAAACCTTTACAAGCAGAAGATATCGCAGATATTATTCACTTTGTAGTCACACGCCCTTACCATGTGAACATTGCAGACCTTGTGGTTATGAGTGTAGACCAGGCGTCTTCTACGGTGGTAAATAAGCAATAATTATTATTAATAGTGTCGACTTGCAAGATGGCACATTTCAACTCATTTGAAGATCTAGCGTTTTAAAGTAAATGATCGTTCAACTTTAAACAGGTAACATGTAACTTTATGCTATGATCAACAAACGCCTGCTCATTAAAAACTTACTCGCGCATAATGACGAGAACAGTTTTTATGACAAAAAGCGAAAAGTTGACATTAGCACCAAAGAAGGCAAAGCAAAGTTTTTAAAACACGTGTGTGCGCTTTCTAATTCAAACCCAAAAAACAACAGTTATATCGTAATTGGAGTTGAGGATGAAACCAACGAAATCTTAGGCGTTCCGTTTTTTGATGACAGTAAAATTCAAAATTTGGTGAATGCCTATTTGACCAATCCGCCTCGCATCTCGTATGAGAACATTCCGTTTCCGCATTTACCTTCAGACCAGGTGATTGGTTTAGTAACGATTAGGCCAATCAATAAACTCACAGCGCTAAAGAAAAACATCTGGAAATATTGGGGCGGTACTGCCTTTTTTAGAGACGGAAGCATCTCTATGCCCAAGGTCTTTCAGAGTGAAATCAAAGATGTAAACAGCGAGATCGTCGCCACGATCGAGAAACACGCCCACAACAGTATTGAATTGACTCTAGACGGCGTTATCGATTTTATCAATGTGCGGCACGCTGATCTGTTTACGCACTATAAAGTATTTAAAGAACAATTTATAGTCTGCTGGGCGGGAAATAAAAAAGAGGTTAAGGGCAACACCTATTTTAGTCGCGTAGATATCGAATTGATCAACGAGCAAGTGCGGCTTTTTTATTCGGCTTTAGACGAAGTTTCAATTTCTATGACCGATGATCATTTTACTATTTTAGAATATGTACTGCTGGGCCTTCAGAATGAATATAAGTATTATCCGCTAGAAGAGCTGACGATCAATTTTAATGAAAACGGGTCATATACTATTGACAGCAATCTAGTTTTTGAACCGCCTCAATTTGACCGAAAATTGCTCTATCATATTTACAACAATAACAATTCGATATTAAAAAAAGTATTGGCTAATAAAACGCTAAATAAGGGTGAACTCGAGGATTTATACAACTTGCCGGCGACCTATCTCATTTGCTATTTAAATGATTTTGAGCCGGCGCTTGAAAAACTAGAAAGCATCAGACCCTATTTACGGAAATACGGCACCAAACTTTATAATGCATACAAAGAAAACATTCGCATTTTGCGAAAAGTAAAATACAATTCATGACACGCACACTAGTAATAGGCGATATTCACGGGGGATTAAAAGGGCTGAAACAGGTTCTTAAGCGAGCAAATACAAACGAAGAAGACACACTGATTTTTTTAGGTGATTATGTTGACGGCTGGAGTGAGAGCGCAGAAACCGTCTCTTTTTTAATAGATCTGGCACAAAAACAAACCTGTGTTTTTTTACGCGGTAATCACGACGATCTTACTTACAAATGGCTTACAGAAAATGACCTCAATGATGTATGGCTTAATCATGGCGGAAAAAGCACAATAGCATCTTACAAGAAGCTTACTGAAAATGATCTCAGGGCGCACGTAGACTTTTACGAAGCGCTATTAGATTATCATATTGATGATCAAAACAGGATGTTTGTTCACGCCGGTTTTCAGAATCATAATGGACCAGAACACGAGCATCACAGCACAGCTTTTTATTGGGATCGTACCTTTTGGGAAATGGCCGTGAGTTTAGATAAAAAACTTAAAAAAGACGACCCTTTTTACCCAAAACGATTAACGCATCACAAGGAGATCTATATCGGGCACACACCGGTGACTCGCATCGCTAGAAACGAACCTACACAAATGGCCAATGTTTGGAATGTAGACACAGGAGCCGCCTTCAAAGGAAGGCTTTCCATTTTAGATGCTGATACTAAAGAATTCTGGCAAAGTGATCCCGTTTACACCTTGTATCCTGATGAAGAAGGAAGAAACGCATAAATGATTTTGAAGTAAGCCATAGAGCATTTAAATCTTGCTCATCGAGTAAATAGTTTGAAACAAAATATAGACTTTTGATACTCATAAGTATCCAGCTTCATTAAAACCGAAACAACCTATGGGAATATTTGACACAATCAAGGAAAAACTCAGCCACGAATTTATCGACATCATCGAGTGGCTCGATTATACGCCAGATACCATTGCACATCGTTTTGAGCGTTATCAAAACGAAATTAAAAACAATGCAAAGCTCATCGTACGCGAAGGGCAGACTGCTGTTTTTATCAATGAAGGTCAGCTTGCAGATGTTTTTGGGCCAGGAACTTACACTTTAAACACACAAAACCTTCCTATTCTTACTACGCTTAAAGGCTGGAAATACGGTTTTGACAGTCCGTTTAAGGCGGAGGTTTATTTTGTAAACACGCATTTGTTTACCGATGAAAAATGGGGAACAAAAAACCCAATTACCTTAAGTGACGATCGTTTTGGTCTGGTTGAAATTAGAGCTTTTGGAACCTATGCTTTTAAAATAAGCGACGCCGGAACGTTCATTAAAGACATTGTAGGCACCGATGCCAATTTTACCAACTTTGAGATCAATGAGCATCTCAAAAGCCTGATCGCAACTCGATTTACAGACACCGTTGGAGAAGCCAAGCTTCCGATAGAATTGTATGCTGCAAACACTACAGAACTTTCTGAGACGTGTAAAGAAGTGATGCAACCCGAGTTTTCATCGGTGGGTATTTCGCTTGAAAAATTCTATATCGAAAATGTATCGATGCCCGAAGAGCTCAAAAAAGAAATCTTCGAATACAGCCGAATCGATAAACTCGACCTTGATAAGTTAACCAAATTCAAAACTGCAAAAGCTATTGAAGCTGCTGCAAATAACGAAGGTGGTACTGCCGGTGCCGGTATGGGAATGGGAATGGGCTTTGCGCTTGCCCAGCAAATGGGAAATGCAATGAGTAAGCCACAGGCACAGCAACCGCAAGCCGCTGCAACGCCTCCTCCAATGCCGGTTGCTACACAATATTATTACGCTCAAAATAACGCACAGCAGGGACCTGTGAGCTTTGATCAGTTACAGGCACTTTTCGCTTCGCGCACGATCAATAGAAATTCTTTGATCTGGAAACAAGGTATGAGCGAGTGGAAAGCGCTTCAGGAGATCGAAGAATTGAAACCCTTTTTAGGCGGAAATACGCCTCCTCCACTTCCGGGTCAATAATTAATTTCAAAGCTGCTTTGACCGAACCATCAATTCAAAAATCTGAACTCAAAAAAGCCTGTAAAAATTGTGGTGCCGAGCTTAAATACAAGCCTGGCACCACAACGATTACGTGCGAATACTGCGGAAACCAAGAGCAAATCGCACTGGAAACCGATCCTATCAAAGAATTGCCGCTTCGGCAATTTCTTCAGGACAAAGGAGCTCAGGCAAACAGTGAAGAAATAAGCATACTGCATTGTAAAAATTGCGGCGCCAATCAGCACGTTGAAGAGAATTATAAGTCTTTGCATTGCGTGTATTGCGGTACGCCGCTAATCAGAGAAGATGCCAAAACCGAACAATGGATTCTTCCGGGCGCGGTGTTGCCTTTTCAGCTTACACAAGAAGAGGCGATTCTTCGGTTTAAAAAATGGGTAAACGGACTTTGGTGGGCGCCCAACGATTTAAAGAAAGCAACGCTAGACCCTCAATTTACAAAAGGGTTGTATTTACCGTATTGGACGTTTGACGCCCAACTTTATGGTCAGTACAGCGGTGCTCGAGGTGATTATTATTACGAAACACAATCCTACAAAGACAGCAAGGGCCGAAGACGCACACGCCGTGTGCGCAAAACCCGTTGGATTCCCATAAGCGGAAACATCAGCGGTTTTGTAGATGATACGCTCATCAATGCCTCAAAGCAACACACTGGCAAAGTGCCCCGTGGTGTCGCACTGTGGAATTTAAAAAAGCTACAGCCTTTTGAAAGCAGCTTTCTCGCGGGCTTTGTAACCGAAAAATATACGATTCCGCTTAAGGATGGGCATCTCGAAGCTCAGGAAGAAATGCAGCGTATTGCAGACACTTGGGCGCGTCGCGATATTGGCGGAGATGAGCAGCGGGTAAATACGTTAAACATTAATCTGGAAGAAGAAACCTTCAAACATATTTTGTTACCGGTTTATATCTCGGCATATCGCTATAAAGGAAAAGAATACAGCTTCTTTGTAAATGGAGAAAACGGAAGCATTTCAGGAAAACACCCGTATTCTTTCTGGAAAATTTTCTTTGCCGTCTTGGCAGGAATTCTCCTTTTCGGATTGGTGTATTTATTTAGCAAGTAAACTACCTCAGAATATCAAACCATTGGAGCAAAGTCAATAAAAAAAGCCGCTGAAGTAGCGGCTTTTATATTTCTCATAGTTCCTATTACAAATCAAACTTGATTCCCTGTGCCAGCGGCAACTCAGTCGTATAATTAATCGTGTTAGTTTGACGGCGCATATACACCTTCCAGGCATCAGAACCGCTCTCGCGACCGCCACCGGTTTCTTTTTCACCACCAAAAGCACCACCAATTTCGGCACCGCTCGTACCAATATTTACATTGGCGATACCACAGTCACTACCGGCAACACTTAAGAAGCGTTCTGCTTCACGCAGATTGTTGGTCATAATCGCTGAAGACAATCCTTGGCGCACGCCGTTTTGCAGTTGGATCGCATTCTCCACTTCTCCGCTATATTTCATTAAGTAAAGTACCGGAGCAAAAGTCTCGTGCTGTACAATCTCATAATGATTTTCTGCTTCTGCAATGGCTGGTTTTACGTAGCATCCGCTCTCATAACCTTCACCTTCCAGAACGCCACCTTCCACTAGAATTTTACCTCCTTCTTCAACGACTTTACTCAAAGCATTTTGATAATTTTTCACAGCGTCTTTGTCGATTACCGGCCCCACGTGATTGTTTTCATCCAGCGGATTCCCAATACGCAATTGGCCATAAGCATCTACAATTGCATTTTTTACTTTATCATAAATACTATCGTGAATAATTAATCTACGAGTAGAAGTACAGCGCTGGCCGGCAGTTCCCACCGCGCCAAATACCGCACCGATCACGGTCATTTTAAGATCAGAATCCGGAGTAACGATAATCGCATTGTTTCCGCCGAGTTCCAAGAGGGATTTTCCTAATCGAGCACCGACGGTTTGCGCTACTTGTTTTCCCATTCGGGTAGAACCGGTCGCCGAAACCAACGGTACACGCTCGTCTTTAGTCATCAATTCGCCTACGGTATAATCGCCGTTAATCAAGCACGAAATCCCTTCAGGTAAGTTGTTTTTAGCAAAAACACGTGCTGCGATTTTTTGACAAGCAATACCCGTAAGCGGTGTTTTTTCTGAAGGTTTCCAGATACATACATCACCACAAACCCAAGCCAGAGCCGTGTTCCAGCTCCATACCGCCACCGGAAAATTAAATGCTGAAATAATCCCAACAATGCCTAACGGATGATACTGCTCATACATACGATGTCCCGGGCGTTCAGAATGCATCGTCAAACCGTGCAACTGGCGCGAAAGCCCCACTGCAAAGTCACAGATGTCTATCATTTCCTGCACTTCGCCCAGACCTTCTTGATAGCTTTTACCCATCTCATAAGAAACGAGTTTTCCCAACGGCTCTTTTAAGCGGCGTAACTCTTCATTAAACTGTCGTACCACTTCACCGCGCTGTGGTGAAGGCATCACGCGCCATACTTTGAACGCTTCAGCTGCAGTTTGAACTACTTGCTCATATTCTTCCGGAGTGGTTTGTGTCACTGATGCAATATCTTTTCCGTCAACAGGAGAAACGGAAGTAATCAATTTACCTGAATTACTCGATTGTAAACCGGTTGAAGTTCCTGCATTTTCAGAAGTGATCTCTAATGCTTTTAGCGTTTCAGCTATTGCTGCGTTATCAGTGGTTTGAGCCATTATATTGTAGTTTTCTTATGATTTATGTTTTAATCCTCCGAAGTTAGTAAATAACTATATCTATTTAAAGCATTTATTAGCAGATTAATAAACTCGCTCAAAACCTATCTTAGAGACATTGGGCAGTAACCAATATTTAATTTCGAGACACTATATCCTTTAACGATGCTCATAAAAAATGCGCTTCAAAAGAGCGCATTTTTTATTTCTGTAGCCTTCCTATTATTCTACAAAGCGGGCATCAGCTTCCATCACTGTACCACACTTATCGCAGGTGCGTAATTCTTCACTTGCATAGAATACTTTAAAGTGCTTCAAAAAGTCTTTTTCAATATCATTCAGCGGAAAATATACCTCATAGAGTTTATGATTGCAATTATCACAAAACCATAATAAACCGTCTTTTCCGTCAAGATCTGCGCGCTTTCGTTCAACAACAAGACCTATAGAACCCGCTTTACGAACCGGAGAATGCGGCACTTTTGCCGGATGCAAATACATATCGCCGGGACCTAATTTCATCGTGCGTTTTTCACCTTCATCCTGCACGTGTACTTCGATTTCGCCTTCAAGTTGATAAAACAACTCTTCAGTCTCATTATAATGATAGTCTTTGCGCGCATTAGGGCCGGCAACCACCATTACAATGTAGTCGTCTGCGTCTTTATATAAATTTTTATTTCCTACCGGTGGTTTTAATAAATCCCGATTTTCTTCAACCCATTGGGTTAGATTAAAAGGTTTTGCAATAGCCATAGTCTTGTATTTAGTTTAAAATTACAACATAATAAAGTGGCATAAAACAATTGACCTCTCCGTTTGCCGCTAGTTTTTCTGTATTTTAGAAGCTTAAATTTAACACCTATGAAATCTGTTCTTTCCCTATGTATTGCAAGTCTCTTCTTTGTCGCTTGTAATCAAGATTTAAAAACTGAAGAAGCAGCTACTGCTGAAACTCCAAAACAACAAGAATTTGCCATTATCATACACGGCGGAGCCGGAACGATTCTTAAAAAGAATATGACCGACTCGATGGAGCAAGCTTATAAAGCCAAACTAACCGAAGCTATCAAAACCGGTCACGAAATATTGAAAAATGGCGGAAGCAGTCTTGAGGCTGTGCAACGCACTATAAATGTCATGGAAGATTCACCGCTGTTCAATTCGGCTAAAGGTGCGGTTTTTACGCACGAGGGCAAAAATGAATTAGATGCTTCTATTATGGATGGGGCTACTTTAAATGCAGGGGCTGTTGCCGGCGTTACCACCGTTAGAAATCCGATAAATCTGGCTTATGAAGTAATGACCAATTCTGAACACGTGCTTTTGAGCGGTAAAGGAGCAGAAACCTTTGCAAAAGAAAAAGGCATCGAATTGGTCGATCCGTCTTACTTTTTTACTCAAAATAGATATGATGCACTACAACGTGCATTAGATCGGGAAAAAGAAGACTCTATCAGTAAGGCTACGGCATTTTATGACCCGTTTATTAAAGACGAGAAATTTGGTACCGTTGGCTGTGTGGCACTTGACAAAAATGGAAATATCGCTGCAGGAACCTCAACAGGTGGAATGAGCAACAAACGCTATAATCGTATAGGAGACTCGCCAATTATTGGCTCTGGGACGTATGCAAACAATGCGACTTGTGGCGTTTCTTCAACCGGCTGGGGAGAGTATTTCATTCGCGGGCAGGTAGCTTACGACATCAGCGCTCAGATGGAATATGCTGAAAAAACACTAACCGATGCTACGCAAAACGTGATTCAGGAAAAGCTGACCAAACTTGGTGGAACCGGTGGAATTGTAGCGCTAGATCACTACGGAAATCCTTCGATGGAATTCAACACCGAAGGAATGTACCGTGCGTATATGAATGATCAAGGCGAACTGACTCTTGGAATTTATAAAGAAAATGAAAACTAAATCTTGTGGAACTATCCGCTGAACAAAGCTATTACGCTGTAATTTTTACTTCTAAACAAACCGAAGATACTTTGGGCTACGCCGAAATGGCCGTCCAAATGGAAAACCTTGCACAAAAGCAAGCGGGTTATATAGGTATGGAACACGCACGAAGCGAATTAGGAATCACCATTTCTTACTGGAAAACCGAAGCTGCCATCGCCAGCTGGAAAAATCAGGTAGATCATCTCGTCGCATAACAAACCGGAAAAGCCAAATGGTATTCAGAATATTCGGTGCGCGTTTGCAAAGTAGAACGTGAATATCACTTTACAAAATCCTGATTCCCTTAAAAAAAAGAAAGTCCCTATAAGGCATGAGACCTTAAGGGACTTTCTAAAATTGATCCCCACAAAATGTGGGTAAAAGCGAAACAGCAGGCCCCCGCCTGCTGCATCTAACATAACAAAACCAACTTAAAGCTGTTTATTTTGTGATATGTTGAATATTGTAATTGATTTGTAACCTGCTGGGTTATGGAGGATTTTAAAAATTGTAAATGAACTTGCAATCAATTATGATCTTAGGGGTAAATCAAAAGAGATTTGGGGGTTTTTTATCTAGTGATAAAGATTTGCGTAAAGAATGCAATTCCACGCTCATCTTTTACTACAGAAATACCACTGTGTGTGAAATTTCCTTCAATAGCTTCTTTATGACTTTCGCTCTTTAACCAAGCAGAAACCACCTCTGCAGCAGTGCGATAACCGTAGGCTACATTCTCGCTAACGCGTCCTGCGCCTTTAGCTTTAAGGTAGTCTGATCTTTGTAAAAAATAATCGTGGCTAATTTGACCTTTAGTGGCCATATACTTGGTGTGCTCTGTCGCTTTAACTTTAGAATCATTGTTTGCCTGAAGTTCAGTAAGGCCAATACTGGCGCGGTATGAATTCACCTCTGCAAGAATTTCTTTTGCAAAAGTCTCTTCTACAGTTAGATCTGCAGATACTTCTAGGGTTGCTTCTTCAGTTTGCATGAGCTCTTCATCTTGTGAACAGCTGGTTAGGAATAGGGCGAAAGTTAACGCCATCAAAGTGGTAGTAAAAGTTCTCATGATTTGGGGTTTATGAGTTATGTTGAGACAAACATAAGCAGGATATTTTATTCCTACAACACTTAAACTGTTATTTTGTGTATTTCATCGATAATCTGGTGTTTTTTAACATAATTAAGCTAAATTTTAACATATTTCAGCGACTAATATATGCCTTTTGTCGTGCTAACTGAGTTTGAAGAGAAATGTTTAATTCAATGAAATGTGTATTTCATCGACTATATCGTGTATTTATACCGTTATATGGTAATTCTATGCTGATTTGTAAGACTAAAACACGGATTTCTAGGTTTATTTAATTATACAAGTACATTTGCTTTTGAAAATTCTTAAGCACTTTGCGTACAAATCTGATTACTAAGGTTATAAATCTTAAATTAATATCTAAACTAACTTTGGAGCAGCAGAACTGAGTTTATTCTTTTAACGCCCTTTAAGAAAAAACATCTTATCAATTAAGACACTCTTAAAATCTTCTCGCTACTGCTAGTTCAAAAGGGATAAAAAAAGTATTTTACAGC
>Ga0207897_100466_pt1 | contig 12883 bp, 3 predicted proteins | sample LinPmetageLP42_FD_184054 | JGI IMG/M metagenome (GOLD analysis project Ga0207897, IMG submission 184054) | Marine viral communities from the Pacific Ocean - LP-42 (SPAdes) | ecosystem: Environmental > Aquatic > Marine > Oceanic | place: Pacific Ocean | collected 2010-08-27
GGTTAATCAAAAGTTGGCTGGTGAAATTGGTCAAATAAGACTTGCCTATGAAGTGGTTGCAGAGAACAAAGCGTTTGTAGGTAAAACCTATACCAACTCACAAAACAATGAGCTTAGTAAAAAACACGCTAATAAGCGATACTTTAATAGTGCTGATGAGCCACTACGAGCGACAGTATTTGGCAGACCCCATAAAAATGATAACGTGGCGGACGCTGAGAATATTGCTGATGATGACCCGCCTGCGCTCTTAGATAATGATTTTAAGCCTTCCAGGACAACCGCTAAATCCTCAGAATTACAGCAATGGAAGCTAAAAAACAATTATCGACATGCCCGTCGCAATCAGTTTCATTTTCCTACCAACCTACGTCAATTAAGTCTACTGAGCTATCAGATGCTTTTCGCTCGGGTGTGGCAGCTTTTTATTATTGTCAGTTATAGGCAGCGTCAGGTTTATGCGGTCATATTACTATCACTATTAAGTGGTCGGAAGATCCAAGATGTGATTTATGAGTTAGAACTGGATGAAAGTCAGCGCAAGTGGTTGAATCATGAGAGCGGTTCGGCTGCTGATAGTTATGCTATGAGTAATACTATTAACGTAACTTCAAATCGTAGAAGCCACTTATTGCCACATCGTCAAAGCCATGATAATGAATTTAAATTACCTCTGCCAGCTAGGCTGCAATCAGTTATTGCAAATAAGTTTTTGGTAGGTGGCGATGAAGTATCTGAAGTGCTGGCAAGCTTAAAAACGCAACTAGAGCTACCAGTGTTATCAAATCAGCATATTGACGCTTGTTTATATACAGTTATAAAGAATGAGCTGCAAGAGCCATTATATGCCGACATGATTACTGGAGTTGATGTGAAACACAGCTCGCCCTTGTATTACACCAGTATTGAGACGATAAGCTTAGAAAAAACCTACTATAGCGCAATGCAGCTATTGACCGAATACTGTACTGCGGACAGCCAAGGTGAGCTTCGCCAATATAATACATCTAGAGTTAAGAGTAATGAATATAAAAGACACGTAGGCAGCGATATGGCTTTAAATACTGATATCTGTCAAAAGTTTTTTGATGAGCTTGCTGAGGCAGCTGAGAGTTATAACGGTCGATTAAAGCGAAACGTAAGCATAAGGCAGGACCGTTATATTGAGCAGTTCAATGCTTATGGTGTCTGGCTATGGCATATCATATTTATTCAGACTGGGATTAGACCTGTAAAGCATGCGCCTGGGCTTTTAAATCAATTTGATTTTAGGCAGCGGCTGTTATGGGTGTCGGATAAAGAAGAGCGTCATGGACAAGGGCAGGGAAGGCTTATTCCTCTTAGTGATTTCTTAATCACAGCTATTCAGAATTATATTGAATATATCAAGCAATTTGCGGTCATGCATAATTCTATATATCCCAATGATCAATTTCCTATAAATAACGTTTTCAACTCTAGTCAGCCACTCATTCAGCTATTTAGTCAAAATCCCAAAGGGTTTGCCGGTATTACGCCTAGTAAGGTTCGCTATCAGATAAAACATTTTTTTAGTCACCAAGATAATTGGCTAAGACATCAATTACGTTCACTACTAACGAATAGGTCTCCTGAGCATTTGATCTGCGCTTTATATGGTCATGAACATCCCGATCAGGAAGCTATGCATCCAATGTCGTCATTATCCATTAATGAGCTAAAAGAATTATCCGCTGACTTAGATAAAGTTGCAGTTGAGCTTAACCTACGACAAGTTAAGGTGAATATATATGGATAATGCGGTTGCCCATCAGTTAAGAGAAGAAAATAAAAGTAAAAGTCATGAAGCTATCAAAAATGAGGCTAAGGTTTTGATAGCTTCGTATGTTGATGACAATCACATACCCACAGGGACAGATCTAACTGAATATTATCAAGCTATCGATAGTGTACTTGAAATGCATTTTGATACTGCGCATACCTATTATCTAGCCAGACAAGGGTTTTTAGAATATATACGGAGTTATAACAAAGCTCATGAACTGAATCTAGATGAACCAGTTGTGCCAGTCATAGCAGAGCGCGATAATTTAACAATATCTTATGATTGGATGGTGAATGGCACTCAAGTGAGTCATGCTAGCCAGCAGATGATTGAAATATGGCAACGAAAAAAAAGGTTCTCAAACAATGATTTTATTGAGTCGGCGCTCTACTGTAGCGTGATGTACGGGGGATTAGATGACATAGATGTGTTAAAAGCACTTTATCAATGGCTCCTAGGCGAACGTGAGATATACCAATTGCAGGTACCAGCAACTGATGAGTTACCAGGTTCAGGTATCGACCATGAGAGTTTGGCGCTAATCTTGCTAAGTATTGATGATGACAATTACGGTTGTTCTCATACGCAAGGTCATACTTCAGGGGATATATCTGATACAAGCTTACAGCGCTATGTCGAGTACATACCTGACGATATGACACTTTGCTTTTTATATGCGCTAAAAGATAAAAAGTTAAAAAAAGAAGGTGTGAAATCGTTTGAAACCATTATTAATGAGATTTGTAAGAAGCTAAAACTACAGAATAAAGATAAAAGTAAACCACATTTATCACAATTAATAAAATACGCTGACTATCATTGGCGGCAGATGAAGGGGGGCGATATAGACACTGCGCTGGCTATTGTTAGACAGGGCAGGATTAAAACGACGGGCTTAACTACAAATAAGCTTATTAATTATAATCAAGAGGTGTTTAAATCAAACCCACAGCCGCTTACTTGGTCAGAGTTGTTTGTAGCAAGTTATTCGGGATCAGACAAAAAAAGCACCAATAGTAGAGATTATCCAAGCTTTAGTAAGAATCTTATTAAAGAGGTTCAAGATGCCCTTAAAGGTAGTAAAGCATCCGCTATTATACAAGTAGAGCTGTTACAGCAGGAGTTAACCCAACCCAACGCCATGCGTCTTTTAGGATGGGTAAAGAGCTTATTGAATGATAGCAATAACAGGTTAGATACCATCAGTAAATATCTGGGATGTATTGGTCGGGATTGGCTAATGCTAACAATGGATGAGAATCTTGATGAATGGTCTGAAGAGGACTTTGAAGCTGTATATGAGGAGATCATTCAAAGTAAGATTAAGGATGGAAGAAAGCAGTCTATTTTGAACAAAGAATCAGACTTTGGCGAAGACAATCTAGATACGGATGATGATTTAGTTGGCTGTGCAGATGATGTGTTAAGTAAAGGTAGTGTCAATGTCTTGAATAATGAGCATTTAAAGAAAAATAAAGTTTCATATCTGGATAAGCTCAAAGACACTCAGAAATTTACTTACGGCAGACTACGAGCTTTCCATGATTATCAGCGAGCGCAATATAATGCGCCATTTGTGTCTTTTCCATGGGGTAATAAACACCAAGTGGTAAATGCGAACATGATATCACCTCGGATATATCATGCGATGAAAGAGTATTTGGTCACCTCGGATTTAGACGATGAGCAGAAAAACCTTTGCCTAGTAGTGTTAAGTCTTGCGTATCGAACAGGGTTGCGAATTAAAGAACTTATCGGTGTTAAAGTTCGTGATATAGCTGACATCTATATAGATGAGCATGGACAACGAATAGAGCAGCCACAAATATGGATAAGGCCAAATCGCTATCGGAGATTGAAAAGTAGCAGCGCAAGCCGCCTTATACCCATTAACTGCCTACTTAAGAAAGATGAGCTAGAACAATTTACTCAGTTATATCGTCAGCAGAAAAGGTTGAAGCGTCGTTACTTGTTTTCTCAAGGTTCAGGTGATCAGCCGTTACCTAGTGTGGTTTTTAGTAATCTCATGAAGTTAATTTGGGACAGATTGCTAGGAGAGCACGACTTCACATTTCACAGCTTTAGGCATACTGCGATTAGTCAGCTGGCGTTAGTACTAAGTAAGTCGCCATTGGCACAGGTGATGACTGATTATGATAATGAGCAGTGCGAAAAAGTAATAAAAGGCGTCCTTGGCTATCACAAAGATCAAGGCTCCTGGTTTGGGCTGGCTAGCTTTGCAGGGCATTTAACGTGCGACACAACCTTCGAGCATTATATTCATACTGCTCATCTGCTGGCAGGGGAGCGGCTGAGTAACGCTTGCTTGGAGCTACCTATAACAGTTTTAGAGCTGATAACAGGACTAGGTTACTCAATCATTTATAGGCAAGACAAAACTGCTTATGATGCAAAGACAAAGGCTATAAAGTTAAATAAGATAAGACCATATTTTCTTAAAAAAACAGCTGTTAATAAAACACCATTATTTAAGAATGCAGATGAACCTGATAACAATGCTAGCCAGCAACTGTTAAACGGTAATTTGAATGGATTTAATGAGTCAAATACAAATTCAATTTTTATTCACCCTAAATATGCGGACGTCATAGGTTTTCTAGAGGAGCTGCAGGAGTTAAAAGAAAACTCTCGAGATGAGCTGTTACCTGAAGTTGCTATTAGACATGGTATAAGTCTAAATGAATCTAAATCTTTATATCTGCGCGCTAGTGAGCTGTTCGACGATGACAGGCTATTACTAGGTAGGCCTAAAGGTAGTAAAAACCAGGAAGTAATAATTAGAGCATTAGATAGAGCATATCAGATGTCTATAAAGGATCCTGAGAAGTTGAGAATATTTATTGAGATATTTGCACATAAACATAACTTAAATAACTCATCGATTCATTTTGGTATTAAGGAGACCCAGCTTGAGATGCTACAGAGTTTTATGCTAGTAGGTTGTCAGCTTATTGATGCCAGTCATTGGCAGGTTAGGGCATATAGCGAGCAAGTTGTAAGTGATGTTAAAAAAGACTTAAGTCTGAACAGCTCAATACGTGTCGGTGCTCGTGAGAGTTTTCATGGCTATGAGATAAGGGTAGTACAGAAAAAACGTAAACGCTCTGATAAGAATTTAGCGATGACAGATAATTATTATTCTTCGTCGGGGGTGCTTAAATATCTAGGGTATCTTTTGATTGTGTTAATCAAACATGACAATAGCTAGTTAACAATCATTACCGTTGCAAGTAGCAGCTATGAGACAAATAAGCTATATCCAGACCGAGTAATTAAATTATTTAGGTTTATCTTGCGAGTCAACAGCTAAGCTAGCTAGCTCAGACCTATATTCTTCAAGTACGGAGTGAGCTGTATCTACGAAGATTGTGATATTTTCAATGCGTTCTTCTATATTTTCAATTTTATCTGTCTCTGCAGTCTCATCAACATAAAACTTACTCAAAAAGGATTCTGGAGAGTTAAAAGCTTCAATAGACTCAATAATTTTCACAATCTCATTATTTTTATCAGCAATATCATTAAGGTATTTTAAAACACAGTATGACATGACTACTTTTGATGATTTGTCGATAGCTAACAGTTTTTCTTGCCATCCAGCTTCGCTAACTTCAAGTGCGTCTTTACTATCATAGGGATTAAAAAAAGAGCTAATGGGTATAACGGACTGGGGACTTATCTTTTTTAACGTATCAATAAGGGCTTGGTTTTTCTTAAATAAACTATCTTCATCCGCTAAGCGATATCTTAATCGCCAAAACTCTAAAATTATTTCTTTAATCTCAAGTTGAATAGTTTTTATCTCGTCAGCATTATCGCATTCTTTTTCTTTATCAAAAAGTTCAGCTAAATAGTGAAGCATCCATCTCTCTAAAGTATTGGTAGAGCTTTCAAGCCCATATTCTTCTATAAGGGTCTTGCCTAACTGCTTCAGTGATTTAATATCCATGTAGTTCGCCGTCCTTAGTGATTAAATATGCTTTTTTACTATTAGGAATATACCCAAAATCCTTGTAGTAATCATGGTCCTTTCCATATCTTGAATGAAGTCGATGTTCACCTGACAATGATACTATTAAGTTCATATCTAAAGCTCTAAGCATACTGATAAGAAAATGCTTAGAAACGAGCATTTTAGTACCATGGGAATACTCTTCATTACGAGAGCGCAAACGCCCCCAATAAGACGTTCTAATGACTTCACTACCATTTTTATCAAACCAAATCTTACCAAGTGAATCACAGCTTAGGTTCATAAGTTTAATAATACTGTCAGTAGGCTTTAGACTTCTATAATCAATAGATGCTGACCAAGGGTCTTTCTCGAAAATCGTATTATCGAACCATTCGGATTCCGATATAAATGATGCTAAATTAAACACACCGTTATCAATGTTAAAGTCGTCGCCTTGTTTTGGTAAACAATAATCGCTAGGGTCTGTGTAAGACTGCAACGAACGTAATAAAGCAAAAGATGTCTTAGGAGCCACTAAGCTTGAACGCATATTAAAAATTTTTTCTTTTCTATCAAATACTTCTGTCCAACTACCCCATATGGGTAGCCAATCATGATCAAAATTGAAATGTTCATCAAAGTCGCTTGATGGCATACTATACTCCCAACTTGGACTATTCTGCTCGATACCAATATGCCACTCGGTCGTTCGTTTAGGTGTAGGATCTCTATAGTTCGATAGCCAAGCGCCATTCAGCAATGTAAAATCATACTGCGATAGCCAATAAGAAAATGTATACCAGTCTTGTTGAACTAAGGGCCTTTTATTTAAGAATATATCTGTCGCAATCATCAGTGAATGATAATTTCTATAAAACTCTAAATCTTCTACTTCTGGTGCTGAGCCATGGCTATGATTTGTTGCTTGCCATTCATATATTGAAGATGAGTGTCTATTATCCGTTAATTTATTCGGATTATTAAACAAGTTGTCTTTGACAAGAGATACTTCATAATAGGCATATTTAGCATGTAAACCAAAATATTTGCCAAGAGGCTCAATCCAATAAGGTCCAAAATCAATACCAAATGAATTTACTTCAGACTTATCAATATTCTGATATTCATCTAAATTAACATCTTCTTTTTTTATAACCTCAAAATTTGAGGTTTCAATCGACTCGTAGGTCTCTACTTCAGTCAGTGTTAGATTAATAATATCTTGTTCATTTAAGTTCAGAAGAATTTTAGCAGAATACAAACGGATTAAAATGTGAGGTTTATTTGGATTGATATTAGACTTAAAGAAGTCAATATAAGGTGCTATTGCGCTGGCATGTCCATTAGAAATCTTTAAAAAAGCTATAAGCAACCATTGAAGGGCAGTATAACTGTAATAACTAAAACGGTTGTCGATAAAAGCTTTATTAGTCTGCATGGCTATCTGGTTTATTAATGCATCTAATATAGGTTTTTGTTGGAGCTCACTAAGCACTTTGACCGCATGAGTATTGAGCCAACGTGTATAAAGAAACGGTGAAGCTAACCCTGAAACAAGATATCCTGCATAGGATTCCTCAATAGTATCTGGCGGTATTAAACGGGTATGCCATTCACCGTCAGACATATCATCAGATAAATCTTGTTCCAGCAAGGTTAAACCATATTCTAATACGTCTTTTGAGTATTCAGGCTTAATGATTTTACTAATCATACTTACCATGTTAAATAGTTGGTCACTATTTAAAAGTTCCGCACTTTCTGAACGCCCTAATAATACCTGTACAAGTAACTCCCTCTCTGGAAGATTAGAGATTGAACTCATTAAAGTAATTAACTTTAAGTCACCATAACGAAGACTGATAAATAGCTCTAATGCATGCCTGCGACAATATACTTTGAATTGTTCACTAAGACATTCTCTAATGGCTTCACGTCGTTTCCATTTGTCAGGTATTGTCTTCAAGATAAGGTTTAATCTATATATCCCTATTTTTGGATCATTTAGGGTTAACTTTATATAGTCATAAATGTAGGCATTAGACAGTCGATTATGAAGCTCGCTATAGTATCTATCATCTAATGAGCTATACTCTTTAATACTTAAGTATCTATCTTGAGCTGATTGATAATCGTATTGGCTATCCAATTGATCATAAATAAAGACATTGGCCCAATCTATACTCTCGACTATAGGGCTACAATCATAGCTAGAGTCTCTTGATTTCAGTTCATCAGGCTCATAGGTATCGAAAAACCGTTGTATTTCATCTATTTGTAGTGAGTAATTATCGTATAGCTTTTTAAGTATAGTTCTATTGTTTTCAGATGGATTAGGTATAACTTGATACTGATAGACTATAAGAATCACAGCCTTTTGAATTTCATTATCTAAACTATTAAATTGAATACCATCTAATATGTCTTTTAAATAAGAGCCTGTTTCTAGGCAAAGTAAGGAAAGAAGTGCTAATGGTGAGATAAGCCTATGTTCTAAAAGCTTTTCTCCTATTGCATTGATTACTAAGTCATCTTCGCCAAACTGTCTATCACGCCACCTACTTGCAATAGCTAAAGCTGAATTTGAATGGATATCAACGAGTGCTTTAACGGTTGCATCCCAGTTAAAATGGTCTTCGTATATATATTTATGTGTGAGTTCGGAACATCTAGCGAATCTGTAGGCTAGCTCAGGTTGTCCACTATACGTTAACCCATTGGTATTAGAAGCATGATAAATTAAAGCCTCCCATCGAGAAAAATTTTCATCGCCAATTTTACTACTGACTTCTATAGCTTTATTGAAATATGACTCAGCTTGCTTTAAATCTAATGGTAATATTGCTCTCGCAACTTCTACAATATCGTCCAGTATCTCATTTGCGTTTACTTGAGCTTCAATCGCTCTATCAAAGTTCTGTTGGCTCAAATCGTAAGCGAATTCTTCAAGTTCAGAATGTTGACAGCATATTTTTATGAACTCATTCAAAGTTCTAGGAAGTAACTTAATCTCTCTATTGTTTAAATAATCAAATAATTCCTGTACTAACTGTTTTAAGTTTTGACTATTAGTTATGATAATTTTAAACCATACCCATGCAATATCTTCTGCCATACTACGATTGAAGCGATAATCATCTGCCTTAGGGAGATAGGAGTCATTCAAAACGATACTAAGCGACTCTTCAATATTTAAAATTGCTGACGTAGATAACAGGCTATCAGCTAGTAAGTTATGCCAAGGAATTAATTTCTCGATATTATTGGTAATTTCATTCAGTTCAGATGAACTGTTGGATTCCTTAATTTTTGCTTTAGTGTCTTCGTCAATAATGTCTTCTATTGTTAACTCTTGGGCTTGCCACTTAGCCAATAATGCGTAAGCGGTCATGTATATAGATTTGCCATAGTGACCACGAGTATCTTCTAGTTCATAAGGTAATCTGGTTGGCATATAACGAGATAATAGATCCGAAGCAGTTATGCCATTACAGACTCCAGATCTATAACATGCCAGCAGGTAGTTCGTCATAGTATGCAAACTTACAGGTCGAGTACCATCTTGCAATTTAATTAAAATGCCCTGACGACTTATAATTTTGAAAGATCTTAACAAATACTGATTTGGAATATCATAGTTCTGCTTTACAGCTTCGTTCACTATACCCAATATGAAATAAATATTATTGCTGGCATGCTGTAGCATAGACTTTAAATCTGACAATTTGTTATAGAGTAAAAACTCCTGAGCTACTTGAGTTGCTACTGTATAGGTTACTGACTTTGGTTTCCATTTACTCAGCCAAATTAAGCTCTGTTCAGCGCCATGTATATTAAAATGAGCAATAAATAGCCGCATAATATCTTTATCATCAACTCCCGTATGATATCTTTCATCTTCAGGTTGCTTGAACAAGCTATGAAGCCAGTCTTCTGCTATCCGAAGCTTACTTCTTGCTTCACTCATTAAATTTGCTTTATATGAAAGCAGTTGTGCTTCATAAGCAAATTTTGCACCTAACCATTTATTTTCTAAAGTGAAAATATCATTAGCGATTAACTCTTGTAACTTATTATCATCAAAAAAAACTGAAGCTAAGTCTAAATTGTCTGCTATTAAAGCATTTTGTCTGGTTTGAGCGGCACTTTCACCACCAGCCATTAATGATAACTTAGCAACATCAACTAACCTATTAAGCTTAATGCCTGCTTTGATTGCAAATTGAAGCCGTTGTACTTCAATGTGTCTTCTTTCTAGTGATGAGGTTTCAGGGAGAAGTTTAGAGTTTAAGACTGCATCGAAAAGATCTTCATATTCTTCAGCCTCTAGCATTAGCTGTGGTAAAACTGAGGCGACATAATGTGAGTCGCTAACCAAAGGTTTGAGCGTAGTGATATAAGCTCCAAGTTGTTGACTGTCTTTAGGACGATACTCGTCTCTAAACCAAGTTTCTGTTGGTTCATCAATAAATTGGATATAATCATCTAGTAACCGAATGGGATGTCCACCAATATCTGCAATAAAGCTTCTGATTTGCTCTTCAGGAACCTGTGATATTTTCGCGAGTACCTCGATAGGTAGTAGAGGTCTAAGAATTGCAATAGACTCACATAGCTTGTCTATTTTGGCGCTTTCAATAAAGTTATCTTCTTTAATCTTATCGATGGCTGCTTCTAATAAATCACTTATAGTGTCTTCAATACTTTTAGGGTTTGTACCGAAGAAGCGTAGAGTTTCTGGTAAACTTTGCTCTTTTGCCAGTGCCATATATTGGATACGTGGATTTTGAGATGTTAGTCTGTGAAATTCCGACACATCTTCAGGCGATATTTGATCATAGTATTTTTCCAAATTATGCTTAGTCTCTTCAAGAGTAAAGGAGTTTAGATTAAGGATCCTAACTGCTGAAGGTGCATCAAGTAACGTCAATCTGTAGGGTCTACAGAAACTAATTAGTTTGACATTGTCAGGAAAAGATTCTTTGATTAAGTCTTTAATAAAAGATCTAACTTCTCCAAATTCTTCAGCTGCCATTTGAGCGTTATCAGCGGCATCAATCACAATCGAAAGGATTGCGTTAGGGTTAATGTATTTGAGCTTCTCTGCGGCTTGCTCAATTCTTGATAAAAATGCTTTAATATAGTCGGAATCTATAGCTGAGGAGCTTGGAATTAAAGGATGGGATAACCCTTTTGCTGCTAGTTCATTAGCTATTTGAACCAGAGCTGTCCTGTGAGTATGCCTTAAAGTTGAGGTGTTTCTATAATCCCCATCCCCAAAACAATCGTAAACAATAGAGATTGAATCTTCAGGTAGGTATTCATGAATGTGAGAAGCAAAGATAGTTTTGCCAACACCACCTTCTGCTTGAATTATAAAAATATTGAAATTATCATCAATAATCTGGCTAGTAAGTTTTTGCTCTTGCTTACGTTGAATAGGGTTCTCAACTGTCTTAATTAGATTTTTCACTGGAAACAGAGCGTCTTCATTCGTATTAAGCGTTCTTAAAACGTCGATTTTATTAATAGAGTTGCTATTTTGACTTTCGCTTAACGCCTTTCTCGTGATTAGCTCTTTTAAACTAATAGGGGAGTGTGCGTCAGAACCAGCGAGATAAGTTGCGGTTTCTGAGGCAAGAATATTACGTTGTTCCCAGTAGTCGTCAGTAGTGATATCAAAAGTCAGTAATTTACAGAAATCAGAGAGCTCATTACCGTTTAAGCCTGTATATAGCTCAAGCTTCTTTTGGTTAGTTTGAGAAGTAGAGTCTCCTGAAGCTGCTTGTTTGATACTCTCATGAAAGACTTCGTTGATAGATCTGTTCGATACGAATATAAACTTGAGCTTAGCTTGAGCTGATTCTTTACCAATAACCTCAATAAGAGCTTTGTAGCGGTCGCTGAAACCTTCTATCGTATTTCTTAGTTTACTTGGGTCAAAAGGAGTTTCCTTACTCTTCGTCGTATGCTTTAGCTGATAATATTTTATGCTATCAGCTGTCTCAAAACTTTCTCCGCCATAATATTCAGCGACGTCAACCACATATTCTCCATCAGAAACATGCTGGTCACCTAGCTCAACAGAAGAGACTCCTTCTATCGTTATTAGTTTTAACTTGGAATCGGACTGTAGCAGTAATAAAGCTCTTCTAGATGCCCATAAATAATGAAACTGGTCTCCATCACGGCTCGTTCTTACTAAATCAGTTGATGACATTTTTATAGTGCTCTTCTTAAGATCTTATTAGATTAGAAATATTTAATGATTATTTCATCTTTTGTCATGCCAGCATGCTGACAATAGAAAGATTCTATTGAATTTAAAGCGTCTCTTAATTGCCGCTGTGACACTTGAATATACTGTAGAGTAACATCATCGCTTGATTTAGCTTCACGATGATTGAGCAAGCGTTTAAGGACTGGATAGCTAATATTTAAACTATTAGCTACCGTTCCGAAAGTACGGCGCAAATCATGTGGCGTAATATATAGGTTTGCTTGATTACCTATGGCCTTATAACTACCACTTAAATCTTTTATATGGTCATCGCTGGCTTGCAAGTCACTTGGGAATACCCATTGCTTGCCGGAACTCAACCTCCACCTTTCCTCAAGTAGAGCCTGTAGAATATTACTAGTAGGCATATGATAATCAGAACCGTTTTTTGTATCTTTAAATACTATCCGGCCAGCTTTAAGGTCGATGTCAGACCACTTTAAGGACTGCGCTTCATTCAAACGCACACCAGTGAACATAAAAAGTAGCATGATATCTCGTGCGTTATTGCTGTGAGGCGCTTGCATGTGTGAGCTTCTGTCAACATAATTTAAAAGTGTTTTGAGGTACATACCTAAATACTCTTCTTCAATATGTTTGGTACGTGGCTTAACTTTATTCCAATCTTTCTTGGCGTTAAGTATGCGTACTGGTTGCTCTTTGATTAAAAAATCTTCGTCATCATCTAAAAAGCTATCACGACAATAATTCCAAACTGATCTTAGAGCTCTCATAGTTGCGTTAGCCTGAGCTTCACTATGCTTACTTATCTCTTTATGCTTATCACTTATCATTGACTTAGTAATATCATTTAGAGAAATAT
>Ga0207897_100468_pt1 | contig 12855 bp, 8 predicted proteins | sample LinPmetageLP42_FD_184054 | JGI IMG/M metagenome (GOLD analysis project Ga0207897, IMG submission 184054) | Marine viral communities from the Pacific Ocean - LP-42 (SPAdes) | ecosystem: Environmental > Aquatic > Marine > Oceanic | place: Pacific Ocean | collected 2010-08-27
CAGATAGCCAGCAATTTGACCAATTATCTTTCGATCTTCTTGTTTACCATCATACCCATAATTATCGAGCCAATTGTCGAAGCATATTTGCGACGCAGTCATAGCTTGTCCATCTTGCCAACCTGTAATGCCAGCTTTTGTAGCTAACTCACCAGCAGCAGCGACAACGGCAAGTCGTTTGCCAACCCTGTAAGCCTGAGATTTAACATGACTGTAATTACTCATAAACTCTTTAATTATTTGATTTGCTTCGACGATTACTGAATCTTTATTTAAAGTAATATAATTTAGCCAACTCGTACCAGCAGAGCCATAATACTGACCTGTTAATTTTGTTAATATATCTGCCTGCTCTTCAGGTGTAGGGGCTAGAACTAGACTATCGAAAATACCTAAATTCTTTCCTGCGTCAGCATCAATATGACATAAACGTACATCCATACCAGTATTATGGCGTTTATTAGACTGTTCGAGCATAGCTTGCAGTGTTTCTTCACCACTGGATAAAAGTAAGATTTTCCAGGTTTGCATAACTCTACTACTTCCATCCGCTGTACTCCTATTTTTGCCCCTCCCGTTTGAAAGCATATAAAACATGTCCTCTAAGTCGTTTCTCTCAGCCTGACTAATTTCATCCATAATTAAAATATTATCGTTACACATAGCCGCTAAAGTCTCAGCAGCATTTTTAGTTGTATTCCAGTTTTTAACATACTCTCTTTTGCCCCAAACGCTAGCCGCTAAATAAAGGCTAGCTGACTTTCCAATGCTAGATTTCCCTAGCATATGACAGCCGCCACCTTCGATATCCAAAATCTTAAGTAATGGACCAGTAAATGCACAGCTGATAGCAAAATTTAATCTACTTTGAGCACCTAGTGGAGAGCACAAATTCTGTCGCCACTCTTCTAGAGTCCCTTTTTGACTATATCCGTGATTTAATGAACTCTCTGGTTGATAAATGATTCTTTCATTTGTTTTTCCATAGATTCTATCAGGCGTAACAAAAACATTGTCATGCCATCCAACTTTATTAGTAAAAACAAACAAGATTTCAATTGGATGGTTGTTTAGGAAAAAGTCTAAAGCATCTTGTAGATACTTTTTCGTGGATACAACTAAACCTCTTCGAGCCAGCTCCCTACGATACTTACGACTATCGCTCTGTATTAATTCTATCGGTACTGACCAAGTGTGCAACGTATTTGATTTGTCTAACCACTCTAAAACTATACCCCATTGTGAATGGTCAACATTGCGACTACGAGCTACAACTTTGATAGGGGAGCAAATCTTTTCTCTCTTAGGACTTGATCCATTTTTATCGTCAACAATGTAGTACAAGCCGTCGATATATGGTTTGATATATCCTTTGCCATATTCCATGGCTGGTGTAGTAAGACTATCTTCTGCTACAATATCAGAAGATGATTTACGAAGATCATCTGTCAGTAACGTTTGGTTCACCTGTCCACTTTGCAGAGTGGGCAGGTTTTCTTTTGCCGAGTTAACGAGCTCAGTAGCTTCTTGATCTTTATCAAAAGCAATTGCACTATCTTGATTGCTATTAGTCATAACAACTTCTCCTTTGAAATACATAATTTATAACTGTAATTCTTAAATTCTCTTCGAAATAAATTGAAGGGCGTTGTCGATACCCTATTAAACTCATCGAAGCTAATCACTAGCTGTGCAAGACTTCTCACATTTATCCAGATATTTATCCAGATATTTTCTTCTATAAATCACATGTCCTCCAATTTTGCTATAAGTTATGCCGTCTGATTGATGACAACGCATATGTTGTAGAGTGCTAGGAGATTTTCCAAGATATGAAGCCGCATACTCAGGTGGGAAAGGGGTATCTTCATGAGCTTCCATTACGTCCTTTTTCATCAAGGCTTTTTCCTCATCATTATATTGAGACCACTGTTTTCTCTGAATCATTTTTATCTCCTACTAGATAACCGTTTATGAATAAACACTGATAAACACATAGTACAACATGTAAAAACAATGCACAACACATATGTAAGGCAGATAAAAATTAATTAGGATAATTTATAGAATGCCTGAAAAAAGTTGACTACATTATCTATAGTCAAAGAACTCTAAAATGGGTACAAGGCAGCCGACTGCAGATTGTACAAGTAGTGCATCTAAGGAAGGTAACGCCGTAGCGGTTTAGTATTTCACCGACTATAGACATGAAAAAGCCACCTATTAGGTGGCTATTATTAATTTAAATTATGTTGTTATTATAAATAATAGTAATTAAGTCATTTTATTCAGTAGAGTGTTAGGTAGTAAGGATGGTATCTACCATGTGTCTATATTAGTCCATGAATACACCCAGCCAAGAATTTTTATTTTACTTCTATCGCTAGCGCTGATAATTTCATCACCGAACTCTTTGTTTTTACTACGAATTAATAAACCTCCATCCGGTTGTTTGATAAGTACTCTAGTACGGTAAATCAAGTCGTGTTTGAAATAATATACCTTACCATCCTTTAATTCTTGTATATCAGTATCCACGGCACATTCAGCCTTGCGATGAATCATGGGAGACATACTATCGTCCTCTAAAGTAACATAAATTGTCTTATTTATATCTGCGCCTGCTACTTTAGCTACTTTAGATAAAAAATTTACTGATTTTCTTTGATCTCCAGTAAGATAGTTTGAAAAGTCTGGTTCCTTAGGCCACTCTTCAGACACACCTATCTCTTCTTCATAGTGTTGTTGCATTTCCTGAAGATGCTTTTCACGTAACTCCTCATGCAGTTGCTCTAAGTATCTAATACTATAGGGAATATTTTTTTTAAGTTTTAACTCATTGAGGTATTTTTCTCTATTTTCTTCTTTAAGCGCATTTACCATGTCATCTAGATCATCATAATTAGCGTAGTAATTCTCACCCTCCATGATCCAGTCTGGATGAACATCTAAAACTTCTGCCAAACGCAACGTATATTCGTGATTGGGCTCAGCGTCACCTGATAGCCATTTGGATACAGTTCCTCGAGATGCACCAATCGCTTTAGATATATCAATTTGTCTTAAGCGCTTATCTTTCATACGTTCTTTAAGTCGCTCTGGCATAGTTAGTTCTAAATTAGATTTCATTCAATAATCCCTTGTTTCTTAGGTCTAAGAAACATTATAACAGTGTTTCTTGTATCTGGGAAACATATATTTAGGACATATTTGACGATTTTTTAATAAGCAGGCAATTGTATAGCTTAGTTTTTTTGCCATTCAATTGATTGCTTTCTATCTTTCCACTAGTTTGAGATAGCGACAGAGATGGTAGCCACACGACTACTGTCAGCAAATTGATAAGCATCGGGTTCAAAATTTAATAGTATATAAGGGTGTTTTGGCTAGTCTAATTCAGGGCAAAGGGATGCTAATGATTTGATACAAGGATGGATAGACAGGTCAGCACTGAATGCTATAGAAATGAGAGAGGACTAAAAATACTGTCAGATGATGTCTGCAAGAGCAATAAATTGAGGTACAGTTATTTAAACCTAAGCCAGACTTACGGATTAGGTAGTCACAAGTGCCATATTCAGAGATATAGTTGTAAGTTTATAAAAGTTTTTAGTAGAGCCTATTTATACACTAAAATGTTTAATAATATATAACCTGTAAATTTATTTTATAGGTTGTCCGCTATACTAGCCTTTATGATAAATATATAGGCTTATCCTTATGACTGCCTCTACAAATGACTGTTCTTCAAAAGCTAATCCACATATAGCACAAGCCTGTGCAATTACTTTTCAAGGTAATGCGAGCAATCAGCTACAGCAAGACGCTTTTTTCTTTTTAGATAACTGGTATCAAGAAGATTTAGGTGTGATGGCAATGACATCAGTAGTAGCAGCATTTTGCTTGGCAGTCTCTGATGGTGTTGCTAGCTCCAGTCATTCACAACATTGCTCAAAGGCAGTGGTGAAAGCAATTAGCCGGTTATGGAGTGAGCAGAAGAGTATCTGCTCAGACAGTATTCATCAATCGATTAATCAAACCAAGCATTCATCTAAGCGTCATGGTGTCGCGGCAACCCTCGCGATGGTAGTGGGAGAAGTAAATAGTGAAGGCTTAGTAAAGGTAACGATAACCCATGTAGGTGATAGTCGTGTTTATTGGCTGCCTAAAGGCGCGCCACAATGGCAGTGCCTGACTCGCGATCATAACTTGCTAAATGAACTCATTGATCAGCAGGCACAGGAGAAAGGTCGCCAAGCTAAGTTTTCTGACTATAACCAAGAAGGAATGGCGGGAAGTCTGTATAGCATTACCGAATGCTTTGCATTGACGGCTGATGACAGCTATATAAGCAGTGAAGCACCAGAAGCCAACTCTTGCACTATTGATGTTAATAGTGGCGACTGTCTCTTGGTTTGTACGGATGGTATTCATGACTTAGTGCCAAGTCATAACTGGCAAACTGTCAGTGCGGAGACAGATTTGCAGGAGTGGCTCATCACTCTTAAAAATCAGGTCTATGACTCCGATGGCAATGCTTATGATAATGGCACCGCAATTGTGGTTCGTTTTGATTGAACATTTATCTTAATAATAAAGTGATGAGCTCATCACGTAATAGAGTAAATACTATGTCCACGCATCCAATCGCCAGCTATACAAAGTCGACACGTCTATTTGCTTTATATCAATGTCTGCCTCGTAGTGAAGCGGATGCTGTGTCACTGACAGAGTTAATGATTGGTTATGGTGATAATCCAGATAATTTCGCTAATGAGCGTAAAAACTTAGAGAACGATCTGATTGGCTTAAATCAAATCTTTAACGGTATTTTTTATAGTGATGCATTAGTTCGAGTACCGGAATGGGGGCAAAATATCAGCGGACAAACAGCACGCTTTTATATTGAACCGAGCTTTAGTATCGACGTTCTTAACGAGCAAACAGTGTTCTTTTGGGAGATGCTTGATAAGTATACGGCAAACTATTTACCAGTGTCTTTTAAACAAGGGATCACAGCTAAGCTCACTCAACTACGTCGACAGGATAAGGAGAGTTTCCATCAAAGTGAGCTAGGGCATTGGCAAGATTATCTCATCACCTTGCCTAGTATCGTGCAAGCACCAAAGCTTGATAATGACGTGCTTGGCAGTATTCATCAAGCTTTGCTACAAAATCGTCAATTAAAAATAAGCTATCAAAGTAAATGGGAAGAAAAACCAACTCAAAGAGTTGTTTATCCTAAAGGACTGATCTTTATTGACAATATGATTTATCTCACCGGCTTTAATCCTACTGATGATCATATCGATGATGAAATACTGTTAAAAGCGTATCGTAATTTTGCAATCAATCGTATCACCGAGGCAGTAGTCATAGATAAGCCGATACCTGACTGGGTAGGGCGCGATACTTTTTTATTAGAGCATTTGCATAAACTGGGTAGGTTAGAGCCGACTGATAGTGCACAGATCAAACTGGTTTTAAAGGTACAAAGATATGCCTGTCAGCATTTATACGAGCGTCCATTATCGATAGATCAAAAAATTATTGCTATCGATGACACTTGGAATCAAGTCAGTGCCACGGTTGCTAATACGCTTCGTCTACAAGATTGGTTGGTGAGTATGTCTCAGTTGTCTGTCGTCATTGAACCATCAGTGCTAAAAACCATAATTCTAGAGCGCTTACATAGTGCGTTAGAGTTGTATGAAAATTAGTAAGATAAGAAGTATTCAACTCCTAATAAATTATAAGGAAATACAAACATGAGTGCAGTTCAAACCCCGACTTTCACAAAGCCACCTAGCAAATCACATTATTATCAATTTGTAGTGGAAGCATTGTGAATACTGACTTAGAGGTTTTATCAGTGTAGTGTGTTCATCTTTTGATTAGTAATCAATATATCTATAAATGCTATTTATAAACCCGCAATATTATAGGTAATCACATCTAACAATTTTAAATTATGAATGTGAGTTAATTCTGCAAACGCTCATTACTTCAAAACAACCTTGCCAGCAACACCATCCATTCGATAGTTTTTTATATCTCCTTCGATAACCAAGTTAATTGCTTTTTCGATCTCATCAAGAGGGACGTTGAACCACTCTGTCGCTTTGTAGAGATTGTCATCTGCTGCTTTTGAAGACACTTTGACTCTTTGATCATAGAAGAAGGCATGCAGTACACCCTCCAAGCTCCGAGCATTGGCATCATAGACCTGCCACTCAGCAATGATATCTACGGGCTGTTGCAAGAAAGCGGTATCCCTAATCGAATGTTTAGTGCGCGCCTCTCCTGTAAGGGTTGAGAAACCAACTTTATGCAGGTGTTTATAGTGCGCTAAGTTGTTTGGCGTATCAGTGAGCTTGGCAACATAAATAACACCAGTAAGTTGCCGATCGTCTCCGAAGTTTTTTGCTAATTCATCGTCCATCCAGTCAGGATCAGTAATGAGTAGCTGGTAGCTGTTTTCATATTTATACTGAGCGGTAGCTAAAGAGCGAATGAGCATGTTCGACTCAGTACCGTTAGCAAACACCAGACGAAGTCGCTGCTGGTTACGCTCATTCTTTCGATTCTCTGCTTGGTATATATCCGCTACATAACACAAAATCCCATTTAAAACGAAGACGCTGCCAATGTTGATATCTTTCACCGATGAAAAGTTAGTTTTAGTAAAAGCCCCCGTTTGAATGGCTTGAGATATACGCTCAAAGGTTGCCTCAAACTTATAAAAGTCCTTACATTCAAAACGAGTTGCTATTTCTTCATCATCGTACTGATCATAAGTATTGCGAGAATTGAGCTGACTATCACTCACTAAGATTTCAGAATGAATGTTGTCAAAAATACCTAGGTCATCACTGTTAAAGATATCATCCAGACTATTGATAACAGGTGGCTCGCTAACAGCCTCGTTGATCGCCTTTTCAGACCCACCACTATTATTGCTCATACTCTTGCCTGAAAGTGTCGGTTTGCCGTCAGATAGGGTGGATGCAGTACGTTGAGCAGTTAGTAAACCATGCTTATCTAAAGCTAGCAGTTCTTGCGAGTGTGCGTGGTTGGTTTGTATGGTAGCTAATAGGCGAGAATTTATCTTTTCATTGATATCGTTGGCACTGCTACTAGGCACGCGCCCCTGTTGATCGATAAAAAGGTTGATAGTGTCAAACTGCTGCGCCAAAACGCTGTTATTCGCCGAGCTTTTGGTGACAGGCTTTATATCGTCTAATAAACCAGTACTGTCATTTAAAAAAATATCGTCTAGTGTTTTGTACTCACGACTTTGATAGATCTCATCGAGTTTAATCATGACTGTTGGCTTCTCGCTTAGCTTTTTGGTTTCTGACATAGGAGATAACTTCAGTCATACGCCGCTCGATAGCATCTTCTGAGTTTCTATTAGGCTGACGACCTTTATTCTTGATAAAAGAAACTATCTTTGGCCACATCAGGACCGCTTCCGCTTCAGTTACGGTAGAACGGCTGGCATGCACGACGTCATTGATGGTTTGCAAGACTTCTTTATCGACTGTCCTAGAAAGGACTTCATAGGCATCATGAAAGGGGTTGACTGATTTGACAAGATCGATGGGAAGGTTGTTCACATTGACAAACTTACTGCCAACCTTTACAAAGCCATTGCTAGGGTTTGAGTCATTGCTACTGCTTGATTTGGTTTTAGGGTTATATATTTTTGCGTCAACGGGTAAGTGGCGCTCTTTAATAATGTCGTTGTCATTGAGCTGACTTTTTCGTTCAGCATTTAGAGTATTAATATCTATATATTCATGACCTTGCTTGATGAAACAGCGCTCATTTTCAATGACTGCATCTTCAGGAATATCTTTACCTTCAACCACGCCACCTTGGCGGTTGATTGCCATATATTGCATGACACCTTCTTGTACTTGCCGTACTTCATTGGCATCTAGTGATGGATACTTGCTACGAATAATACTTGGGATGACGGTATCCGATACAGCCTCGGTCTCGACGTTATTGGTTTCGGCGGCAATATACTTTTTGATGCTATCTGCGTTCTGGCATAATTGAGCTAATATCTCTTCACGGTCTTGGTTAAGTATATTCATCACTCGATCAGAGGGAGGGTTGACGGTGTCATCAATGATAATGGTACCTGCCGGCAAGTCTAACGTGCTTAATATGTCTATCTCACTACGACGTTTAAAGTTGATATTAGGCTTAAGTACTTGCTCCATCAGCAGCGACAAGGTAATGGCTTTTAATAAGTCATTAACAGAGCTTGTCACAGTCGACTTGTCGGCTTCTGGTTCAGCGATTAGGTTAGTAAATTGGGCATGGTGTTTGCCCGCACTATCGCGTGTTGAGCGGCCAATAATCTGCACCACCTCGGTCAGAGAGCCTCGATAGCCAATGGTCAATACGTGTTCACAATACTCCCAGTCAAAGCCTTCTTTTGCCATGCCAAGAGCAATAATGATATCCATCTGATCGCGAGAGGTAATATCGGCTAAATAAGCCTGAGTATTCGCCCGCATAGCGTCATCAGTCACTAGATCTGCGAGTAGCAATTGCTTACCGTCATGTGCGCGTATTGTCATAACACCAGTAATATCATCACGAGACTCAACTTCACCAATGACATCTATGATACGGCCAACGGTCTCATACTTGTCTGTCTCAGCAGTGAGACTGTTGACGTTAGGAATGTGGATGATGGTTTTTTTGCTGGTATCCAAGCATTCATCTAAGGCATCAAAAAATGATTTTTTATAAAAGTGATAGCCGAGCCCTAATGATTTTAAGTATTCATAACCATTCAGCTGTTCGTAGTAGGTGTAAGTTACCTTATCGAACTTTTCTTCGTCGCTATCTGACAAGATGGGCACTGAATCGCCACGGAAATACGAGCCCGTCATTGCCACAATATGCGCGCTAGTCTGTGTCATAATGCCATCTAGTATGGCACCCAAGCGATTAGAGTCATCCGCTGACACGTGATGGAACTCATCAATACCGATCAGCACATCGTTAAATAGCTCAATACTGCCGCCATCTTCAATCACTTTGTCAAAACCATATCGAAAGCTATGATGGGTGCAGACTAATACTTGGGGTAAGGCGCTGTCATCTACATCTTGGGTAATAAACTCTGAGAATATCGCAGTCTTGCGCGTATCACTTTGGGCGAGACTTAAGCATAAGTTATAACGATCGGCCACTTCCCAATCAGCAAAAAAACCATAGTCACTGAGCGCTGTTGATTTAAAGGATTTACCGATACTCATCTCTGGGACGGCAATGATGACCTTTTTGATACCTTGATTGATAAGCTTGTCGAGTGCCAAAAACATCATGGCACGTGACTTACCAGAGGCCGGCGGCGACTTAATCAGCAAATACTGGCTATGACGCTTCTCGAATGCACGCGCCTGCATTTCGCGCATGCCAAGCTCGTTGTTCTTTTTACTTTGACCCGTGCGGGCGTAATTTTGATTTAGGATATTAACAGTAGCAGTCATAGTCGATTCATCATAGGTAGAGATACTTGTAAGTCTGTAGCGTCGTAACAATAAAGCTCATTTGTCATAGCAATAGTGTGAAACTAATAAACACAAGTTATCGTATTATCATTATGGTCAAACCTAGCTTTCGAATCATACAAGCCGTCACTCATATAGTCTGATGTTTGACGTGTTTTGAAATGCTTCCACACACTTTGCATGTCTGCATTCTTGGCAAACTTCAGAACGTGTGCACCACCTTCTGACTCAGGTCTGAACTTATACTGATACTCTGTTATAGGCTGTTCGCGGTATTTGACACCATCTGCAAATTTAATATGGTATTCAGTATATTCATAATTAGTATGAATGCTAATATCCTTCATGAGCGGGCTATAACCAGGGGCCCATTGAGAGCGCGGAGTTATATAAAACTCATAAATCTCATCATTTGCATTTGGTTTTGCAAGTGTCTTCATTTTCATCGATCTATCAATGAATTTATTATGATGTTCATTGATAGAGCTATAAATGGGTCCATCTCCGATACAGCCATCTTCCATCCATGCAAACAATATGAACATGTCACCCATAGGAAGGTCTTGACCGTTTTTGCCTTTTAGCGATATGAGATCACTTTGCGATGCAGCTGATGCTTGACCCGCAGAAAACATGAGTAGGGCAGCAATTGCTGCACTTGATAAGATTTTGGATACCATAATGAAACGCTCTTTATAAAGGGTTTAAAGTTGTTTTGCATAAATACTAAAGGACGCTACTTACTTTTTTTGGTTTTCTTTTTAGCTTTGCTCTGCTTTTCCGCCTCGATAAGCTGCTCATAACGTGCCAGTAAATGCGCCAAGCGATCTTCAGTATTGGCAAATCCTTGCGGACGATACAGCTTATCCACCGCATCATCGAGTGTGCTATGGGCAAGTTTTAAGTCTTCTGGCATCTTATCTGGATCGTAAAGCTCTGCTAAAGTCATGCCAGCATTACTGGCTCGAGCCAGTAGAATTTCTTCGGCAAGCTGTTCAATACTTTCCCTTTGAGCTTCAGTTGCATCAGGGAAGGGGAAGGTGTTGTAGACGATAGTACTTGTATAACGATAACGACTTTCTAAACGACCAGCGACTAGGCGCATCCAGTCGTTATGAATAAGTGAAGTTAAAATTGCAAAGTCATATATTGACCCTTCGGGAATGATATTGACGAGGTTCGTAGCTATAATTTCATGACTATAAAAACCTATTGGTACATACTGACGGCGTTCAGAGGTAACTCCAGGTACTAGAATGTAATTACCTGATTTAGGCTGCGCTCTCTGAGCAAATAAATGAGGTGTTTTGGCAAAGTTACGAGTTGATTTAGCTTTGCTATCTAGTCTGAATATTTCTACATTAGTTACTTTTTCTTTTATGAGTGGGTAATTGTCTAAATTTGATATATGGAAGTCTTCGAGCCATAAGCACCATCTTTCCTGACTATTGAGAAACTCTCTTGAACCCAAAACTTTTTTGATAAAGTGTATTGATTGAGGTTCTTCAAGCTCGAATTTTTCTTTTTCAGATTGGTCTAAGAATAGAAATCCACCATCTCTAGGCATACTTCCAAAAACCATTTTTTTAGAAGTGTTTAATGTTTCACTTCGACCACCTACGACGGTTTGATCGCCTTTAATTAGATAAGGGCTAATAGTTTTCACTATTTCGGTATGCCAAGACATATCAATTAGCTTGTAAATAGTTTTGTTAATATTTGACTTAGAAGATAGTCCGATGATGACAACATGAACTGCTGCATTGTATTTGGCATTATTTTTCCATGGAAAGGTTTGATAAGCAAAGCGAATACTTATTCCTATTTCAAATATATAAGGGAATAGCATTGCTACCTGTGCGCCTTGTGCAATAGAATTAGTCGCTACTAAAGCTAACTCAGCATTGGTATTACTGATATATTTGGAGCCTTTCCAAAGCCATGAAGATACATAATCTAAGGTTTTATAATTACTAAACTCTTCAAACACCTTTTCCATATCATTATTTTGACTATCGCTATGATTATTTCTTCCTCCAAACGGTGGATTACCAATGATATAAATCTCATCACTGCCATTATTTGGACAGACCTCATTCCAGTCCAGACGCAAGCTATTGCCATAAACAATATGCCCACTATCTTTAAGTGGCAGCATTGGCTGAGATGCACCGAACTCTTGCTCGAATAGCACATTCATTTGGTGTTCAGCGAGCCAGAGTGACAAACGCGCAATTTGACTGGCAAAGTCGTCATACTCGATACCGTATAGATTATCCAAGCTGACCACACTATCAAAGCCTAGACCCAATAGGTTGTCATTAGAGCCTAGTAAATCGCGTTGTGCTTTTAATATATCGATTTCTAGTTTGCGTAACTCTTTATAAGCAATGATCAAGAAGTTGCCTGATCCACACGCTGGGTCAAATACTTTGATTTGGCTGATACGCTTAAGTAGGGCATCTAAACGCTCGGCTTTGTTATTCTTATGGCGATTGTCATAACTTAATGCTCTCACCGCGTCTAGCTCTTCATGTAGCTCATCTAAGAATAGCGGCTGTATGACCTTCATGATATTGCTAACGCTGGTGTAATGCTGTCCTAAGCTGCCACGCTGCTCAGGGTCAATCACCGCTTGAAACATAGAGCCGAAAATATCTGGGTTAATCTCGGCCCAGCTCAAACGTGCGCACTCTAACAAGATACGGCGGGTGCGTGCATCAAACTCCGGGATGGCAAAGGGATATTCAAATAAGCTACCGTTCACATAGGGGAATGCACTTAGGTGAGTGGGCTTGGCATCGCGCTCGGTGCTAGACTCAGGTAAGTTGAGAATGTCAAACAGCTCATATAAGACGCTATCGACATCGCTACCATCTATATTGGTAGTGCCATCGATCACATCATGGAACTGATCTGGCTTAAAGATACCCGTATCTTCGGCATAAAAGCAGAACAGTAGTCTCGTCAAAAATATATTAAGCGCATGTAAGTCATCAGCAGTATTAAACTCATTGAGCTTGCGGATGTGGTCAAACAAGCGCCCCATTTTCTCTGATGCTTGCACATCAGCCGGATGTTCTGAGTATTCGCGAGCACGCTCTAGGCCGGCAAGTGGCAATAGGAAATGGTAGTTCTTATAAAGATCAGCAAAGTCGCAGTCGAGCGTCTCATCATACTTAGTGTCGTTAATCAGTACTGTATTGAAGTCTGTCTGTAGTGGCATAATTAAATCGGACCACGCTTAAGAGGTTATACTAACCCAAAAGAAGGAACATAGTATGACTAGCAACCGCAGAGAATATACCCGAGAATT
>Ga0207897_100471_pt1 | contig 12779 bp, 8 predicted proteins | sample LinPmetageLP42_FD_184054 | JGI IMG/M metagenome (GOLD analysis project Ga0207897, IMG submission 184054) | Marine viral communities from the Pacific Ocean - LP-42 (SPAdes) | ecosystem: Environmental > Aquatic > Marine > Oceanic | place: Pacific Ocean | collected 2010-08-27
CTCGCCCTATGCCCAAAATTCGAATCGATTACGCTCCTGATTATCCGCCCGCCGGAATGAATCCATTCAAAATCAGTTTATTCAGTGCCTATCAGGACGATGGATACAGCGACCATTACCGGGTTAGCGGCATTCGCTTTTCCAGTCAGTTATTTCAGCATTTATGGTTTGGCATTAGCGCTATTGAACAAAGCGGCGACAATCGCCCGGACAACCGAATGTTAACCGCTGATGCCAGAACCGGTTTCGACTGGGGAGCTCATCAATTTTCAGCTTACGCAGAACTGGGTATCGACCGAAAACTGGAAACCGATGACAAACCAGTATATACCCTGGGAGCGCAATGGATGACCGGCTCTAAAGAGCGTCGTCATAGCTTCACGGTTGAATACAGTCAGTTGGATGGCGGAGAAGAGCACGACTTCTATTCGCTGGACGAAAATCAAAAACAGTACTTTCTGAACCACCAGCGTAATCCAGGCTCACCCTTTCCCCGTGAGAGTCAGACTGTATCTGCCAGCTATCGCCAGTTTACAGCCGACGGCTCAGCCTGGACAGCGCTGGTCAGTCATAGTAAAGAAAAAGACGATGATACCCTGTCACGAGCGTTACTACGGCGCACTGAACCGGCCTTTTCCGGTTTAATTAACCTCTCTTTGCAATACCTTGACGGCAGCAACTACGATGGCGAAGTGGGCGTACAGCTGAGCGGAGAATGGCGCTTTTAACGCGCCAGCTTCTGCCCTACTCCCAGGCTGATGGTGTCCATTACATTCAGCCAGGCCTCATCCAGAGCATTGACTAAGGCAGGATAGCCGTCGCTTTTTAATGGCATGCTTTCAGTAAAGGCTCCTTCCAGCACCGTCTGGTTATCCAGGCTTTTATACTCCCAATGGCCTGCAACCACTGCCCGCGAGTCATTGCTTCCATAAAAATCATCAACCCAAACCGTTAGCTTGCCATCGCAATTATCAGCCAGCAGCAAGCGTTGCGCACTGCGTTGAAGCTGGTGCGCCAAAGGCGTACTCCAGCGATGCTGCCTTGCACTGTGCCAGCGGGTTTCATCCTGCTGTAACTGTAACCCGGGTTTTGCCGCCGAGTCACCGACAAATACAGGACGCTTATTCGTCTGACACAAGGCTTCTGCAGACTGATTTAGATGAGGAAGTCGATATTGCGTTACCTCATAGGTATTAGAGGAGCACCCGGCAACCAAAGCAATTGTTGCCCCTATAACAAGCGACTTGAGTGTTTTTGGAAAAGAATATCTGCTATTCATAAGCTTTTGGCTCCGGATCGGGCTCTATAGATGGGCTAAAAATAAGCGAGTTCGGCTGTTCCTGTAACAATTCAATGACCGGTTTTAACTCACGTGAAAGCTGCTCAATTTCAGTCAATGTCTGATTAAGCTGCTGTCGTGTCGGGGAACCCTCACTAAAGCTGCCAGTCAGTTCTTTCAGTTGAATAAGGTTTTGCTGAAATAACTGAGGCAGTTGCTTCATCTGTGGTTGTTCAACAATAGCAGCAAGACTTTCCGACACACTATCCAGCTTCTTAGCTGTACTATCGACGGAGCTCATCGCTGCTGAAAAATCGTTAAGCCCCTGCTCCAGTGGCAATTGATTAAATTTATCCATCAATGCTGTTAACTTCTCTTCCAGTCGGGCGAAGTCACTGGCCATTGCCGGCATAACCGGATACCCGGCAAAGTTATCGTCGACACTTTCCTCATCAGCATTAGGGTAAAAACGAACATCGACAAACAAGGTATTGGTTAATAGGTTAGAAGCCCGGATATTCGCCCGTAAGCCCTGCCTAAATAACTCAGGCAAACGTTTTTCCCAATTTTCAATATCGATATCGGCCACCAGACCCCGTAAGCGCTCGGGTTCAAATCGAATAAGAATAGGGATACGTTTTAACGGAGCTTCATCGCCATTTTCCGGAAACCAACGCAACGGCACTTCTCTGACAGTGCCAACGCGCACGCCCTTAAATTGAACTGGTGCTCCTTTTTCAAGGCCTGCAACTGATTCATCCAGTAAGACAACGTAATCAATACCGTGGATATAACCCTGCTGTTTTGCCTCTTCCAGACTTTCAAACAGCTCGAATTCCTGTTCGCTGGTCAGCTTATCTCCCCGTGGTTGTCCCTCAGGAACACCAAAGGTTACACTGGCTCCCAATAAAGACTCTATTGAGCCCAGAGCCAAATCCAGCCCCTGAGAATTCCACTGAATAGAAACACCCCGCTGCAACCAGAATCGCGTATTCTCGGTAATAAGCTCGTCATAAGGAGCTTTCACAAAAATTTGATAGCGAGTTTGTCGTTCATCAACCAAAAACTCCGCTTGCTCAACCTGACCAACAGTAAAGCCTTGATACTGCACTGAATCGCCTACCGTCACGCTGGTTTGCCCCTCACTGGTTAAATTTAACCGGCGACCGGGAGTTTCCTGAGAAGTGACTGGAGGTTGCTCCAGGGCTTTAAAGTGCGACTGTTGCTCCTTAGATTCACCCGGCTGCAAACGAATATACGCACCCGAGAGCAAGGTTCCCAAGCCGCTAATTCCCTGTCGCCCGATCCTTGGTTTTACTACCCAGATACGGGTATCCGGGTTTAGCATGCGCTCAGTTCCTTCGTTCATCGCTACTTCAATAACCGCCGAAGAAAAATCTTCTGATAGACGCACCTCAGTGACCTGTCCGACGTCTACGTTACGAACTTTCACCTGAGTTTTTCCGGCCTCAATGCCTTCGGCATCCCCGACTGCCACTGTAATAGTAGGCCCGGTTCCGCGAGTATCCTGCCAAACCATCCAAAGTGCCACAGCAAGAGCGAGCAGCGGTACAATCCAGACCGGCGATATACCGGTAAATTTGCGGGCCTTACTAGTTGAACTCTCTGTCATTTATCTGCCTCTCGCCAGAATAAGCGTGTATCAAAACTCATTGCTGCAAGCATAGTAAGAACCACGGCTGCCGCAAATGAAACCGCTGCACTGCCGGGATAAACCGACATTACGGAGCCACTACGAACCAAAGCTACCAGTATCGCAACAACAAAAATATCGATCATCGACCAGCGTCCTATCCAGTCCGTCAGTTTAAATAAAATAAGGCGGTGACGAACCGTTTGCGGAGTTTGCCAGCGCGCTAATATGAGCAAAGTCGCCAGCACCAGCACTTTTGCTACGGGGATAACCAGACTGGCTACAAAAACAATAGCGGCTATTGGTTTGTCTCCACTTTGCCATAACTCCGTTACCCCGCCAATTATGGTCGACGGTTGATCGTTACCAAAACGGACAGTTTCCATAACCGGCAACCAATGCGCAGGAATTAACATGATAGCGCCGGCAATAATTAATGCGACCGTTGTCCCCGGCTTACGCCACCAGGACGTTTTCTGCGGCTCTGTACACTGGTAACAAGTATCTGCGCTCTGAGAGTTCAGCGCATAACATACCGGGCAAGTCTGCAAGCCTTGCTCAAATGCGGTCATTCCGGGTTTGGCGTCAGGAGCTGATTGTGACGTTTTAATCAAATGTCGCCAAACAGGTGTATGTTTCGCCCGCTCATAAACAAAAAGCAACAGCACAACAAAGGCACTAAAGCTCCAGAAACCTTCCAGTAAGCGAATATCTGCCAGGCTGGAGATCTTAACTAACGCCACCAAAGTTCCAAGCAGGAAAACGTCGGTCATTAACCAGGGCTTTAAGTGCTCGGTTAAGCGCAGTAAATACAAGCTGCCCCGGTTGCGTGCTGAATTCCATGCTGCATTCTTAGTGTGACTGTATACCCAAATAAGGCTTAACAGATAAATTAACGGAATGAGAATAACCGTTAGAAGAACCAACACAGCCAATACTTTTTCGTGAAAATAAGAAAGCTGCCAGGCAGCATCCATTAAAGTCATGGACTGCTCAACACCGGCCGCGGAATAACGAATAAAGTCGACTGACAAACTGGCTAGAAGCATTACCAGAGCGGCGGTGGCTATTGCCACCAAAGTAAAATGCTCTGTTTTCTTACCATGCTCCAGAATATACCCACAACGTGGGCATTCAGCTCGTTCATTTGCCGAAAGAACGACTCGTCGGCTTACCCAGTCGCATTGAGGGCAGCCGACAACATCATTCTTTTCGTTCTGCGTTATCCTGCTCGACGTCATTTTCTTCAGGCTCCGCTGAAATCATGGCTATTACCGTCCAACCCGGCTGCGGTATCAATTCCCTTTCGGTGGTAAAGATATGGAGCTTTTCGGCATCGTCCAATGCAAACATCGGCAAGGCACGAGTTCCATACTTCTGCTGATAGTCTGCAAAACTAAAACTGTCGGTAATAGGTGTCGACTTAATTTTAGCGCCTTTAAAATGCAGGCTGGCAAGTTTTGAATAAGTTACGCTGTCGCCAAACAAGTTTAATGTTTTGCGGTAATTTTCAGTCAACTGGTGGCTGGCCCGGTAGTCCTGCTCACCACCGTTCAGGCCATGCACTTTTCTGGAACCAAACCAGTCCTGATAATACATCGACACTAAGGGGTTCAGCTGTTTGTAAGGTGACATAACTAACAGTTGACCAAGACCGGTTAAATCAATGTTATTAGCGGCGTGCTCAGATGCCGGATTACCAAAATACACCGGTAAATTATCCATCCGCGCTAACTTGATGTTTTCCCAGTTAGTATCAGCCAGACGAACGGGGATGCCGCTTTCCTGTATGCTTTTTGCAACGGCCCGCGCCATTTGGTTAGCACCGAAAATTAAGAAGCCTTTGGCTTGTGGTTCCAGCAGCCCAAGCATTCTGGCTAATGGTTTCGCGGTTAAACTCTGCAATACAACGGTGGTCATTATCACCAGAAAAACCAGTGGAACAACCGCCGCAGCTTCGGTCCAGCCAGATTCTTCCATTTTTAACGCAAATAATGCAGAAACTGCCGCCGCAACAATACCGCGAGGCGCTATCCAGGATAATAAAACCTTATCTTTAAATCTTAATTCGGTTCCTATCGCAGACAACCACACAGCCAAAGGGCGCACGGCAAACAAAATAATGGCAATTAGAATAACCGCGGGTATCCCCAGCGCATCAAACTCTGAAAAATCCAGTCGGGCGGCCAGAATAATGAAAAGCGCGGAAATAAGAAGCACACTGAGGGTTTCTTTAAACTCCAGTATTTCTTCCATATTGAGGTTACGGGTATTGGCCATAACCATGCCCATAACAGTAACGGTTAGTAAGCCAGACTCATGCTGAATCGCATTAGATAACGCGAAGACACCCAGCACTATGGTTAGGGTAGCAACGTTTTGCAAATAATGCGGAAACCAGCCCCGACCTAAAGCTAAACCCAGCAGGCGGGCTGCCCCCCAACCAAGCGCAAAACCGATAGCAATAGTTGTCGCAAAGGCCTGCAAAGCATGCAGGAAAGCAACATCCTGGCTGGCAATAATAAACTCGTATACCAGTACCGCGAGCAAGGCACCCAGCGGATCAATAATAATGCCTTCCCAGCGCAAAATATTCGCTAACTTATTAATCGGCCGGATAGACCGTATCATGGGCTGGATAACGGTCGGCCCTGTGACCACAACAAGGGCTCCGAACAAGGCTGAAATTTCCCAGCCATAGCCCATAATAAAATGCGTTAGTATGGCGATAACCACAAAGGTTACCAGCATGCCAATGCTCACCAGGTTAGTTACCATGCGACCATGACCACGAATTTCTTCAAATTTCAGGGTCAGGCTGCCTTCAAATAAAATAACCGCCACCGCTAATGAGACAAAAGGAAAGAGTAAATCCTCAAATAGCGAGTCTGGTTCAAGTAACCCCAGAGTGGGCCCTAGCAGTAAGCCACAAATTAACAACGGCAGTATTGCCGGCAGCTTAATACGCCACGCCAACCACTGACAACTAATGGACAATACGCCAATCAGGGCAAGCATCGATAAGTCAGACATAATTTCTCCGCTGAAAGTAAGTCGTTTTAGAATAGCAGAAGCTAACACTCTGACTACCCTCAAATAACGAATTTAGATGACTATTTTTTTAAATGAGAATGGCTATCATTATTCGCTTTGTTTGATATAATCATCGCGTTTCTCTCAAGATAGTTCGTTAAGGAGTCATCTGAAATGCGTAAGTTTCATTCACTATTGGCAATATTTGCTGCGACTTCTGCGACACTGGTGTCCTTCACTAGCGCCGCCGCTGAAGTTAATATTTACTCAGCCCGAAAAGAAGCGCTGATCAAACCCGTTCTGGAAAAATTTACCGAAGAGACGGGCATCGAAGTTAATTTATTAACCGGTAAAGCCGACGCGCTACTTGCCCGGCTTAACTCCGAAGGCAAAAATACCCCGGCAGATTTATTCTTAACCGTTGACGCAGGAGCTTTGCACCGCGCTGTTCAAGCTGACGCATTCCAACCGGTAAGCTCTGACGAAATTAATTCAGCCGTTCCTTCGCATTTTCGCTCTACCGACAACCTTTGGTTCGGATTAAGTTTACGCGCCCGCCCAATTTTTTACTCGCCAGAGCGCGTTAACCCGGACGAACTGGAATCTTATTTAAGCCTGGCGGATGATAAGTGGAACGACCGTATCTGCATTCGCTCTTCCAATAACCTGTATAATCAGTCGTTAGTTGCTGCGCTAATTGAACACCACGGCGCAGAAAAAACGGAAGAATGGGCAGAAAACTTTGTCGCAAACTTTGCCCGTAAACCGGTTGGTGGTGACCGTGACCAAATTAAAGGCGTTGCCTTTGGCGTTTGCGATATCGCAGTTGCTAATACCTACTACTTTGGCCATATGCTGAACTCCGATGACGCAGAAGAAAGTGCAGCGGCCGAAAAAGTGAAAATATTCTGGCCAGCTCAGGACAAGCAAGGTGCCCATGTGAACGTTTCTGGTATAGGTATCACCAAACACGCTAAAAACGTTGACGAGGCTCAAAAGCTAATCGAGTTCCTGGTCTCTGAAGAGTCACAAAAATGGTATGCTCAGGCAAACTATGAATACCCGGTTCGCGAAGGCGTTGAGTGGAGTGAAACACTCCAGCAATGGGGTGACTTTAAGCAGGATGACATTGAAATGGATATTCTGGGTGAAAATAACGGCGACGCCGTGCGCTTAATGAACCGTGCCGGCTGGCGTTAATTTGCTACCAGGAGATGCATAAATGAACCGTGGCACGCTGTTGCTGTTTGCCGTCGCGGTCTTGATAGGGCTACCACTCATTGTGGTAGCTTTGTCGTTACTGAACCCTCAATGGGACACTCTGCAACATCTTTGGCAAACCGTGATACCGGAATACATCGGTCATTCAGTGATCTTATTATTCGCTGTCGGTACCGGCGTTACTTTGCTCGGGGTAAGTACGGCCTGGTGTATTAGTCAGTATGACTTTCCCGGCTGGCGCTGGCTAAGCTGGGCATTACTACTTCCGTTAGCTATGCCGGCCTACATTACGGCCTATACCTATACCGGCCTGCTTGACTATGCCGGCCCGGTCCAGGGCCTTATCCGGGACATTTTCTCCGTCAATATCGGTGAGTACTGGTTTCCGGAAATACGCAGTCTGAATGGCGCTATCTTTGTTCTCTGTATTGTTCTTTACCCCTACGTTTACCTTATTACCCGATCCGCTTTCATGCAGCAATCGACAACCGCATTTGAAAGTGCGAAAACTCTGGGTGCCAGCTCATTAAGAAGTTTCTGGAAAGTTGCTCTGCCACTGGCGCGTCCGGCTATAGCAACCGGTGTCACTCTGGCCTTAATGGAAACTCTGGCAGACTACGGCACCATGGAATACTTTGGCATCACGGTATTTACCACAGGTATCTTCCGCACTTGGTATGGTATTGGAGATGCACAGGGAGCGCTGCAGCTATCGGCTTTACTGCTGGTATTTGTCATTATTTTAATAATGGTTGAGCGCTACTCAAGACGTCGGGCTCGCTTTTATCAGCAGCGTTCTGCAACCAAGCCTCCTCAGCGCAGGCCATTAAGCGGCTGGCGGGCGGCGTTGGCTTCGCTGGTGTGCTGGCTGCCAGTCGTGCTCGGCTTTATGATACCAGCAGCACAGTTGCTCTGGTGGTCGGTTCAGAAGTCTGAAATATGGCAGCAAAGCGAATTCTGGGTGCTAACCTTTAACACGCTTTGGCTGGGATTATTAGCGGCATTAATTACTGTCGCTCTGGCGTTATGGCTTGCTTATGGTCGCCGTCGCCACCCTACCCGACCTTTGCGCGCCGCTATCAGTCTGGCGGGTATGGGTTACGCTATTCCCGGTATTGTTATAGCAGTAGGGTTGTTGTCACCTTTAGCCTGGCTTGATAATCACATTATCGCTATCAGTGAATGGATGTTTGACTTTAATCCCGGGTTATTATTCTCCGGTACCGTTATCGCGCTCTTATTTGCCTACAGCGTTCGGTTTTTATCGGTGTCCTTGCAAACCGTTAACTCGGGACTGGAACAAATTACACCGCAAATGGACGATACCGCGCGAACTCTGGGCGCCAGCGGTAAACGTATTTTATGGCGGGTTCATTTGCCGTTGCTCCGCAGTCCGTTACTGGCTGCGTTAATTTTAGTACTGGTCGATGTGATGAAAGAACTGCCCGCCACGCTGGTATTACGTCCATTTGACTTTAACACTCTGGCGGTGCGCGCATTCGAAATGGCCTCTGATGAACGCTTAGCCGATGCCGGCCCCCCCGCATTGATGATTGTCGCAGTCGGGTTAATTCCGGTTATTATGCTGTCCCGAGCCTTACGCAGCAAAACACTGAAAGCAGGAGAGTAAATGAGCACATTACTGAATATTGACGCAGTCAGCATCCAGCTCTCCGGTGATCTCATCGTAGATAGACTGAGTTTGTCTCTGGAGCCGGGAGATATAGGCTGCCTGCTCGGTCCCAGCGGCTGTGGTAAAACTACTTTACTGCGCGCTATAGCTGGCTTTATTCCGGTTTCCAGCGGACACGTTGAACTGCATGGAAAAACCGTCTCATCCAGCCGGGTGCAAATACCAACCGAACAAAGAGAAGTTGGTATGATGTTCCAGGACTTTTCGTTGTTCCCGCACTTAACTGTGGCCGACAATATCCGTTTTGGCATTAACCGTTTACCTAAAAAACAGCAAGACGAGCGAGTTAAAGAGCTGCTGATCCGCATTGGCCTAAACGGTTATCAAAACCGCTACCCGCACGAGTTATCCGGAGGGCAACAACAACGTATTGCTCTGGCCCGCGCTCTGGCTCCCAAACCTAAGCTGATGCTGCTTGATGAGCCCTTCTCCAGCCTTGATGCCGAGCTGCGCGAAGTTCTGGCTCACGACGTAAGACGATTGCTAAAAGAAGAAGGTATTACGGCCCTGTTGGTTACTCATGATCAGCAGGAAGCCTTTGCCATGGCAGATAAATCGGGCGTGATGTATTCAGGTCAGCTGCTGCAGTGGGAAACGCCTTATGCTCTTTACCATCAGCCGACGCATCAACTGGTCGCTGACTTTATTGGCCGCGGCGTGTTGCTCAATGGCGAAATAAGAGAACATCAACTGCATTGCGCATTCGGAGTCATAGAGCACTCACAGTTGCACAATAAGCCTGACATGAGTGTTAATTTTTTAGTGCGTCCCGATGACGTATTAATTAATAACGACAGCAGTATGAGGGCTATAGTGGTTGGCTGCGGCTTTCGTGGTTCTCATTATCTCTATACTCTGGAACTGGCCGATACCAGTCACGTACTGGCTGTAGGTCCTTCGCATCAACCGTTAAAAACGGGCGAACAAATCGGAATTGATATCGACTTTGATCACTTAGTGGTATTCGATTCGTCTTTGTGCGAATTGCCTGACTAATTGGTGTGTAAAACAAATGACAAGTTGAATGCCTCACTATAGACTTTGAATAATTGTCATATGTGAGGATTCTATGGATTTTTTAATTGACGCCTGGGATTTCAGTCAACATCCCGCGAAACAACTTCAGTCGCCATCAAGTGCTACAGAAAACACCTGGTTTCATTTTCAGCGTGATGCCGAAGGACTAACCGAATGGTTAACTCAAGCCGGTATACCAGAACCTCTGATTGACGCGGTATTGGAAGAAGATACCCGCCCCCGTTTTCAGCGTTTACCCGACGGTTTTATGCTGTTGCTACGGGGCGTTAATTTAAACACCGGCGAATCCCCCGAAGACATGCTCAGTCTGCGCTTACTCTACTATAAAGGCGCCTTGTACAGCTTTCGTAAACGTCCTTTTTTATCCATAGCAAAATTGCGTGAGCAACTTGACCAAAAATTGGGGCCGGAGTCATTACACGACTTTATCGTTGCCTTAATTGAGCAACTGAATTTACGAATTGAAGATGTGGTGTCTTCGGCAGAGCAACAACTGGAAGCCATTGAGGGTGAAGGCTTTGATAATACGGCATCGGTTCAGGTAAAACTCACGGCTTTACACCGTCGTCTGTTACGACTTAACCGCTTTATCCGTCCACAGTTGGCCGCTTTAGAAAAACTCAGTACAGAAACCGAAAAGGTTATGAGCACGGAGTTACACCAGTGGCTTATCAACGAGCGCGATACCACTCAGCGTTTATTCGAACAAATTGACCTGATGCTAGAGCAAGTCTGGATGCAGCGCGAGCAGTTGCAGCAAGCCATAGCCGAAAAGATGAATCGCAACACCTATTGGCTTTCGGTTATTGCCGGAGTGTTCTTACCCCTTAGCTTTTTAACCGGTGTTTTTGGAATAAATATTGGTGGCATGCCAGGGGTAGAAAGTGAAGATGCGTTTATGATTTTCTGTGGTGCGCTGGTGGTTATCGCTATTGTCGAATTCCTGTTATTGCGACGTCTGAGATTCTGGTAAATCTGACTTATATCAAGGCTGTTTAGACCTAAGTCGAATAGGAAATTTAAGCCAACAGAATATGCTTAAAGGCTCTGCATAAAAGGATTTGAGGTAGTGCTATGCAAGCCTATAAAAACGTTTACTCCGAAGCTCAGCAAGATCCTGAAGGTTTTTGGCTGGAGCAAGCGCGTCGCTTAAATTGGTTCAAAACCCCTAAAGTCGCTGCACAGGTCAAAAAGAATGGACTGGCAGACTGGTTTCCGGATGGCGAAGTTAACATCAGTTATTTAGCACTCGATGCACAAATAGAAGCAGGCCGCGGCGAGCAAGTCGCTTTGTATTACGACTCTCCGGTCACCCAAAGCAAAGCAAGTTACACCTTTAATCAGTTGCGTGAACAGGTTGCCTGCTTTGCTCATGTCCTGAAGCAACAAGGCGTAGAAAAAGGCGACCGGGTTATTATTTATCTCCCCATGATCCCGCAAGCTGCTATTGCAATGCTGGCCTGCGCCCGCATTGGGGCAATTCATTCGGTCGTCTTTGGTGGTTTCGCAGCGCACGAACTGGCTGTTCGCATAGATGACGCGGCTCCCAAACTCATTATCACCGCGTCTTGTGGTATTGAGGGGACAAAAGTTCTGCCCTACAAACCTATTGTGGATAAAGCTTTGGCGGAAGCGATCTACAAGCCGCGTACCATTGTCTACCAGCGCGAGCAGTGTCAGGCAGAAATGCAGGAAGGTCAGGACACCGACTGGGAACAGGCATTGGCGACAGCAAGCCCTGTAGAAGCTGTTCCTATACCGGCAACTCACCCTCTTTATATTCTCTATACCTCGGGCACTACGGGCAAGCCGAAAGGCGTTGTGCGTGACCACGGTGGCTATGCCGTAGCCCTGAATTTTTCCATGAATTACGTTTACGGATTAAAGCCGGGGGAAGTCTTCTTCACGGCATCCGATGTGGGCTGGGTCGTTGGTCACTCTTATATTGTTTATGGTCCACTGCTCTTTGGCTGCAGCAGTGTACTCTACGAAGGCAAGCCGGTTAATACGCCAGACGCAGGAGCCTTCTGGCGTATCGTTCAGGACTATAACGTCAGCGCCATCTTTTCTGCTCCGACGGCTTTCCGGGCAATAAAAAAAGAAGACCCTGAAGGCGAATTTATTCAGCGCTATAACTTAAGCTCACTGAAACGCATTTACATGGCCGGAGAGCGTTTAGATCCGGCTACCTATGAATGGACAACCGAATTAACCGACTTGCCGGTTTACGACCACTGGTGGCAGACCGAGAGCGGCTGGCCAATGTGCGCTAACCCTGTTGGTATTGAAGCGGTAAAAGTAAAACCTGGCTCTTCCACCTTTCCGGTTCCCGGCTATGAAATCAGTGTCCTCGACCCACTGGGAAAAAGTTTAGGCAGCAAAGAAGAAGGGGCAATTTGTGTACGCTTACCTTTACCTCCCGGGTGTCTGACTACCGTATGGGGCGATGAACAGCGGCTGCACAGTAGTTACCTCAACGCCTTTCCGGGTTATTACTGCAGTGGCGACGGAGGGTACATCGACGAACAAGGCTATGTTTTTATCATGGGCCGTACAGACGATGTAATAAACGTTGCAGGCCATCGCTTGTCTACCGGAGAAATGGAAGAAATTCTGGCCGCTCACAAAGATGTTGCAGAATGTGCCGTTGTCGCCCAACCCGACGAACTAAAAGGTGAATTGCCGGTTGGTTTTGTTATTCTTAAAAACGCCTCCACTATTGGTCACGAGCAATTGCAACAGGAACTTATCCAGTCAATACGAGCAGAAATTGGCGCTATTGCCTGTCTTAAAACCTTACATGTTGTGTCGCGGCTACCTAAAACACGGTCAGGAAAAATACTGAGACGTCTTATTCGGCA
>Ga0207897_100472_pt1 | contig 12748 bp, 11 predicted proteins | sample LinPmetageLP42_FD_184054 | JGI IMG/M metagenome (GOLD analysis project Ga0207897, IMG submission 184054) | Marine viral communities from the Pacific Ocean - LP-42 (SPAdes) | ecosystem: Environmental > Aquatic > Marine > Oceanic | place: Pacific Ocean | collected 2010-08-27
TTGTGCAATTCGTAAATATCATCCAGTTTTTCTTCCAATCTTGGAATGTAATGCGACTTTACCATATTAAAACCCATCTCCCATTTATAAGTTGTAAATCCTAACGATTTTAAGTACTTGCGCACAAATACGGTAGAAAAATCGTCTCCTAGGTACGGAGGGATTAATAATACAGGTCTTCCCTCTCCTTTAATCCGTTTTGGGATAAAGGGATAAATAGCGTAAATCGAAGTCCATTCTAAAATCGATCTGCTTTCCATCATCATATTAAATACGGGTGGCTTCGGAATTTTCTGATTAATCGCACGAATTTCGTTTTTAAATCGATCGATCATCGAAAGTGCGTACTTGTTTTCTTGTAATTTATCTTCTTCTGTAACCGTTAAACCAATATGCTCAACAATCATTTCGAGTGTAAAATAATCACGACTCGGGCCTAATTCGTCACAAATACGGATACATTCGCTAAAAAGGAACTCGATTTCATCATCTGCCTCTTCAGTAATAGTCGAAATAAAATTTTTTATTTCATTTATAAAAGGGTGGCTTTTAAACTCATATATCACACTTTTTTTTGCATCTTCTAAGGTCATCCCGTTGAGCACTGCGAGCGCTACTGCAAATCGTGTAAAGCCTTTATATAATTTTAATGTGTCTTCCATTCAATTTTCTTACGCTTGTGTATGTTCTTTGAGCCAGTTTAAAATATCCTGTTCTACCTGATCACTATTTTTTTCATTGAGCATTTCATGCCTTCCACCTTCATATAAATTAAAAGTGAGATCATGTATCCCTGTCTTTTTGTAATTCTTTACTACTTTTTTCACGCCCTTTCCCATCTCACCAACGGGATCTTTATCTCCCGAAAAGATCAAAATAGGAAGTGATTTGGGTGTGGCATCAAAAGCCTCTTTTTTGTTGAGTTTCTTCGTATTTTTAATGATGTCCTGAAAAATACCCAATGAAAAATCTTCTACCCGATAGGGGTCTTCTTCAAACTTATCTACCTGCACTTCATCGGTACTTAGCCAATCTAGCTTGGTGCGGTTTGGTTTAAATTTTTTATTGAATTCATCAAAGAACAGGTCCTTCAACGTACTATTTTTTCGTTCCCTACCCCGAAATTTTGTAACTACCTTTGTCGCTACTAAACCAAAATTACCTAAGCCCCTAATAAAACTCGCAGTACCCGAAAGGATCAACGCATCAAGTTCTTCTGCATATTGGGTAACAAATTTTCGACTTAACAAGGAGCCCATACTATGACCAAAGAGTATGAATTTTGTTTCCTGGTGTTCGGTTCGCATTAAGTTTGCCAGCTCGTGCATATCTTCCATGCAATCCTCAAAATAATCATCCCCGCCATAATAACCGAACATTTGTTTTATCTCGGCTGTTTTACCATGGGCACGATGATCGTTTGCATACACTTCGTAACCCTCCTTTTGCATTTTATGTGCAATAGAATCGTACCTACCTGCGTATTCTCCAATTCCATGTGCAATTTGCACAACTCCTTTTAAAGGTACCTCTGGATTGGCTTGCCATTTATAGTAACAAATATTTTCGCCGTCAATCGACTTAAATGTGTGTGTTTTATAATGCATGGCTTAGCGATCTAAAAATGCGGTAAGTAGTTTGGTACATTTTGTTTTGTTGGCCACAGTACCTGTCATTTTAATTCTTCCTTGAATTTTTAATTCTTCCAGTAAATAGTGACCTTTATAAAGATCATAGAGATTTTCATCTTCAATCTCTAAAAGTACTTTAGGGTCTAGATTTTTCCTTTTTCTAACGACTGCTTCCGCTTTGGTAAGATCCAGATCATAGCCTTCGGTTGTTTCCCCTTTTCCTATTTGGATGTGGTATTCCCCTTTGCATTTCTTTACTAATTCTGGATTGTCTTTTAAAAATTTTCGCAGCGCTGTAAAGAAAGGCGTACTCTTGGTTTTTATTTTTTTACTTGCCGTGTCTCTAGAAGCCGCTTTTTTAGAACCTAAATTCTGAATTAGCAACTCCAACTCATTAGCAGATTCCCGAACATATTTAGAAAATAAATCGGCATCTGGCATCGTCTTAGAATCTGAAGTCGTCGTAATACTTACCTGTCCATTGTAACTGAAGGCTGCTATGATCAATCCAAATCCATCTACAACGGGTGTTAGTCCAAAAATCGACACCACCTTATGCCCGTTAAGGTACAACAACCCTCTAGGACCAGGAACATTCGTTATGGTCACGTTAAAAGGGGGTCTATGTAAATCTTTAATATTATACTTACTATACAATCCAGCCGCCAGATTTGCTAAACCAAAAGGCACGGCATCTGCCATCTTTGCCAATGTTTTAGCACCTATGGTTTTATGACGTGTTTTACCCAACATAGTCTGTTCCTGAATATATTCTAACCGTTCTAAAGGATCCTCAATGTGCGTTGCCAGTTGAATCATCATATTGGCAATCTGATTGTTTGCAGAAGTGTCATTTTCATTACGGATAGAAATAGGAACATTTGCTACTAAAGGTTGTAGTGGTAAACGTTCACGCTCTTGCAAGTATCTGCGGATGGCGCCGGCACATATAGCTAGGATTATATCATTGATACTGCCCCCCATGGTCTTTCGCAATGCATTGATGCGTTCAAAAGATAAAAGTGCCGTTCCCCAAGTGCGTTTTGCCGAAATGGTTCCATTAAAAATCGTAATAGGTACGGGATATTTAGCTGCACTGAATTCTTTCTGAATACTAAGTGTTTTAGTCGCTTTACTTTTGGCAAAATTATAAACAGTTTCTACGACCGTTTTAGGGACCTTAAACGGATTTTTAAGAAATCCGTAACCACTTTTGAGCAATAAACTAAGCTCATCTGGTAGTGGTTCTGGTGTATAAGGCTTTGGTTTTGGTTGCTTTTTATTCTTCGAATCTTTATCGGTGTCATACAAGACACCCATCATACCTACTCCCGAGCCACCGTCGATCATAACATGATGCACTTTAGTTATAATGGCAACCGAACCTTTAGGTACTTGCGCAATCTCATTAATACCTTCAATAAAGTGAACCGACCATAATGGGCGGCGTAAATCTAACGGTGCACTAAAAATAGTAGAGGTTAATTCTCTAAGGGTTTTCCAGTTAGAAGGATCTGGCAATTTGATCCTGTTTAAATGAAGATCTACATCAAAGTTGGGATCATCCACCCAATACGGATAGTCTAGATTTAAAGGGACGTTTAATAATCGCTGCCTAAATTTGGGCAACAAATGCATTTTTGAAGCAATAATCTTTTTAAAATCTTCAAATTTCAGGGAGCCTTCTACTATATTCAAAGTTGCAATATGCATTGGGCTAGTGGGTGATTCGGTGTATAAAAAAGCAGCATCTGAACCTGATATCTGCTGAATTTTACTATCTAATGCATCCTGTACGATGTCTTTAATATCAATCTTTTTTGCCATAATCTTTCCGCTGCAGCGAATTTATTTTAGTCAGTTTTAAATCGTTGAAAAAATTATGCTGCCGCAGTGGGCACTTCATAATTTCTAAAATTATTAATTTTTATATTTTTTGCCTTTAAATCAAACATAAGGCTAAATAATCCAAAAAAGGTCCTGTTCATATAAATAAAATGACGGGAACCTCTGTTAGCATTCAAACTTCTTATTTTTGAACTTTTTAAATAGCGTTCTCCAATATTTGAGATTTCTTCAAAAAACTCTGGATCCGAAAAATCAAAATTCTCTTGGTGAAATGGTCTGGTGAACAGGCGTAGTACGTCGTTGAACAAGTTTGTGAAAAATTCGGTTTCTTCGGCACTATCTTCTTTCCGAAGGATTTCCAGCTCAAACATACGTGCCTGAAATTGGTCAGGATCTTCAATCACTTCCTTTTTAAGCAATTCAAAATAAGGCTTGTGAAATGATGGGGGAAGTTCTTTCATACAACCAAAATCCAGCGCAATCAACTCAGCATCTTTTGATACTAAAAAATTACCGGGATGTGGATCTGCATGCACTTTTTTTAAGGTATAGATTTGATACAAATAAAAATCCCAAAGAGTTTGCCCTAACTTGTTTGAAAGTTCTTGGCTGGTATTCTGTTTTGTAAATTCTGAAAGATGGATCCCATTCATCCAATCCATGGTAATGATTTGTTTTGAGGATAGCTCTGGATAATACTTCGGAAATTTTAAATTTGGGATATGAGCACAGAGTTTAACTACCTCTTCGCTTTGTTCTAACTCTAAAATATAGTTGGTCTCTTCAAAAAGTTTGTTTTCCACTTCTTTAAAATACACATCAGAATCCTTTCCTTTAATGTTAAACATCTTCATGGCAATGGGTTTCACAATGGCGAGATCGCTTAAAATACTATCTGCTACACCTGGATATTGAATTTTTACAGCCAACTCTTTACCGTCTTTAACTGCTCTGTGCACTTGGCCGATACTTGCAGCGTTTACAGCTTCGGTAGAGAATTCATCATATATTTCTGAAGGTAGTTTCCCAAATGATTTTTTAAAGGTTTTAATAACCAACGGTCCAGAAAGTGGTGGCACTGAAAATTGTGAGAGCGAAAATTTTTCCACGTACGCCTGTGGTAATATATTCTTTTCCATGCTCAACATCTGCGCTAATTTTAAGGCGCTACCTTTTAAGTTTTTAAGGCTGTCGTAAATATCTGTAGCATTGTTTTCGTCAAGGCGACCTTTGGCATCTTCTTCAGAATTTACCATTTTATCACCAAAATATTTTATATAATTAACCCCTAATTTCGCTCCGGTCTGTACCAGTTTTGAGGCACGCTTCATTTTTGAAATCGGGATGTTTTTTGTTGTTTTCATGTAAGAGCTATTACTTAGATTGAAACTTTTCTTTATATAGAAATTTACCTAAGTCTATGATATTATTCAGCGCTTTTGTATCGATTAAATCGATACTGGTATTTATGGACTTCTCTATAAAAACATCTGTTTTTTCGAAGTCTGGTGAGCTATCTTCTAACCAGAATTTTAACGTAAATAAGAATTGTACCCAAGAACTCTCGCGAATGCTTCTTTTTTGAATAGGTTCTATCAAATCAAAATTAAGCCCAAGATCCTGTAAATCCAACTCTTCCACATATGTGACATAACTTCCCTTTAATTGTGAAAGCACGGAAAGCGTTTTTAAAGACAGGCCATAATCGTTTAGTATAAAAACCACGTAGTCGCGGTTTAAGGATAGATTTTCAAAGAAGGTGTAATAAATACTTAGCAGTTTGTCTTTCTTGTTAAAAACCGAATATTCATCACTCATGACCACGGTCTCTACTGAAGCATCAAACAACGTCCTGAAAATTACCTGCTCTAACTCCTTAAAAGAATCGTAATACGCGTTAAAAATAGAAGCATCAAAATTGTAAAGCTTGGCAAAATTTGCTACGGAATCCGGCTTTTTACCATGCTCGGTGATATATTCCATATACCACGTCATCATCTGTAAATTTGTAACCTTTTTCTTTTTGGCCATAGATAGTACCCGTGAAAACGGGTGAATTTAATTAGTTTCTAAAAATACAAAACGTTTGGGTTAGTTGCTAGTGTAAGCCTTATTTATAATAGCACTCTCTTTATCTACTATACCAAAACTAAAAAACCAAACTACAGTTTCCTGAAGTTTGGTTCTTTCTAACTAACATTAAATCAACTAACCAATTATGAAGCTATCAATTTTGTAAATCTCTTTCTGCTCAATTGAAAATGCCCTTTAGCACCTTCTAATGCATCAAATACGAGATCTTGTTGAGTTGCAGCTAACGAAAGACCACCTTTGATGGCTTTATTGACAACTTTTTGCCATTGTGCAGTTACTTCAATTGTTTCAGTAACTACGTCTTCAGTTGTATTAAGTGCAAACTCATTCGCTTTTGTAGCTACTTTTTTAGTAGTATCTACTGCGTTGTTTATCATTTTTTTCGTTTTCATATCTATATCTTTAAATTGTTGGGAACGTCTGCTTATTATGCCGTTCTGTATCTATCTACCCATTTCTCTAGTTCGCTAACGCCACCTTTTACAGCAACTTCAGCTTGTTTCTGCCAATCTTTAGCATCCAAATTAGCAAAAGTTGTTCCTGCTTTTTCTAAGATTGCTTCTACTTTACCAATCTCTGTATTTGCTACATCAGCATAGGTTTTGATACCGTTATCGTTTAAAAGCAATTCTGTTTTTGGTCCGATACCGTAGATCAATTTAAGATCATCTTGTGCTACTGTTTTTACTGCCGCTTTTGTAGTTGCTTTTACAGCTTTTACTTTTTTAGCTCCGGTAGTTTTAATAGTCGCTACTTTTTTTGCAGTTTGTTTTTTAGCTTGTGCTGGAGTTGCTTTTTCTGTAGCTACTTTAACTTGCGTTTTTGCTTTTGCTTTTGTCGCCTTCGCTTTTGTAGTTGCTTTTACAGCAGTTACTTTAGCAGCTCCCTTGGCTTTTATCGCTTTAGTAGTCGTCTTAGGATTTGTTTTTGCTGCTTTTTTAGTTGCTTTCTTAGCTCCTTTTTTAAGATCTGCTTTCGCTTCTTCTAATTTGTTTTCAGTTTTCCCAACAAGCTTTGAAGCCTTTGTTAAAACATCTCCTTTTACTTCATTGTATTTCGCTTTTCCTTTGGCCTTAAATTCTTCCGTAGTTTTTTCTACTTTTTTAACCATTGGGTTTTTCGCTACTTTTTCTGAAATATCTCCAGCGATCCCTTTTACTTTTTTACTTACAGGATTGTTTGTTACGTAGTTTAATCCTTTTTCTACTACAGCAGCGTCATATCCTACAAGGTTCATCATTCTTTTAGAACCAGTTGTTACTTGACCTTTTACAGCTTCTGCTGTATCAAATACCATATTGATCTGTTGTGTTCTTACCGTTTCTGACTTCTTAATCAACTTAGAAGTTAATTTTTGCCATTTTTCTCCGTTCTTAATAGTAGTATCAATCGCTCCCATAGAAGCATTAACTAGACTATTATTGATTTTTTTTGCTACACCTGTAGTTTTATTAACTGCTTTAGTAGCTTTTTTTGTTGCTTTTTTAGCTTTTACTTTAGTTGCCATAATTTTTATTTATTGTCATTTCCACATAAGTGAAAATCGTATTATTAATTGTTATTTTAATTCTGGTACAAACATACAATCAGTTAGTTACAGCTGAGTTACATTTGACAGCCTGTAGCCTATTTTAATTATTTTTTAACTATTTTTCTTTTGATCCCTTCTAATACATCAAAAAATAAGTCTTGCTGCGTATCGGTAATTTGAAGTCCCCGCTTTACTACTTTACTAGACATCCCGATGCATTTTCCTGCTACAGTAAAAGAAGTTGTAAAAACTTTTTCTGTTGTGCTTAAAGCAAAATCGTTTGCTTTAGTTGCCACACCTAGCATTGTTGCCGCTGCTGTGTCTATAATTGTCATTTGAGTTTTATTACTTTTTGTTGCCATGTTTCTATTATTATGACTGCATATCGCAGATTCGGTTTATCTTTTTTTTTAATTCTGGTGCAAACATACGATGACGTAGTTACAGCTGAGTTACAAACTAATTATTAGCGGGTTATCACATTTTTAGTGACACTAATTTTTAATTCTGGCACAAACGTACGATACGGGAGTTACAGGTGAGTTACATAGAAGGCAATGGGAAGTGGGTAGTTCAAGCGCCTATAGTAGGTTAGCAGCATGGGGCGTTAGGATACAAGAATCAAAATCTGTACTTTTATACCATGGCAGACATTCATGATAAAATTACAGCAAAATATGAGGCTTTGGGCGAAAAACCAGAGACGTATTTAAAGGGATTGTTACAAGCAAAACCAATTAATTATTGGGATTATATTGAGGTGGAAACACTGCTGTCCCTTCAGCGACCACGGACGGATTTTAAAGATGAAGAAATCTTTATCATGTACCATCAGGTGACCGAGCTGTTTTTAAAAATGCTACTGCATGAGGTAAAACAGCTGCAAGAAACCGAAGAGGTTGTAGAGGCCGTTTGGATTGAAAAATTGGGCCGTATGAACCGCTATACCAACATGCTCATTGGCTCCTTTGACATTATGAAAGACGGGATGCGGTACGAAGATTATAATGTGTTTCGCGATGCCCTCACTCCTGCCAGTGGATTTCAGAGTGTGCAGTTTCGGTATGTGGAGTTGCATTGCACAGGGCTTGCCAATCTCATTAATACCGAAGGTAAAAAACGATTGCCACACGACCCTAGCATTGCCGATTATTTTGAGCACCTGTATTGGAAAGATGCCGGACATAACCGAAAAACCGGAAAGAAAACATTGACCCTACGTCAGTTTGAAGAAAAATACGAAGCGCCTCTTATTGGGTTGGCCCACACGCTGAATGGAAAAACATTAAATGATAAATTTAAACAACTCAAGGCACCTTCAGCAGCACTGCGCGAAAAACTCTTGGAATTTGATCGTTTATATAATGTAGATTGGCCTATGGTACACCTCAACACCGCAAAGCACTATTTAGATAAAAAAGGAGAAAATAAAACGGCAACCGGTGGATCAGAATGGAAAAAATACCTACACCCTAAATTTCAGCAACGTACTTTTTTTCCGTCTTTATGGGAAGAAAGCGGTGAGTAGTGAAAGATAATTCAGAAAATATACAGCTTAAACGCATTTATGAGTCCGCTTCTGAAGCAGATGGGTACCGTATTTTGGTAGATCGGCTATGGCCACGTGGGGTTCCTAAAGAAGATGCCCATCTTGACGAATGGATCAAAGAAATTGCGCCGTCTAATGACCTACGGAAGTGGTTTGATCACAAAGCAGACCGTTTTGATGAATTTGCAAAACGCTACAAAAAAGAATTGGCCGATAAAACGGAAACCATAGCGCATGTAAAAGCGCTTGCAACAGCTAAAAAAGTCTGTCTGCTCTACGGAGCCAAAGACACCGAACACAACCAAGCGGTGGTACTGAAAGATTTCTTAACTAAAAAAAATTAAGAAGATTACCATAAAAGTGTTTCTGAGACGTAAATCTTTATTTGAATTTGGTTTTTTTTAAGAAACTTGTATATTAGCAGCCTCCCCAAAGTAAGTCGATTTATTATGTTTTATAATCCTTTTTCCTTTAAAGGTCGAATTCGCCGAACTGAGTTTGGTTTGAGTTATATTTTCGCCATTGTTGCGTTCTATCTGTTTAGTTTTTTAGTGGTTGAAGGTGACAGCGCTGGTTACGGCACTATTTTGATTTTTTTATCCTTGTACTGGTTTTTGCTGGCGCAGAGTGCTAAACGATGCCATGACTTGGGGCAAAGTGGTTTTTTTCAATTGATCCCTTTCTATGGATTTGCGTTACTCTTTAGTGATGGCCAACGACGTACAAATAAGTATGGTCAAGATCCCAAATTAGTCGAACTACAACGAAACGAACTTTTACCAGTCACAGACACAAAGCCAGTCTGGACCACTTTACCTGAAGGTAAAAGCCTTAAAATAATAGGCAGTGAATTACTCAGTGTCGTTTTGGTTACTGCATTGGTCACCGTAATTTTTAGTGATTTACTCACTAATTACCCGGAACTGTATCTTTTAGTACAATTTCTGATCGTCATAGGGGGCTATTTTTTACTCTTGCTCATAAGCCTTCAACGAAAAAGCCTTCCTGAGATGCCGCGCTATTTTAGGGTTCATAGAGCTGTATTTTCAGTTTTACTCTACCTGCTTTTATCGTTTTATGAATTGCTTTTTATCCCTACCTACGATTCGGTTTATACAAACTGGTTCGGAGAAATCATGTTTCTCATTTCCTTGTTTATTTTAACATACCCAGCATATCTTCTCTATAACACAACACGAAAACCAAAAACTGAGTATGCTGAAGCCTAAACAACATCTTATCATTGCCGTCATAGCCTTTGTGCTATTGCTATTGTTTGGTTTTATCAATAAACCCGAAGTAAAAGATTCGATCCGCTGGGCAGAACGTCCTTTGGTCTGGGGTGACTTCCCTATCATAGATTTTATCATCGATGATTATGAAGCCCAGGTATATTCTGCCATTTATAAAGAGGGTAGTATTAAAGCCGAAGATTTGATTGTTTTTGCTGCTATGGATCCTAATTTTTCAGGTCGAATTGTGCAGGACACAACAGCTGTAGGGATTGAGCAACTATTGATCCATGAACAGTACCACTTTAATATTTCAGAATACTGCGCCAGGCTGCTGCGTAAAGAAGCCGTATCCATAGGAAAAGATAAACTTACTAAAAGTACGCTGGACCGCTTGATAAACAAGTACACCCTAAAAATTGAAGCGCTGCAAGAGGCTTATGATACGGAAGCCAACCATAATCTGGAGCAAGAAAAGCAACGGTATTGGGAGTTAAAAATCGATGACCTGCTGCGAGAAACGGCCTACTATGGTGACGAAAATTTATTTAATTACCAGCAGTTTACAAGCAACCCAACTTCATGGTACCGCAACATAAACCTAACGTATAAAGCAGACCTATTAACTTCGTATCCCGAAAGTGCTGCCCACAGTCAATATGGTGCAGTTTATAAGGTAGAAAAATCTGGAGATAGCACGCGCATTTCATTTTACGAAAATGGCAAACCGAAGCAAGACTCCTTCTTTGATGCAGCACAGGTGGTTTACATAACCAAAGATCTTCTTACCGAAATTCATTTATACAACACAGATGGTTCTTATGATACCGATGAAGCATATAGTATAAAAAAATACAAATCTTTCCCTAACGGGGACATGGAACTTACCTATCACGATACCACAGGAAAACAGGTATATGACGACGGAATTTTTAAAATAACACGAGTCTGGGATCCGGAGAAAGATACCTTCTTCTCCTCTTATTGGGACGAACACGGAAAAAAAGTTCCAAAATCTGATGGTCCTTATTACGAGTTACGAACGCTCGACTCACTGAACAGAACTACCGAAATACGTTATTTTGACCGTAACAAAAATCCTGTGCTCGATGATGATTTTATTGCTGTATATGCATATGAACTGAATGATCAGAATAAAATTATCGAATATAGAACCTATGATACGAATGAAGCGTTTGCGTATCATACAGGAGAGTATCATTGCGCTTTTACGTACGATGAACGCGGCGAATTAATACGTCGTGAAAACCTGGATGCGCAGGGAGAAAAAAACACCAATAACGATGGGGTTTGTGCGTATGCCTATGCCTATGACAACCGTGGAAACCTAACCGATAGCCGAAAATTTAATGATAAGGAAATTCCCGTTTTGGGCAAGGACGATTACCATCACGTTGTAAGTGTATACGACGCTAAAGATCGACTTCTTTTTGATGCCCAATATTATCCAGGCTATGTACTAAAATTTACAGACGAAATGTGGGGTGCTACTAAGTATGCATATGAGAATGATTCGGTTAGAGTGGTTAAGAATTTAGATGTTTTTAATGATCCTATAAACAACGAGCAGGGCATAAGTGTTATTAAACAATCGCTTAACGATAAGAAACTAATTGTTCATGAAGCCTATTTTGACAGCAACGGCGGTTGGGCAAAAACAAGTGACAGTATCAATATTTATAAATACAAGTATGACGAGGATGGATTTGAAATAGAATCCGCCAGTTTTGATTCGTTACAACGTCCCTTAGCACATACAGCCGACGTAGCCATTACCCGCTGGGAATATGACACAAACGGGAATAAAATAAAGACGACCTATTATAACGAAGCGGGCAACCTTGCCGCTGCGTTAGAAAACGTAACGTATAATAACTATACGTACGATACAAATAATTTTTTGTTAGAGCGGACTAACTACGATCGTAACATGAACCCTCAAGAACTGGACGGTGTTTTTAAAACAAAAATACTGCCTAACCGTTTTGGCAAAGATTCTATCGTAATGTACTATACTAAAAATAATCGCTTGATAGCAGGTGTTTGTAAAACGCTGTACACCTATAATACCTACGGAAATTTAGTATCTGAACGTTATTTCAACAAACAAAATCAACCCGAAAGAAACGATGCCCGCGTTCATAAGATACTATACACCTATAGTAAAACCCAAATTTATACCGGGTATGAAAATTATGGTGCCAGCGGCCAAAAAATAAATGACAATACCGGTGTTTGGAGTGAGCAAAGAAAATTAACACCCGCGGGTTTTATAAAAACACGCTCCTACTATAATATCCATAATAAACCTGTGTTGGGCGTAAATGGCCACCACCAATTAGAGTATTACTGGAATAAAGCCCAAGAAACGATCCGGGTTTCTACCTACGGCACAGATAAAAAGCTTTTAAAAGATGCCTATGGAGTAGCAGACTATGTATATAAAAAAGAGGCCTCTTCGTTGGCGACACGGATTTCCTATTATGACGAAAACCAAAACTTAACCGAAAACGAAGACGGCGTTGCCGAATATTTTTATACACCTTCCCTAAATGGTCTTTATTATCTGGAAAAACAACTCGACAAAAACGGTAATGAAGTGATAGAAGAAGAACTTGAAGAAGAAATGGAAGAAACACTTGAAGAAACACTTTAACAGCATCAAAATCTAGCAAGGGTCTTTCGCCCTACCCACTCACTCCTCCTCTTTTATATATTTTTCTGGATCCTTCGGTTTTTTATCACTTTTGGTGACCCGATTTCCATAGCCTACGCGGTCGTTTGATTCGGGAACTTTCTTAGGATTTTCTTTTTTAGGTAAATTTTCTTTTTTCATGGGTAT